>Ga0172369_10007169_pt1 | contig 13025 bp, 14 predicted proteins | sample LakKiv25m_FD_114539 | JGI IMG/M metagenome (GOLD analysis project Ga0172369, IMG submission 114539) | Freshwater microbial communities from Kabuno Bay, South-Kivu, Congo - kab_022012_11.25m | ecosystem: Environmental > Aquatic > Freshwater > Lake | place: Democratic Republic of the Congo... | reverse complement strand
TTTTCTCAAAAGGATTGGCTCGAACCGCTTTTTGCTTTCGCAAAAGGTGGCGATTGAACCGAAAAAATCTTGGCAAATCCTATACAATCTGCCTGCCGAGGCGCGAAGCGCCGAGGCAACAAAATCGCAACATACAATTTGGCTCCCGGGGAGGGACTCGAACCCCCGACAGGGTGGTTACAAGTTTTCCTCATGTTTCCATAAGGCTTGGACTATCTCATCCCCGTATCCCATTCTAACGCGGGACTTAGGGGTCGGGCGCTTCGTCCCGATTTAATATCGGGACTACGGTCTTGCGACTTAGTCTCTGCACGTTTCCTCCGATAAGCAGGAGGACTTCGCTCAGGATTACCATATGGCTCTCACCACTTAGGCTTCCCTGAATTCACCCGATTTTTCAATCTCGATTTCTCGAGAGAGCTGCACTTCGAGCATGAATCTCACGATGGCAATTAGCACAAAGTAATATACACTTATCCAATTCTTCCTTTACCTTAGCCCAGCTTCTTGTATAACCCTTCTCAGAAATGCTAAAGTCTTTTCCCGAAGAATTGTTGTGGTGAAACTCTAACGCTTCTATGCATCTGCTATAACCACAGATTTCACAGCTTCCGCCTTTTAAATCAACAGCCATCTGGCGGATTTTTCTCCTCCGCTTATGAACAGCACTTATTAAGTACTGTTTGCGGTCCTTATAGCGTCGAGTTTCCCTCTTGGCCAAATACCACCTTCCTTCATTGCTCGCCCCGTCTTCTTCGGGGCTTGCACAGCCACCTGCTCTGCCGACTGAGCTACCCGGGAATACCTCGTTTCAAGTTATATATTATATACCAACGAAATGATACTCTGTCAAACACTTCCACTCTCTCATGACAAAAACATCTGATACTTTAACGATAAAAAACTACCCTCTTCTCTCAAAGGCCTTTGCTCCTGTTAAAACAAAAATCAGAGACAACGAAACTATAACCGCAAGGTCGGCAATTATGCTGAAGTCCGGGCTCAGCAGCCCGCTCGCAAGAGGAGAAGTCATATGCTTCAGCGCATCCACGCCGTAAGTAAGAGGATTGAACTTTGCGAGTAACTTTAAGGCCCCGGGCAAGAGTTTTACGGGATACATGGCTCCGGAGAGAAAGAACATAGGCATGATGATGAAATTCATGATTGCGCTAAAGCTCTCATAGCTCTCATAAAAAGTCGCTATCACTATTCCGAATGCAGACACCAAAAAAGACACAAGCACGCATATAATTACCACGCCTATTATATCTGCTGCTCCAAGCTTAAGCCCCAGAAAAGGGAAAAGCAGAAGGACCATCACGGCCTGAAGCGTTGATACAATGCTTCCGCTTAAGGCCTTTCCTATTACTATTGCAAGCCTTGACACCGGCGCTACAAGTATCTCTTTCATAAAACCGAATTCCTTATCCCAGATAATGGAGATTGAGGAAAACATTGCACTGAATAAAATCGTCATGCCTAATATGCCCGGAAATATGAATTGAATATATGAGACCCCGTCCACGGGTGGGACCAGCCTTGACATGCCTGCGCCGACAATAAAAAGCCATACAAGCGGCCTTGCTATTGCAGATACAAGACGCGACCGCTCTCTTACAAATTTCTTAAATTCCCGCGCAACTATGACATATATCGCATTGAATTCCATTTTTTAGCCTTTAGCTGTCAGGTATCAGCTCTCAGCTTTTTTGCTGATTGCTGAATGCTGATTGCTTTTTTTATTGCCTTCTCCTGTACGCCCTGACCTCTTCTTTTATCGTATCTGCATCCGTGCCTTCGTCCTCTCTTATCGCCTTCCCCGTCAGTTTTAAAAAAACATCGTTCAATGTCGGCCGCTGCAGCCTTACGGACAAAACGCTGTCGCCCAATGTCCTTATAAGTTCGGGTATGCACGCATCGCCCTTTATTACCGATATAAAAAGCTCTCCGTCTCTTATAAAGGCATCAATATCCAGATTTCTTTTTATCTCATCTTTTGCCTTTAGCTTATCGCTTGTTTTCAGATAGATAACATCCCCTCCTACTATCTTCTTAAGCTCTTCAGGGCTTCCCCGCGCAATAATCCTTCCGTTGTCTATAATTGCAATATCGCCGCAAACCTCTGCCTCTTCCATATAATGCGTCGTCATAAAAATTGTTACATTATGCCTTTTGGGAAGTTCGGTTATGAATTCCCACAGATTAGTCCTGCTCTGAGGATCCAGCCCGAGCGTCGGTTCATCAAGAAACAGCACCTTCGGCCTGTGTATTAGTCCCCTTGCGACTTCAAGTCTCCGTTTCATGCCGCCTGAAAATTTCTTTACAAGGTCCTTTTTCCTGTTATACAAATCAACAAACTTCAGCGCATCATCAATCCTTTTCTGCCTTTCGCTTTTATCAACATTGTAAAGGTATGCATGAAACAGCAGGTTCTCCTCCGCCGTAAGATCTTTATCAAGGGTGGTATCCTGAAAAACTATGCCGATGGATTTTCTCACAGACGCAGGCTCTTTTGCGCAATCATAGCCATTGACAGAGGCATTGCCTGACGTCGGGGAAAGCAGCGTGCAGAGAATGCTAATCGTCGTTGTCTTCCCTGCGCCGTTAGGCCCGAGAAAACCGAATATTACGCCTTCTTCAACATTAAAGGAGATGTCATTTACAGCAGTGATGCTGCCGAATTTCTTTGTGAGATTCTCAACTTTGATTATCGCCATAAAAAATCCTTTATGCAATTAGCTGACAGCTATGAGCTATCAGCTAATTGCTATCTTTACTCATACCTCAGCGCTTTTATGGGGTCATACAACGATGCCTTTCTTGCAGGATAGACCCCGAAGAATATCCCGACAGCGGCTGAAAATAAAAAGGCAACGATAATAGACCACAGCGCAAGATGCGTCGGAAGAAATTCAACAAAATAAGGCGCTACAATAGAAAGCAATCCGGCTAACAAAATGCCCCCTGTTCCGCCTATAAGGCTGAGCGTAACAGACTCTACCAGAAACTGCAACAAAATATCCCTGTTCTTTGCGCCGAGCGCCTTTCGTATCCCGATTTCACGCGTCCTTTCCCTTACCGAGACAAGCATGATGTTCATTATACCTATCCCGCCCACAAGCAAAGAAATCGCCGCTATGCCCGCAAGCACAGCGGTCATGATATTCAATATCTTGCCCATCACGGCAACCATTTCATCCTGACTCATTATCGTAAAGTCTTCCCTGTTGGCATGTCTTTTCATCAGTATCTGCCTTATATCCTCTTTTGCCGCTTCTATTTCAGAGGCGCTTCTTACCTTGATGGTTATATTAAACAGGCTGTCCGTGTCAAACAATTCCTGAGCCGCGGTTGTGGGTATAAAAACTATGTCGTCAAAATCAATCCCGAGAGTGACGCCCTTCTTTTCCATCACGCCTATTACCCGGTATTTGCTGTCGCCTATCGTCACGAGTGCGCCGAGTGCATTTTTATCTCCGAAAAGATCTTTTTTCACGGTCCTTCCGAGAATGCATACCTTTCTTCCGGAATCAACATCCGATGAGCTTATAAATCTGCCGGATTCCACCGAGAGGTTTCTGATTTCAAAATACGTTTCTGTAACTCCTGCCACAGAATTGTCCCGGCTCTGGTTCATATATTTAATCTTGGAGGTGCCGAAAATCAGCGGAACCGCATCATAAACATGGCGCGAACGTTTTTTGATTATCACGGCGTCGTCATAGACAAGTTTTCTGACCGTCGTTGCGGCAGGCGGATGAAAGCCTCCCTTGGCAGAGGTCTTGCCCGGCACTACAATCAAGATATTTGTTCCGAGGCTGCCGAGTTCCCTTCCGATGTAAGCCCTTGCGCCCTCTCCTATTGAAACAAGCATAATAACCGACGCCACTCCGATAACAACGCCGAGCATTGTAAGAAGCGAACGTATCTTGTTGCTCGTTAATGAGTCCCTTGAGACCCTTATAATCTCAATAACATCCACTCTGGCAAACCCCGTCTTTTATCGTGATTATCTTTGCCGCCTCTTCAGCAATTTCCTTCTCATGTGTAACAACGACAATTGTTACGCCTTCCTTGTTTAAGTTTTTAAAAATATCTATGATTTCTTTTCCCGAGCGGCTGTCAAGGTTTCCTGTCGGCTCATCCGCAAGTATTATGGCAGGAGCGTTTATCAGCGCCCTTGCGATTGCGACTCTCTGCTGTTCCCCTCCTGAAAGTTCGCTCGGATAATGCTCTGCCCTCTGAGAGAGGCCGAGCTTCTCAAGCATTGCACGAGCCTTTATTTTCCTTACATCCGGACTTACGCCGCTGTAAATCAAAGGCGCTTCAACATTCTTCCACGCTATAAGTTTCGGAAGAAGATTAAAGCTCTGGAATACAAAACCGATTTTTTTGTTCCTTATCTCAGCAAGCTCATTATCCGTTTTACGGCTTACGTCCACACCGAGGAGCAGATATCGCCCGGATGTCGGCCTGTCAAGACAGCCGATTATATGAAGGAGAGTGGATTTTCCCGAACCCGATGGGCCCATCACAGCCACAAAATCTTTCTCGGCAACTTCCAGGTCTATACCTCTTAAGACATCTACAGTTACCCTCGGCAGTATATATGACTTTTTTATATCTTTTAGGACAATCACTCCCTATTCACCTATTCACCTATTCACCGTTTCTCTCTTACCCTTCCGCCGTCAGAAAGCCCCGCAGTGTCCGGATTGATTATCACTATATCGGCCTCCTTAACGCCTGACTTTATCTCCGTAAAATTCCAGTTGAACTGCCCTGTCTCAACAGGGACCAGCCTTGCAAACGAGTCTTTTTTGACATATACAAATTTTTTGCCGTTTTTTTCCACAATTGCATGCGACGGCGCTACAAGTGCATTTTCAATGTTATCCACAATAATCTCCACGTCTGCAGACATGCCCGGCTTTATAACAATTCCTTTTCCCTTAAGCCGCGTCCGCACCTCAAAGGTCCTGGTCTCCTGTTTGCCGCCAAGCACAACAGGCGATATCAGATAGATTTCGCCCTTAAAAACCCTCCCAAGATAGGCGTCCATGGTGATATTAACCTGCTGCCCCAGCCTGACTTTTGCAACATCAGCCTCGTCAATAAACGCCTCTATATAAAGGTCGTTCATTGAAACAACATGCACTGCCAATGCTCCTTTTTGAAGGGTCTCTCCGAGCCTTACAGGTCTGGATGTCACGACTCCTGATATAGGAGATCTTATAAATGAATACTTATAATTAAGTTCCGCAAGGGATAGCGAGTTTTCCGCTTCTTTTACGTTTGAGTCTGCGACATTATATTCCTTCTGGATTGCATCAAAATCCATATGGGATGCATACCCTTTTTCCTTCAGGTCGCTGAACCTCTTTAATTTTGTTTGAGCCTCTTTGAGAATTGATCTTGCCTTTTCCAACGCCGCGCGCGAAATATTAAGATTCAGCTGCGCCTCTTCCGGATCAAGCTCTGTTATCATTGAGCCAGGTTTGACTACGCTGCCCTCTTCAACATAAAGCTTTGTAATCTTTCCAATCCTCTGCGCCGTAATCTTAACTTCTTTCTCTGATTTTATCGTTCCCGTTGACGTGGCTGTTACGGTAATCGCAAGCTCCTGCTTTTTTATAACTGCTGTTTTGACTTCAACCGCGGTGAAGTTTTTTCTCAGTATAAAAAAAGCAGTCAAAAGCACGGCTATTAACAGAATCCAGAAGCTCCATTTTCTGTAAAGAGGCATCATTTTCTCCTTGTAAAAATCAAATCATTTAAAGTTTAACACAAAAATCTTAGATAAAATATCACTTGTTGCTGAACCTTTTGAGCGACATCAGTCCGCCTGAGGCGGATTCGTTGACGTTCTTGGTTAATGGAGCGTTACAGCCGCAACTGTCTGAACCCGAAGGGTGAGTTTTGCGGATGTAGCGGAATTGGCCTTAGAACGACAGAAAATTCTCTGCAAAAAGCGAAAGAGGTTCGGTAACAATCTTTATATTAGATAATCAAGCAAAGTGAATATAAACACAGTCATACTTATATAGCCGTTCATATTGAAAAAAGCCATATCAAGTTTGCTCAGGTCCTCATGCTTTACCAATGAATGCTCATAAATAAAAAGGCCTCCTGCCGCAGCCATTCCAATCCAATAAAATATGCCGAGATTAAAGAACAAGCCTGTTATTGCGAGCAGCACCCAGGTGATGATATGGAAAACCCTTGAAAAAAGCAGCGAATCCTTGACGCCGAACCTTGCCGGAATTGAATAAAGCCCCAAAGACCTGTCAAATTCCACATCCTGAAGCGCGTAAAGCACATCAAAACCCGCAAGCCAGAAGACCACAGCAAAGGCAATAGGAAGTATCTCAGCATTAAATGTGCCTCTGACCGCAATCCACGCGCCGACAGGCGCGGCAGAGATTGCAATGCCAAGGACGATGTGAGAAAGCCATGTGAACCTTTTTGTATATGAATAAAGAAACAGAACTGCGATAGCCAAAGGCGAAAGCTTAAGGCAGAGCGGATTAAGCATATACGCGGCAAAAATGAGGACGGCAAATGAGATAACCGTAAACAAAACTGTATTGGATGTTTTAATCTTGCCTGAGGGCAGTTCGCGGCTCATGGTCCTTGGATTTGCGGCATCTATCTTCCTGTCAACAATCCTGTTCAGTCCCATGGCGCCTGAGCGCGCGGCAACCATTGCAACTATAATCCAGAATATCTGCCTTAACGAAGGAATTCCGGATGCGGCAAGGATCGCGCCCGTGAATGCAAATGGAAGCGCAAAGATGGAGTGGGAGAATTTTATCATTTTAAGATATAAGGTTATTTTTTCCAGCAAACTAAACTCCTAATATCTTTAGTCTTTTGCCTCATAAACAGTCATCCATAATCAGGCAATCTAAATCTTTGACTTTCTCAAATACTCCGTCATTACAGATAAAGCCCCTTGCGCCACATGAGATTGCAGATGCCGCCTGTATTGCCTCAGGTGTTTTTAAGCCGTGTTCAGCCCTCAGTTTAGCCGCAAGGTCAGAAATGCCAAGCGTTAAATTAACCCATGAGATATTCGGATAAGTGCTGAACAACGAATAAAAACTGAGAACCAGGTCATCTCTTTTTAATTTATAGGACGTTACCAGGACTTCAAGCAGCGTAAGAGTAGATGTTGACGCCTGGATAGCTCCGCTCTCAATATCCTTAAATATTGACTCACAAATCTCATGATACCGGGCCTTCTTCTCTACGAAATAAATGAATACACTGGTGTCAACATAAACCGCTTTATGATTCTGCAAAAAAATATTGAGGGACGCAGGCATTACCAAGACCTGCGTTCCCTTTTAAGGTAGTCCTTCTTGTAGACTCCCTTTGCAGCGCCGGACAAAGCCTCGCTATATTTCTCAGGTTTCGGCATAATTACCGTCACCCCGCCCTTCACAACGACAAGCAGCTCAGCTTTGCTCTTAAGGCGCATTGCCTCCCTCGCTTCTTTTGGAAGAACAATCTGATTCTTGGAACTTAACCTTACAGTCTGCATATCCTCACCTCCTGCTGCTTTACTTTTATCATAAAAAGTAAAGCGATGTCAATAGAAAGAAAATTAAATATTCTGCAATAGGAAATTTTTGACATTTCTAATCTCGCGTGTTATCATGTAAGCACAAGTGTAATCATAGGAGGCAGATATGATTAGAACACAGATACAACTAACGGAAAAACAAGCAAAAAACTTAAAAAGAATAGCTGCAAGCCGCCATCGTTCCGTTGCAGAACTTATCAGACAGGCAGTAGACAATATGATTAAGTCAGCGGTACTGATTGATACTGAGGAACGGCGAAGACGTGCCCTTGCCGCAGCAGGCCGCTTCAGTTCAGGCCTGCAGGATCTTTCCGTAGAACATGATAAGTATCTTGCAGAGGCATTTGAAAATAAATGACCGTTTTCTTTGATACTTCTGCCTTTCTGGCCATCCTCAACCAGGACGACGAAAACCACAAAAGCGCAAAGAAAGTCTGGGGAGAACTCGTTTATTCCGATAATATCCTTATCACTAATAATTATGTTCTTGTTGAGAGCTTTTCTCTTATACAACGGCGTCTCGGCATAGAGTCTGTCAGGGTCTTTCAGGAAGACATGCTGCCCCTGATAAATACGGAATGGGTTGATAAGGTCGTGCATGAAGCCGGCAGCAGCGCACTCTTGACTGCTTCAAGAAAAAAATTGAGTCTTGTTGACTGCGTTAGCTTTGAGGTTATGCGTAATCTAGGAATAAAAAAAGTTTTTGCTTTTGACCCTCATTTTGAAGAGCAAGGCTTTGAGGTTATTTCTTAAATGGCAAACGCGCGGGCGCATCTGATAATTTCCGGAAGGGTTCAGGGAGTTTTTTACAGGTCCTTTACGCAGGACGTGGCGCATTTCCTGAAACTTACCGGCTGGGTTAAAAATAACAGCGATGGAAATGTTGAAGCAGTGTTTGAAGGCGAAAAAGAAGACATTCAAAAGGCTATAAAATCATGCTACAAAGGCCCGCCTGCCGCAAAGGTCAATAACATTGACGTCAAATGGGAAGAATTTAAGGGAGAATTTGATACATTCTCGGTGCGGTATTTTTAAATACCCCGCGCCGTTTTATATCTTAACTCTCTTAAGCATTGCCGAGTTGCTCACAACAGATAGCGAACTCAAGGCCATTGCCGCGGCCGCGATTATCGGATTCAGCAGTCCGAAGGCCGCTATCGGAATTCCGACGCTGTTATAAATAAGCGCCCAGAAAAGGTTCTGTTTTATCTTGCGCATAGTAGCCCTGCTTAATTTTATGCCTTTAATAACATGCGTGAGGTCATCCCTGACAAGGATAATACCGCCTGTCTCTTTTGCAACATCAGAGCCGCTTCCTATGGCAATCCCTATATCTGCCTGTGCAAGCGCAGGAGAATCGTTTATCCCGTCTCCGACCATTGCAACAACTTTGCCCTCGGCCTGAAGCTCTTTTACTACCTTTGCCTTATCTCCGGGAAGGACATTTGCTATTATCCTCTCTATCCCGACCGCGCCACCGATAGCTTTGGCAGTTCTCTCGTTGTCTCCGGTAAGCATTACAACTTCTACCTTTGCCTCCCTGAGACCTTTTATCACCTCTTCTGCATTATCCTTCAATGTGTCTGCAACTGCAATAAATCCTTTAAGCCCTCTAGCGGCAGCAACAAGCATAACTGTATTGCCTTTTTTCTCAAGTCCTGCAATTATCTCCTCTTTCTCCTTTATATCTAGGCCTATGGTCTGCATCAGTCTTCTGTTGCCGATGACTATCTCCTTGCCTCCTGATACTACTTTAACCCCATGTCCAGGCACGGCCTCAAATTTTTCTGCATCCGGGATGTCAAGTCCTGTCATCTGGGCCCTTTTTATGATTGCCTCTGCCAACGGATGCTCAGAGCCTTTCTCTGCAATCGCTGCAAGTTTAAGGACTTCCTCTTCACTGACTGCTGATTGCTGATCGCTGACCGCTATTATTTCCGTAACTTCAGGCTCTCCTTTTGTAAGGGTTCCTGTTTTATCAAATACCACTGAATTAATTTTTTCCGCCCTTTCAAGATATTCCGCGCCACGTATTAATATCCCGAGCTCAGCTCCCTTGCCGACGCCGACCATCAGCGCAGCCGGCGTTGCAATCCCGATAGCGCAAGGACAGGCAATTATTAATACTGCGACAAATGATAAAAGCGCGCTTGTGGAATTTCCCAAAAGAATCCACGCAGCAGCGGCAAAAAATGCAACGCCTATAACTGCGGGGACAAAATAAGACGCAACCTTGTCTGCAAGCCTCTGGATATGAGATGAAGACGACTGCGCTTCTTCCACCATTTTTATTATCTGATTCAATGTAGTGTCTGCTCCTACCCTCGTAGCCTTGAATTTGAAAGAGCCCACCTTGTTTAATGTTCCGCCGATAACCTGATCTCCTGTTTTCTTTTCAACCGGAACACTTTCTCCTGTCAGCATCTTCTCATCAACAGAGGAATGCCCTTCTTCAACAATACCGTCTGTTGGAATCTTCTCGCCGGGCCTTACAACAACAATTTCATTAACCATAACCGCTTCGGCAGGAATCTCAACCTCTGATACTCTGATGCTTTGACCCTCTGATACTTCCCTTAAGACCCTGGCCGTCTGCGGCCTGAGGTCCAGCAGCTTTCTGATTGCGGCAGAACTTCTCTTTTTAATTATCTCTTCCATATACTTGCCCAAGAGGACAAAAGCGATGATTATTGCAGAGACCTCAAAATATACATTCTTTTCCTCAACAGGCAGAACTCCGGGTAAGAAAACAACAAATGCGCTGTAGATATAGGCGGTAGATGTTCCAAGAGCGATAAGCAAATCCATATTCGCCATGCGCTGCTTAATAGCCTGCCAGGCTCCGATGAAAAATCCCTTTCCTCCAAATACCATGATGGGAGTTGTGATAATGAAAAGCCATACCCCCCAGGTAAACCAGGGAAGCCACGGAATAGGAACCCAGGTGAGGACTGTCGCTCCTGCTGCAAGGCCTAAAAATACCGCGGCCCTGAAAATAGCGAGGGCCAGCACACCTGTAAGGGCAATCGCAACCCTTTTTTTCATGGATTTTAATTCTGCCTCAGGAGCTTCAAAGGTCCTTACGCAGTCTTCGCTGCAAAAATAATAGGCCCTGCCTCCGGATTCCCTTTTTATAGAGCGGTCTTTAGGTATTACCATTCCGCATATCGGGTCTTTTGCCATTTCTCCTATGGCCTTTGCAGTTGCAGCAGCCATCTCTTCCATCTTAGGCATCGGCGTCATCATAAGAGGCTTTTCCCCTAAAAAGGATTCCGGGTTTTTGTCAAATGACTCCTTGCAGTGCTTTGAACAGAAATAATACTTCTTTCCTTTGTAATCGGATACTCCGGCAGCTTTTGTGTCTTCAATCGTCATGTTGCATACAGGATCCGTGACTTTCATTGCAGTTCCTCTCCTAATTTTATTTTTATTCTGCTTATTTCTTCTCAAGTTTTAAAGGCTCCGCGCAGTTCAGCCCTCATCTGGACATATTTTGCAATGCCGTTTCTTGTTATCAAGCCGATAAGATTCCCTTTTAACATTACGGCAAAACGGCCTTTATCTTCTCCCAGCATCAGTTCCAGCGCCTTCCAGGCGTCGTCCTCCCCGGATACCTGCATTTCCTCGCCGCTGGAGATGAAAACTTGTGAAACAGGCGTATCCTTCCATCTGTCTTTCGGAACATTTTTTATTTCCTTCAAGCTTAGAATCCCTGCAAATTTTCCATTATCCATCACAGGGAATCCTCCATATCCATACTTGAGGAAAAAATCATTTACCGCAGTTTCTATTGTCATATCCTGAGAGATGGTCACAATATCCTTAACCATTATGTCTTTTACCTTTACGTCCTTGAGCAGTTCCTGAAGCCCGGCTTGATGATAGCTGGCCTGAGCGGCAGAATGAAGAAACCACCCTATTAACATAAGCCACAGGCCTCCCCCAAACCCCACAAATATGGAAAAAATTCCAAAGACAATAAAAAAGACAGCAATCTTCTGTCCGAAACCTGCAGCTTTCTTAGTTGCATAAAAGAAATCGCCTGTCTTGTTCCACATGAACGCCCTTACAACCCTGCCTCCGTCCATAGGAAAACCGGGGATCAGATTAAATATGCCGAGTATAAGATTAACCTGATACAGATAATGGAAAATAGCCTTCGTGACCTGATCCTTAACAAGAGAGTGAACTATAAAAAAGAGGAGCGAAAGTGCAAAACTGGAAAGCGGTCCTGCAAGCGCCATTCTGAATTCAGCCTTGGGATGCGGAGGTTCGCTCTTCATCTGAGCCACGCCTCCGAATATGAACAGGGTTATGCTTACTATGTTCAGCCCGTAGCGCAGGGCAATAAACGAATGTGAAAGCTCGTGCAGCGCAACGGATATAAAAAGCATGAGTGCGGCAACCGCTCCTCCCACCCAGTAGGACGCTCCGGGAAGCTCAGGCGCAACACTGGGGAGATAATATTTTGACAGAGACCATGTAATCAATCCAAAGACAATGAGCCATGAAAAATGAACCCTTATGGGTATGCCCATGATCGTGGCTATTTTCAATGAGCCTGCCTGTAAAGAAGATGCGTTCATTAACTCTTCCTTCCAATCTTCGGCATAAACATCGGTGTTTTCCCCATATATCTTTTGTATTCCTCTCCGAATAGTTCAAGCATATCCCCTTCTTCTTTTTTTGACAAGCGGTAATACACAAAAATCAGAACAGGGAACATAACGGCAGTTATTATCGTCGGCCATTGTATAAGCATTCCTATCATAATGAGAAAAAGTCCTGAATACTGAGGATGCCTCACATATTTATACTGCCCCTCGGTGACAAGGCCGCCCTTAGAGCCGTGAATAAGTTTCCAGCCCTTCCACATAATTATGAACCCTATCAACACCAATATATTGCTTATGATATGTATGAGGTTCATCATCGTTGCGCCGCCGCCGAAGAATGTTACCCAGAGATGTCCGCTTGCATGTGAAAATGGATTCAATGCAGGATATTTGCTGCCGAGAACTCCGGTGAGAATATAAATCGTGAGAGGGAAACCGTACATCTCCGTAAATAGCGCCACGAAGAATGCAAGCGTAGCGCCCATTGAACGCCATTCCCTTTTTTTAAGCGGTGTGAGAAAACTCAGGATAAAAAAAGCGAAAAGTCCGGCATTGACAACTACTAAAAACCAGAACCCATAAGCATAGGAAATATTTTCGCCGTGCATGGCTATTTTCCCTTCCCGATAGCCAGCCGGCTGTTAATGAGATTATTGTATATCGGCACAAATACGATGCCGATATATGCCCCGTAAAGGAAGCTCTCGGCAAGGCCCAGAACGAATCCCCCGAATGTCAGCCACGTGAACGCGGGAAGCACAGCCTCAAGAAAAACCTTCATCCCGTGCAGCCTTTCAGGGACTATCAGGCCGTAAAGAACG
>Ga0172369_10007165_pt1 | contig 13027 bp, 6 predicted proteins | sample LakKiv25m_FD_114539 | JGI IMG/M metagenome (GOLD analysis project Ga0172369, IMG submission 114539) | Freshwater microbial communities from Kabuno Bay, South-Kivu, Congo - kab_022012_11.25m | ecosystem: Environmental > Aquatic > Freshwater > Lake | place: Democratic Republic of the Congo... | reverse complement strand
GGGCTTGCAGGCGGGTGCTGGCCACGCCGGTGTGGAGCGGATCGATGGCTCGCGCCTTCTCGTAGGCGGCGAGGGCTTCTTCGCGCTTGCCGCGGTTCAGGTAGGCGTTGGCCAGGCCGATCAGCGCGTTGGCGTTGTTGGGATCGAGGCTGAGCATGTAGCGATAACGGGCGATGTCGCCGTCGTTCAGGTGTTTCAGCGTGAGCCAGTCGTAGACGACCCCTCCTATCAGTGTGAGTGCCCACAGGAGCACCAGGGCGGCGAGATAGAGCAGCAGCACGCCGAACCACTTCGTCCTCCATAGCACCACCACGATGACGAGGTGGGCGGCGAGGGCGAACAGCGCCAGGCGCAGGTCCATGCTCTTCTCGACGAGCGCGAGGTTATATAACCGCAGCACCGGCGCGGCCGTCAGCAACGCCACAAGGCCCAGATATGGCAGCAGAAAGGCCATCGAGTCCAGGAACTCACCGCGTAAAAAGTCTTCCATCGCCAGCGTTCCTCCTGTAGATAGAATCAACGGATGATAGCTGCCCGGCGGCCTGTTACGGTTATTATACCCACGAAATCAGCGATTAGCCAGCGAGAGATAGTTTTGAGTTTTAAGTTATTGTAAGCGTTTGATGTTTATCTCGTGAATGAATCTCGTATGTGGCATCTGTTTTATTATGTAGACAGGCATTGTGGACGGAAACGGGCGCGGGATCGGGGCTCGCGGGGACTCTCGCCCTCCCATGACGGTAGGCTTACGTATGGGCTCGCGGGGACGCTCGCCCTCCCATGTGGATACGGGAACCCACCTAATATGCCGGGAGGAGTTGCGACCAGCGGGGCGAAGTGAAAGGAAATACGCTCTTATTGAAGGAGAAGATGATGGCGGAGCAGATCCGGTTTGGTATTGTGGGGTGCGGCGGCATCGGGCCGTTTCACGCGGAGGCGCTGAAAGAGGTGGACTCGGCGGTGCTGGTGGCGGTGGCGGACTGTATTCCCGAGCGAGCGCAGAAGGTGGGGGAGAAATACGGCGTGCCGTGGCACGGGTCCATCGACGACCTGCTGGCGCGGAACGACGTGGACGCGGTGGCGGTGTGCACCTATTCCGGCCTGCACGCCGAGCACGGCATGATGGCGGCGCGGGCGGGCAAGCACGTGCTGTCCGAGAAGCCGATGGATGTATACGTAGAGCGGGTGGACGAGCTGACCCGCGTGTGCAAGGAGTGCGGCGTCACGCTGGGCGGTATCTTCCAGAACCGGTTCTCGCGCAACGGCATGCGGGCCAAGCGTATCATCGCTGAAGGCTACCTGGGCGACATCGTCTACGCCAGCGCCTCCTGCCTCTGGTATCGCATGCAATCCTATTATGACAGCGGCGCATGGCGCGGCACCTGGGCGCTGGACGGCGGCGCGCTGGCCAACCAGGGCATTCATTCGCTGGACCGGCTGGTGTGGCTGACCGGCATGCAGCCGGAAGTGATTTCCGCCTATTGCCCGACGCTGCAGCGCGACATCGAGGCGGAGGACCTGGGCGTGGCGATGCTCAAATTCCCCAACGGCGCCGGCGGCACTATTCAGGCCACCACGCTGGCCAATCCCGGTCTGTCGGCGGAAATTCTCGTCTGTGGGACGAAGGGCTGCCTGAAACTGGCGGACAATGAAATGGCCATGCTGGAGACGGAAACCCCGCTGCCGGACGAGCTGGCGGACACCACCGGCGGCGGCGGCAGCAACAGCGGCGCGGCCGACCCCGCGGCTATCGGTGTCGGTGGCCACGTGGTGAACATCAAGGAATTCGTCAGCGCCATCAACGAAGGCCGCGAGCCCTCGGTGAACGGCGCGGAAGGGCGCAAAGCGGTGCAATTGTTGAATGACATCTATCGCGCGGCCGGCGTGGGGCGCTGGGCGGCGAAGGTGTGAACTGCCGGGGACTGTCCCGAGCCCGTGTAACCAGGGCCGGCGGCCTTCCCCGGATTCGTCTGTAAAACCAGCGGGACTGTCCCCCCACGTTGTCAGGCTTGCCTATCGCACGCGGGGGGGACAGTCCCGCTGTTCACGTTATCGGCATTATTCTCGGGAAACGGTCATCGGTCTCGCGGGCTCGGGACAGTCCCCGACGGTTTCTGCGTTGACATGACGCCGTACTGATTCCTATACTGTTGCGTGAAAGGATGGGAAGATGGCCCCTGAGATGAGTGAACGGTACAACCCGCTGGAGATCGAGCCGAAGTGGCAGCAGCGGTGGGCGGACGCGCGCCTGTTCGAGACGCGGGTGACGGCACGGCCGAAATATTATTTCCTCGACATGTTCGCGTATCCGTCGGGCGATCTGCACTGGGGACATATTCGCAACTACACCATCGGCGACGTGGTGGCGCGCTACAAGCTGCACGAGGGGTTCAATGTGATGCACCCCACCGGCTTCGACGCCTTCGGGTTGCCCGCTGAGAACGCCGCCATCAAGCGCGGCGTGCACCCGCGCGAGTGGACCTTCGAAAATATTGCCAACATGGAGAGCCAGTTTCGCGCGATGGGCTACAACTACGACTGGTCGCGCGAGATCATCACCTGCGAGCCGGCCTATTATAGATGGAACCAGTGGTTCTTCATTCAACTTTACAACGCCGGGCTGGCGTATAAACGGAAATCCGCGGTGAACTGGTGCCCGGAGTGCCAGACGGCGCTGGCGAACGAGCAGGTGGTGAGCGGCGCCTGCGAGCGTTGCGGCGCGGGCGTGCAGAAGCGGATGATGGAGCAGTGGTACTTCCGTATCACCCGCTATGCCGAGCGCCTGCTGGACGGCCATGCGGATTTGCTGTGGCCGGATGATGTCATCACCATGCAGAAGAACTGGATCGGCCGCAGCGAAGGCGTGGAGTTCTCCTGGGAGATCGAAGGCCATCCGGACAAGATGACCGTGTTCACCACGCGTCCCGACACCGTGTTCGGCGTCACCTTCATGGTGCTGGCACCGGAGCACCCGCTGGTGAACCAGCTCACCACGCCCGAGCAGCAGCAGGCGGTCGACGACCTGCGCGCCGCGGTGGCGAAGATGAGCGAGATCGACCGCACCTCGACCGAGCTGGAGAAGCAGGGCGCCTTCACCGGCGCGTATGCCATCAACCCGATGAGCGGCGAGCGCGTGCCGATCTGGGTGGCCAACTATGTGATGATGGAATACGGCACCGGCGCCATCATGGCTGTCCCGGCGCACGACCAGCGCGACTTCGAGTTCGCCCGCAAATATCATATTCCAATCCGCATCGTCATCGCCCCCAAAGGCACCGACCTGAACCCCGACCTGATGAATGCCGCCTTCGAGGCGGAGGGGGTGATGGTGAACTCCGGCGAGTTCGACGACCTTCCGAGTGACGTGGGGTGGAACCGCATCGCCGACCATATGGAAGTGAAAGGCATTGGTCATCGCACGATTAATTATCGCCTACGCGACTGGTGCATCAGCCGCCAGCGCTACTGGGGCACGCCCATCCCGATGCTGTATTGCGAGAAGTGCGGCATCGTGCCGGTGCCCGAGCAGGAGCTGCCCGTGCTGTTGCCGGAGGACGTGAAGTTCACCGGCGCCGGCGAGTCGCCGTTGACCACCAGCCCGACCTTCATGAACACGACCTGCCCGAAATGCGGCGGTCCGGCCAAGCGCGATTCCGACACGATGGACACCTTCATGGACTCCTCGTGGTATTTCCTGCGCTACTGCTCCCCGAAGCTGTCCGAGCAGGCCTTCGACGAGGACGAGGTGCGTTATTGGATGCCGGTGGATATGTATATCGGCGGGCGTGAGCATGCCACCATGCACCTGATCTACGCGCGCTTCTTCACCATGGCGCTGCACGACCTGGGGCTGGTGGATTTCGACGAACCGTTCATCCGGCTGTTCAACCAGGGCATCGTCACCGCCGGCGGCAAGAAGATGTCCAAGCGTTCCGGCGCGGTGCCGCCCAATGATGTGGTGAATTCATACGGCGCCGATGCCGCGCGCCTGTTTATCCTCTTCATGGCGCCCGCGGGCGAGCGCGCGGAGTGGGGCATCGACCCGGAGACCAATAAGCCGTATACCGTGCCGCCGGGCATCGACGGCATCAACCGCTTCCTGAACCGCCTGTGGCGCAACGTGGCGACTTATCGGCAAGCCTACCACCCGAACTGGCGCGATACCGTCGCTATCATGGACCTGGGCGAGCTGAGCCGCAACCTGCGCCGCAAGATCCACCAGACGATCCAGCGCGTGACGGTGGACATCGAGCGCTTCCAGTTCAACACCGCCATCTCCGCGATGATGGAGCTGCTGAACGAGATGAACGCCTTCACCCCGAACACGGAAGAGGCTTACGACGACATAAACGTTCCGTGGAGCGAAGCGGTGGAGATGATCGTGCGGCTGCTCTCTCCCTTCGCGCCGCACATCGCCTGCGAGATCTGGGAGGCCCTCGGCAATGACGCACCGCTGGCGCTGGAAGCCTGGCCGGTCTACGATTCCGCCGTCGCAGCGGAAGAATCTATCGAAATTCCTGTGCAAATTAACGGTAAATTGCGGGATAAACTATCAGTACCGGTGGAGACGGACCGCGACGCCCTGGAACGCCTGGCGCTGGAGTCGGAGGTTGTGCGCCGGCACCTCGGGCAGTTGACGGTGCAAAAGATCATCGTTGTACCGGGCAAGCTGGTCAATATTGTCGCCAGATAGGCTTTCGTGATTAGTGATTAGTGAGTAGTTGTAGCGGGTCGTCACGATCAATATTGGACTGATGAGTATGCGCCCATTCAGGTTCCGGCTCCGCCGGGTTAGGAGGATGAAAGTGGGTTTTGGGACAGGCTCTAGGTTATAACCTGGAGTTCGAAGCGGGCAGTAATGTATTTTGTCATAATCCAGGATTTACTGTTATTGGCGACGCTCTACCAGATCGTGCTCGTCGTGCTCATCGTGCAGCGGACGCGGGCGTATCCGGCGGGGCGGAATCTCGCCTGGTATCTCCTGTGCATCGCCTGCTGGACCGCCTGCATCGGGGTGATGCAGCCATTCATGGGCGAGGCGGCAGGGGTCTGGATCGCGCGCGCCGCCTTCTTCATCGCCACCTTCATGGTCATGAGCTGGCTGTGGTTCTGCGCGTATTTCCCCATGCTGTCCGTACGCTTCCGCACTATCGCGCTCGGATTTGCGCTCCTTGGCGTGCCATGGCTCTTCCTGGCCTGGTCGCCGCAGATGGTGCATCGCATCTATTTTCGCCCGCAATGGATCGAGACGGATATCGGCCGGCTGGTGCTGCCGTTCAGCGCCTGGGCCGTCATCGCTTCACTGACGGCGATGGTGCATCTGATCCACAAAGGTAAAATGGTGCAGGGGATTGCTCGCATGCAGATCCGCTACATCCTGCTCGGATTTGTCGGTCTGATCACCGCAAGCGTGATCTGCAATTCCATCATTCCCGGCGTCTATCACACCACTCGCTACTCTCTCTACGGTCCACTCATCGCGTCCCTTTTCGTGTCTACCACCACGACGATCAGCGTCATCCGCAACCGCCTGATCGACATCAAGGTTGTGCTGCGCGAAGGTCTGGCATACGGTGTCTCCCTCGGACTCCTGGCGCTGCTGTTCATGGCGGCGATCCCATTACTGGAACAGGCTATCCACTACCTGCACCTGCCGTCGCGTACCGGCATTTTTATCGCCGCATTCCTGCTGGCGCTGGCATTCAACCCGGCACACCGGCTGATCGCACACCTGGCCGAGCGGCGCCTGCTCACCACCGGACTCTACGATTTTCGCCTGTCACTGCGCGACGCATCGCACGCACTGGCCTCCGCGCACGACCAGCATGAAATTGCCACCGTGCTGGCAAAGGCGGCAGCGGCTGTGGAGCCGTATGGCGTCGCCGTCTTCCTGCCCGGACATGATGACGAGCTGACGCGCGCCGTCGAAGTCGGCACGTGGGAACATCAGCTGCGCCGGCTGCCGCTGGAATCGACCGCCCTGCGCGCATATCTCCTGCAGACCGATGAGGTGGCGCTGGCGGAGGAACTCATTCGCCAGCCGGACCCCGCCCGGCGCGCCCTGGGTGAGCTGCTGGCCGCCCGCAGTGAGGCGCTCGTCGTTCCACTTGTCGCCGGGCAACGGCTGTGCGGAATGCTGATACTGAATGACAAGCAATCCGGCGAGATGTACCTGACCGACGAAATCGGATTCCTGCGCATTCTCGGTAAGCAGGCGGCCCTCGCGCTGGATAACGTGCGCCACTTCGACGAAGTGAAGGTGATGAACGAATACCATGCCCGCTTGCTGCACATCATGCAGGATGGCGTCATTGCTCTCGACCCGCAGCAGCGGATCATCACCTTCAATCGAGCGGCCGCGTTGATTACCGGCGTGGCGGCGGGTGATGTCGAGGGGAAGCTGATCCGCGAGTGCGTGCTGTTCGATGCCTCGCTCGAGGCGGCGGGAGAGCAGCCGCAGGAAACGATGATGATGCGGATAACGGGCGAGAAGATTCCGGTGTTGCTATCGGTGACGCCCTTCACCCGCAGCGGGGAGACGGCCCAGTGCCACCTGCTGGTGTTTCGCGATCTCTCCGCCATTCACGAGCTCCGGCAGGCGAAGATGCAGGCCGAGCGCTTCAGCTCAATGGGGGCAATGGCCGCCAGCCTGGCGCACGAAATTATGAATCCGCTGGTGCCGATTCAAACTTGCGCCCACCTGCTACCCGAAAAGTATGACGACGAGGAGTTCCGCAAGGAATTCAGCGTGACGGTGGTGCACGAAGTCGAGCGCATCAACTGGCTGGTGGGACAGATGCTCGATATGGTGCGGAAACCCTCGACCGAGCGCGAGACGGTGGATTTCCGCGAGGTGATCCAGCGGTTGCTGGATATCATTCAACCGGAATGCGAACAGCAGTATATCCGCGTCCACTTTCACTGCGCCCCCGACCTTCCGGCGATTCAAGGCGTGAGGAATCAACTGTATCAGGCGACATTGAATGTGCTGATGAACGCGGTACAGGCTATGCCCGATGGCGGTGACCTGACGATCATGCTCGATACGATCGGGCTTCATCTCGTCTGCCGCATCGCCGATACCGGGCCGGGCGTGCCGCAGGACGAGCTGCTGCATATCTTCGAACCGCTGTATACCACGAAGGCCGGCCGCCATGGCATGGGGCTGGCGCTGACCTACCAGTCCATCCATTTCCACGGCGGCGAGGTGCGCGCCGATTCGGTGCCCGGCGCCGGTCTGACCGTCACCATGGTGCTGCCGCTGGCCGGTATGCCATCCTTCGAGGAACTTCCCAATCTCGCCGAGTCGTTTCCCATAGTGGAATGAGCAGCGGGGGGTATTGCATATTGGCGTCGTCTTACACCAGGCGCCTAGTGTAAGACGACGCTGATGGAGTTATTGCCTGACCAGCTTGAGGGCATCCGGCATGGGGGCATCCCCAACCGGGGTGAGGGTGATGCGGTGCCAGCCTTTCGTCAGCGTGGGAGTGGTGAAGGTTGCGCCGGTGACTTTCACCTCGTTGCCGTCCACCGCGACGCTGCCCGGCGCGCCGCCGGTCGCTTCGCCCATCCAGACACCGTCGCGAAGGTAGACCCACAGCGGAATCCCGGCCGGCAGCTCCCGCAACCGCAGTGACACGATGGCATGCTCCGGGTCCTGATAATAGGCTTCCTGTGCCGCCAGCGTCTCCAGAAATCCCCGCGGCCCACCATAGCTCGGGGTACCCAGAACGTTCAGCAGCTTGGCCAGGTACTGGCTGCCGCGGCTGATCTCCAGGTAGCAGGCCATGCCGATGAAGCCATCCATCGCCGTTTTGCCCGTGCCGGCCATGTCCTGCGCCTCGGGGCCGAGGGCGGCAAACCGGCGGATCACTTCATCGATGCGCGTCGAGGTGATCTCGCGGGCGTCCAGGTCGCGCACCCAGGCGTCGCTGTCCGCCGGATCGCGGTTCACCAGCAGCCAGCGCAGGAAGAGTCGTTCGCCGAGATAGCCGTTGGCGTCCCACTCCGGCATCGTGTAGCCGCCTACCGGCGGCAGCACTTCATGCCCATATTCGTGCGCCAATTCGCGCACCCATTCGGTGGGCGACCGCGGCACGCCGACGTTGTAGAGGTAAATGCTGTCATCATACGTTTCCCCGCCGGCGGCGCCTTTTTCCGTCAGCCAGACGTTGTTGACGCCGTCGGTGGTGAAGCGCGGCGTCAGACCGGTATACGCCTGCAGGAAGCAGTCGAGACGCAGCAGCAAACGGGCGCAATCCTGGGCGAGATGAAGACGGGCGTCCTCCTGGCCGGGCGCCGCCTGCCAGATCACGCGGAACCGCAGCCGCCAGCAGCGCTGTTGACGATCGTAGTCATAGGCCAGCAGCATCCGCTGAAAGGTCCAGTGGCCGTAGGTCGGGTCAGCGTCGAAGGAATGATCCGTGCCATACTTCGGGTCCCTGACATACGGCGGCGTGACCGGCAGCGGGTTGGTGGTAATCAAACCCTGGCAGGTGCCGCGCGCCTCGGTGGGCAATTGCGGATCGGTAAGCGTAATGAGGTAGGGCAGGGGATCGCCGGGGAGCGCCAGCGGGCCCGCGTCGCCCAGCAGCACAGGGTACTGAGAACCCACCAGGTCGGCGACGCGCGCCCGCACCGGATCGATGTCCGGCACGTACATCGTCGCTTTCCCGTAGGTCTCGAACAGATCGCGCGCCAGCGCAGCGTTGCCGCTCCGGTTCAACTGCCGGCGGAATGCTGCCGCGGGGTCCGCGGCCTGCATGGGGGGCAGGATAGTCAATCCCTGGAGTTCCTGGCAGTCCGCGAGGCGCAGGTACAACGGCGTTTCGGTTGGGTAGCGCTCGATGGCGCTTTTCAGCAGCGCGATCGCGCTGTCGTAATTTTTCGTGGCGATCAACGTGTTGGCGCGCGCCAGCACTTCGTCGGCATTGCGGAAGGCGATGGCCGATTGCGCAAACGGGAACTGCGGCAGCAGCATCCATCCCATCAGGATCGTCAGGAGGCATGCTTTCCAGACTCGCACGGTTATCACGGCTTCTCCTTGTCACGATCGCCGTATAGCTATTTTAAAAAAACCGCAGATTTGATAAATTTCTCTGCTGCGCAGCTTTTCATCCGGCAGTCCGAGAGGAAGACGAGAGAAAAGCCTGACATTACTATTATACCGCGTTAGCTCTCAGCTACACCCCCACCAACCCCCTGTGAAAAAAATCATCGGTGGAATCGGTGAAATCCGCGGTTATAAAATCCTTACACGATGGCGGGCAGCACCGGCAGCGGAAACGCATCGGTGCAGAGATGCTGGAGGGCATCGCGTCCCGGTCCGGCGGGAATGGCCTCCAGATTGGCGCGCGCATCTTCGCGGAATTCTTTGACCTTCGCCCAGGCATACGTCATGCCGCCGGCTGTCTCTACCAGCGTCATCATTTCGCGCAGGTGCTCGGGCGTGAACGGTTCCCGGTTCCACAGCTCTCGAATCTCCCCCGCAACGGCTTCCGGCGCCGTCTGCAGTGCGTGCAGCAGCGGCAGCGTGGCACGGCGTTGTGCCCAATCCGCGCCCAGCGGCTTGCCGGTATCGCTTTCCTTGCCTTGCAAATCGAGCAGATCGTCCGCCAACTGGAAGGCCCGGCCAAACGCATACCCTAGCCGGAACAGGGCCTGTTCCTGTTCGGCGGTGGCGCCGCCCAGGTGCGCGCCGATGGCGGCGGCGGCGGCAAACAGCGAGGCGGTCTTCCCATCGATGACCGCGAAATAGGTTTCCGTGGATGCGTCGATGCCCATCTCCGCGCATTCGAGCACCACCGCGCGCCCCATCTCGGTGGTGGCGGTGGACAGCAAGCCCAACAGGTGCGGCTCGCCATCACGGGCGGCGGTTTCGAACACGCGCGCCAGCAGATAGTCGCCCACCAGCACGGATAGCTTGTTGCCCCAGAACGCCGGGGCAGAGGGGGCGCCGCGGCGTGAATCAGCCTCGTCTACCACATCGTCATGCGCGAGGGAGGCGGTATGGATCAACTCCACCAGCGCGCCGAAGGTTAGCGCGCGAGGGGTGACATCGCCCAGACTCGCACAGCACAGCGTCAACATGACGGGCCGCAGTCGTTTACCGCGCGTTCCAATAATCATCTGGCCGGCTTGCTGCAGCGTGGCCGACTCTCCGGCGACAAACGATATCAGCAGGCTGTTGACATCCCGCATCCAATGGGGCAGGGAGGGATGCAGTTCCGAATAGTGCATGCGAACTCCACACGACGCAATCGGATTATGATGGTTCTGACCATAATCCTTTTGCATTATAGGGTGCCTGCAGGCGAGTGTCAACGCATATGGCACTCACATCGCACTCCGCGCGGATGAAACGATGAGGCGATGAAGTAGTGAATATTGCCTTCATCGCTCATCTGTCTTCGTTTCATCGCTTCATTGCTTTATGCCCGTGGGTCGCGCATTGCCAGGTTTCGTCATCCGTGTTAGGATGGTGTTATAGATCGCCAAGGGGGAGTAGCAGGAATCGCGCCCGCGATTCCCGGCAGGTCAACAATCTCGAAGGCGTGTGCCTTCTGGCCTGCCCGACCGGCGCCGTCCGGGTGTGAGACTTTTGGCTGCGCGTAAATGCGTGGCCGGGTCGCCGCCACGCTCGGAGGTTAGATGAAAGCACCGTATCGACGTCACCTGCTGCCCATCGCTATTGCCGTGCTGGCGACGCTGCCTGGCCTGTATCTGCGGTTGAGCGGCACGGCCATCCATATCCTGGAAGCGAAACCCCAGGATCCCCGCATGTTGCTGCTGATCGCGCTGTCCGCCGGGTTGGCGGTGCTTGGCGCGTCGTTCCTGCTGCTGTGGGCGTGCGATGCCGTGCAGGAAGACATCTCCCAAACGCTGGCGCTGGCTATCGTCGCCCTCATCGCCGTGCTGCCGGAATACGCGGTGGACATGTATATCACCTGGACGGCCGGCCACGATCCGAGCTACGCGAAATTTGCCATTGCCAACATGACCGGCGCCAACCGGCTGATTATCGGCGTGGCCTGGATGGTGGTGGTCACCATTTACTGGGTGCGCACGCGCGGAGCGGTATTCATTGAGAAGGACCGCCGCACCGAGTTGTTTTTCCTGGGATTGGCGACGGTCTACGCCTTCGTCGTGGCGTTGAAAGGCTCGCTGGTCTGGTATGACGGCATTGTCTTCGTCCTGATTTACGCCTGGTATATCCGCGTGGCAGGCCGGCGTCCGGTGGTGGAGAGCGAGGCGGAAGGCCCGGCGGAATTGTTGCTCAGCCTGCCCCGCGCGCAACGGCGGTTGGCGACGATCGGCATGTTTCTCTTTGCCGCCGGAGTGATCCTGGCCAACTCGCAGCCGTTTGCCGATGGGCTGATTAAAACCGGCCTGGCGTTCCACATCAACCAGTTCCTCCTCGTGCAGTGGCTGGCGCCCATCGCCTCCGAGGCGCCGGAGTTCACCGTCGCCGTCATGTTCGCGCTGCGCTTGCGAGCCGGCCTGGCGCTGGGCAGCCTGCTGTCTTCCAATCTGAACCAGTGGTCGCTGCTGGTGGGTATGATTCCCTGGGTGTATGCCCTCGCCCACGGCACCGTGCAGCATCCCATCCCGATGGAACCCGCACAGATGCACGAGATCATGCTGACCGCCGCGCAATCGCTGCTGGGCATCATGCTGCTGTCGACGCTGCGGCTGACCTTCGGGCAGGGGTTGCTGCTCATCGGCCTGTTCATCGCGCAATTGATCTTGCCGCAGCTCGTGGTGACTCATCCGCACCTGGCGCCGTTCGGCCTGCAGCCCGCGCAGGTGCACCCGCTCTTCTCGCTGATCTATGTCGCAATCTCCATCGGGCTGCTCCTCGAAAATCCGCACCGCCTGCGTGGACTGTTCGAGGGAATGCGGGTGAAGCGGGAGCTTTCGCAGGAAGAGGAGCGCAAGCAGGAGGGGGAATCGGTCATGATCATATGAGCGGGTGAGTAGTGATAAGTGAGTAGTGAGTGGTGAGTAGTGAAAGGAAAGGCCCGGCTCGTAGTCGCGCCGTCAGGCGCGTGCCCGTTTACGAAGCTAAAGCTCGTATCCAAACTAAGGAGTAAACTTCTCTTCTTAGCATGGTAGCGGGCTTTCGCTTCGTAAACGGGCACGCGCCTACGAGCCGGGGCTTACTTCGTTACTACTCACTATTCACACAATCGCCCCATTGCCGCACGGAACAGGCTCTGTTATACTGAGAAAAGCAGCGTCGCAACGCTGCCCATTCGCTTCCAGGAGGAAGGCCCTCATGTTCAGGACCCTTCTCGCCCTTTGTGGGCTGTTATGCTGCCTCGCGCCGGCGTTTGCCGCCGCCGGAGCGCCTGCCGCGCCTCCCGCGCTGGCTGTGCTCGTCCATGCCGATCCCGGCGCCGAGCTCCTTGCTGACACATTGCGCCCGTTGCTGGAGACGGAGGCTTCGCAAAGCTGGGATGGACCGCTGCTCGAACGGGCGGAGATCGATGCGCTGCTGCGCGAGATGAAGCTGTCGGCGGCCGCCTCGCCGGAGGGGGAGGGCGTGCAGGCCGGCCAGGCGGACCGCGCCGCCTACCTGTTGTCCGTGCAGGTGAGCGCCGATGTGGTGCGGGCCACGGTGAACGGCTTCCCGCAGACCGAGATCGTCTTCGACCGGGAGTATCGCGACCGGCTGAACGCGGAGTCGCTGGCGGTGCGGGTGGCGTCCGACGCGTTGAAGGCCATAAAAACGCGCCGTCTCGACCTGCGCGCGCCGTATGTCGCCCTCGGCGCGGTGTATTGCGTCGATCCGCACCTACGCTTCCTCGATTTCAGCCGCGCCGCCGGGCTGAAATTGCGCGATGCGCTCGGTGAAGTGAAGGAGCTGCGGCTGGTCGAGCGGCAGTTCCCCTCCGATCTGCTGAACGAGCTCGAGCTGTCGCGGGCGGGGGTGACGGTGGGCCGCGCCACCGACATCAGCGCGCCGCCGGCCGACCTGCTCTTCTACACCGAGTGCGTCCCGCAGCGCGACCAGGATCTGCACAGC
>Ga0172369_10007159_pt1 | contig 13035 bp, 10 predicted proteins | sample LakKiv25m_FD_114539 | JGI IMG/M metagenome (GOLD analysis project Ga0172369, IMG submission 114539) | Freshwater microbial communities from Kabuno Bay, South-Kivu, Congo - kab_022012_11.25m | ecosystem: Environmental > Aquatic > Freshwater > Lake | place: Democratic Republic of the Congo... | reverse complement strand
TGTCGGACAGGTTATCGCTTTATCCGGCAAAACCGGCACAACCGGCGGTTATTATGGCGATGCCGGATACCCGCACCTTCACATATCAATGCACTTCGGGCAAAGCAATGAGTATGTTAAAACAGGTGTTTATGGTTCAAGGATAAAGAGCCCCGGCGCTCAGTTTTCCGACCCGCTTATTTTGTATCTCCCGCAAATTAAAAACCTTACGTCCGTAGATTCTCTTCCTAAAGACCGCAGGCGCGTGCAAATTCCCATTGTAAACATTGGCGGAACTATTTATCCGCAGGGCAGCAAAGTGGTATGGCCGGTGCACTGCAAGCGTAAGGGGAAAAATTAATATTTGTTCCACGTGGAACACTTCAAAGATAACTACTATGCCTCAATTGCGTTAACCTTATTCCCGCCGTCTTTCTTTGAGGTATATAAGGCAATATCAGCGCGCCGTATTAAAACATCTCTCTCTTCTTTCGCTGCATTAAAACAAGTGACTCCAAGGCTTAAAGATAGCTTAATCGTTTTCGTTCCATTCACCTGGACTTCCGCTTCTTTAACCGAAGAAAACACCCTGTCGGCAAGATTTTTAGCCCCCTCTAGAATTGTCTCCGGCAATATTACCATGAACTCATCGCCCCCATACCGCCCCACAACATCCGTTGTCCTTAATGCGCTGCAGACCGTTTCCGAAACGACCTGTAATACCTTATCGCCCGCAGCATGGCCGTATGTGTCATTTATCTCTTTAAAGTTATCCATATCGCATAATATGATAGACAATTCAGCGCCATATCTTTTTGCCCTGTCAACTTCGTAATCAAGCCTTTCGATAAGCGCTCTTCTGTTCAGCAGTCCTGTGAGGCTGTCTGTCCTTGATAAATGCTCCAGGTCGCCTATCATCTTTTCCTTTTCTTCTTCTGCCATCTTGCGGTCTGTAATATCTCTCGTATATTCGATAACATGCGATACCCTTCCGTCATAGCCAAAGATCGGGTGCGTATAGATTGCCATCCATGCTTTTCCGTCAGGAAGCACCAGCATCTTATCTTTTGCGCAGGGGCCGCCTGATTGAAAGGTTTTTTCCACAACGCATTCATCACAGATGGTTTCTCTATTTTGCAACACTTCATGACATTTCTTGCCTATAATATCTTTAACAAGCTTATGTCTCATCTGCGCGTATGGTTCGTTAGCCTTTACTATCGTATAGTCGCTGTCAATAATGCTGAACGGGTCGTGAATGCTTTCGAATATCATATTCAAGAACCTTTCAGACCTGACGACTTCGCCTTCCGCGTGTTTGCGATTTATGATTTCACGATGCAGGTGTTCATTTGCTTCTTTCAACTCTGCAGTGCGCTCTTCCACCAAGCCCGCTAATTCCTCCCGGTGTTTTCTGATTTCTTCTTGTATTTTTTTGCGCTCTGTAATATCGCGGATTACTCCGGCAGCATGCCACCCGTCTTTAATTTGAATTGCCGATAAGGAAAGCTCTACAGGGAACTCTGTCCCGTTTTTTCTGACAGCGTTCAGCTCGAGTGTCTTTCCGATTGCAGCTCCATATCTCGTTCCCTTAAAATATTTAAACCCTTCTTTATACGTCTTATAATATTTTTGCGGGTCAAGAAATGCATGAAGTTCTTTGCCTATAACCTCGGCGTCCGCATACCCGAACATATCTGTTGCTGCCTGATTCCAAAATGAAATATTCCCTCGATGGTCTATTATAACGATTGCGTCTTTTGCGGCTTCTGTAATTGAACGCAATGTTTCTTTGTGCTCTCTGGCCTCTTCCTCTGCCTGCTTATGCTTAATTAAGGCCCTTGCCAGAACCACGCCTGATATAAAACATGCTAACCAGACTGTGCGGATATAGATTTCAAAGGCGCCTACGTCATAGATCAGCGCTCCAAGGAATGACTGCTTATGAAAAATAAGAGAAGAAAAAAATGCATCGCCGCCCCAGATAACTGCCCCTGCAATAATTGCGCTTATAATCATTTTGCGCTCATTCCATGCAGGCCTTATGACTTCTTTAAAATGCGGCACGCTTACCCTTATTAAGAACAAAGGATTAAACTAAAAAATACCCCACCCTCTCTGCTTCGTATATCTCTTGAGGCAAAACTCCCCCTGCCATTGATATTTCTGTTGCCGGAGTCGCAGCCTTATTTGATCTTGCTATTTTCTTAAATTCTCCCTTTTTTAAAAGCATCCCTAAATCTACAATGAACTCTTTGTTTGGCGCAACGCCTATATAGGTGTCGCCTATCCTCCCGTAAGCCGGGATGTCAAATACAATGTTCGCATTCTTCCCGTCAAAATATTTGCCTGTCACGTCATATACCCGTATAACAAGCTGCCCCTTTAATTTTGCGAGAGTGTCTTCCCTTGCCTCCCAATATGTAAAAAGCTTCCAGGGCTCGACAACCATTAAGCTAATTCTGTCTTCTCCATATTCCTGCGGCAGGCCTATTCCATATGAAATTTCCTGATATGTTTGCCCAACCTCTGCCTGTTTAATCTTCACTGCTATTTTTTTAATAGTCTTTCGGGGCACTCCAATTTTCTTTTTAGGGATAGATGTCTCTTTTGTTGGTTTTTTGCGGACTTTTTTTGCGGCTGTTTTTTTTGCCGAAGGCTTGCTGGGGAGGGTAGCTTTCTTCTTTGATGGCCCTTTAGCGCTTTTAGCGGGCTTTTGAGCTAATTTCTTTGTTTTTCCCGTTTTTCCAGCTATTGCCGATGATTTGCTCTGTTTTTTTATTTTTGTTTTTTCCCCGGCCTTATGTTCCTTCTTTTTCATATCTTTCCCCTTCAAGGCAGATTATAACAGAATTCGCAAAAATTTCAATCTAAAAAATACATTTGATAGGGGCCTGTATGACTGAGAAATCTTTTGCAGTTCTCCTCGGCAAATCCGCCGGGGCGGATAACGCCATCTACTTTTCGGTCAATGCGCCTCAGCCCAGCTCCTGCCATATCCTATATCAACCTTTAGAGGAACTGCAAGCTTTATTGCGCCCTCCATCTCGGCTTTAAGAATATCCTTTATGACATCCAATTCCGGCTCCGGAGCTTCGCACAAAAGTTCGTCGTGAACCTGAAGTATTATTCTCGCGCTTAATTTCTCCTGCTTTAATCTTTTCCATATATTAATCATCGCAATCTTTATGAGATCCGCGGCAGTGCCCTGTATAGGCGAATTCACTGCCAGCCTTTCGCCGAGCGCTCTCACATTTGAATTCTGGCTTCTAAGTTCGGGTATGGGCCGTCGCCTGCCTGATAATGTAGATGCATACCCTTTCTGTTTTACGTCACTGAGAACTGTTTCTATATAACCTTTAACTCCGGGATGCCTTTCAAAATATTTTTCTATGTATTTTTGTGCGGCATCTCTCGATATGGAAAGTGTTTCCGCTAAGCCAAACGGCGATATGCCGTAAATAACTCCGAAGTTCACTGTCTTTGCCGTCCTTCTCATCTCGGTGGTAACCTTATCAGCCGGGACGCCGAATATCTCCGCGGCTGTCCTTGTATGCACGTCAACCCCGCTTTTGAACGCATCTATCAATGCCTCATCATTGCTGAGGTGCGCGAGTATTCTCAGCTCAACCTGAGAATAGTCTGCTGAAATCAAAACATCCCCATCCTCCGGGATAAAAGTCTCCCTCATCCTCCTGCCCCATTCTCCTTTTATCGGGATGTTCTGAAGATTCGGATTGCTGCTGCTTAACCTTCCCGTCGCAGTTGCAGTCTGGTTAAACGATGTATGAACGCGCCCTGTTTTTGTATTTATAAGGCCGGGAAGGACATCAACATAGGTTGTCTTAAGTTTGGTAAAACTTCTCCAGTTAAGTATCTCCTGCGGCAGTTCATGTGTTGCTGCAAGTTCTTCAAGGACATCAACATTTGTCGAGAATCCTGTCTTTGTCTTTTTGCCGGGCTTAAGCCCGAGCACATGAAATAAAACCTTTGAAAGCTGTTTGGGTGAATTTATGTTGAATTCCTCGCCTGAGAGAAAATAAATTCTTCTCTGCATGGAATCGAGTTCCCTTGAAAGCTCTTTTGATATATCATTAAGTTTATCAACATCGATTTTTACCCCTGCTTCTTCGATGTCTGAAAGGACATTTATCAGAGGCATCTCGATATCAAAATAAATGCCTTCGATATCATTTTCTTTCAGCAGGCCGAATAAAACCTCTTTCAACTCGAATGCAAGCGCCGCGTCTTCCGCAGAATAAAGCGTTGCTTCCTCAACAGAAACATCGGCAAATGAATTCCTTTTGTTAAGAACCTCGGCAAAGGTTTTTTTCCTGCACATGAGATGCTCGAATGAAACTTCTTCAAGGCTGTGAGTCGGCTTATTCGGGTTTATCAGATATGAGGCGATCATGGTGTCATACAGCGCGCCTTTTGTATTAATGCCTTCCTGCCTCAGCATCATGGTGTCATATTTCAGGTTATGGCCTATCTTTGCTATGTGAGGACTTTCGAGGACAGGGGCAAAAATACTAAAAACATCTTCTTTTTTAAGCTGAACCGGGGCCCCCGGATAAGAATGAGTTAAGGGCACATAATGCCCTTCCTCTTTTTCATTGCTCACTGAAATGCCGACAATGCTGTCTACCATCGGATTCCTGCCTGTTGCCTCGATGTCAAACGCAAACTCATTGCTGATTGATCCTGCCAATTCTCTGAGCTTGTCAATAGAAAACACGGCCTTGTAATTCCTTTCTATTGACGCCCCTTTTGGTATCATCTTCATCAGGCTTGTGAATTCAAATTCTTTGAACAAAGTTAAAAGCCTATGCCAGTCAGGCTCTTTTAACGCAAACTCTTTTATATCAACATCTATCGGCACGGAGGTGTCTATTGTCGCAAGCTTCTGGCTTAATCTTGCGATGTCGGCGTTTTCTATAATCAGGCTTCTGAGTTTTTCCTTTTTTATTTTTTCGGGATGTTCAAATATCTCATTAAGCCCCTTAACATTTATCAGCAATTCTCTCGCTGTTTTTTCTCCTATCCCTTTTATGCCCGGGATATTATCAGCCGCGTCGCCTGTGAGCGCCATAAACTCTGTAACCCTTTCAGGGCCAACCCCGAATTTCTCCTTTACATACTCCTCGTCAAGGATGCGGTCTTTTACAGGGTCATATATCTTTACATTTTCATTGATAAGCTGCAGCATGTCTTTATCGGCAGTGACTATAAATACATTTGCGCCTTTTCTCGATAATTCCTTTGCAATAGTGCCTATAAGGTCATCCGCTTCATATCCCGGAGCTTCGAATATGCTGATATTGAACGCCTTGACAACCTCTCTTACGTGAGGCAGCTGCTGCACAAGTTCGCTCGGTGTTTCAGGCCTGTGCGCTTTATAATCCGTAAATATCCTGTGCCTTTCAGTCGGTTCGGGCGAGTCAAAAGAAATAACAACGCCATCAGGTTTTTTCTCCCTTATGATTTTGAGCAGGGTGTTCGTGAATCCATAGATTGCGTTTGTCGGAAAGCCCTTGGAATTCGTCAGCCCCCTGATCGCGTAAAAGGCGCGGTAGACATAAGAATTGCCGTCAATGAGGTAAAGATTCATCCTGAATTATAGCCCTTAAATTGACTAAGTTTCCATATTATTTTATAGTAAAAGAATCGCACAAAAACCCGAAGGAGGATAATTTGCTCAAAGCAGTAGAAGATATCAGTTCAACAAAAAAGCGCCTGAAGATAGAGATACCGGCAGCAGAGATAGAAAAAAAAATAAAGGATTCGCTGGAAAAAGTTCGCCAGAAGGCTAAGATCCCGGGTTTCAGGCCCGGAAAAACTCCGCTCAACATAATCGAAAAACATTTTGGGAAAAGCGCCGAGACAGAGGCGATTGAGAAAATAATACCTGAATTTTATTTAAAGGCATTGAAAGAGGCGGATATTGTGCCTGTTGCGCAGCCTGTGTTAGAAGGAGAATTAAGCTTTCAACGGCACGGTCCGCTCTCGCTTGCCTTCATGGTTGAGATAAGGCCGAAGATAGAAAACCTTGAGTATAAAAATATTAAAGTAAAAGATATTCCTGTGACTGTTTCGGATGAAGAGATTGAAGCGTCGTTAAAAAGAATTCAGGAAGGAAAAGCAACCTATGAGGTTGCAGACAAGGAAGCGGAAGCGGATGATTTGGTGACAGTTGACTACGAGATAAAATATGACGACCAAACCTTATCTGCAAAAGATCAGATGCTGAAAATCGTGGTTGGAGGCCTGCCGCAGGAAATACCGGAGAGCCTTAAAGGGAAAAAGGCAGGAGATACCGCGGAAACAGAGGCCCAGTTCCCCGAGAACTTTCACGTAAAGGCGCTCGCAGGCAAAAAGGCTCTGGTAAAAAATATTATCAAGATAGTTAAAAAACAGCGCCTCCCTGAGATAGACGTTGAGCTCGCAAAAGATATGGGATTTGAAACATTGGATGCGCTGAGGGCAGGGGTTAAGGAAGAAATCGAAAAGGCAAAAAAAGAACAGGTATCAAAAATACAGAAAGACACTATCCTTGAAAAGCTTGTAACTGCCCATGAGTTTGACGTGCCTGATGCGATTCTCGAAAGAGAATTAGCTGCAATGGTTCATGAAATCAAAACAGGCCGCCAGTCTCAGGCCGGAGATAAAACCGGCAAGGATGACGATACATTAAAGTCCGAATTAAGGCCGGAGGCTGTAAAAACAGCAAAGGCCCTGATGCTTCTTTCCATTATCGGAGAAAAAGAAGGGATAAAAGTAACAGAGGAAGAACTTAAGGAGGAAATTCTCAATATCTCACAGCGGCTTTCCATGCCACCCGAATCTCTGATGAGATTATACGTCCAGAAAGACGGCTCTCTTGAAGGACTGAGAACTTCCATATATGAGCAAAAGGTTTTAGATGTTTTGCTTTCCAATGCTGCAATAGAGAAAGGAGAATAATTATGAGCATCATCCCTATTGTGATAGAGCAGACAGGCAGATCAGAGCGGGCATATGACATATATTCACGGCTGTTGAAGGACAGGATAATATTTATGGGCACTGCCATTGATGATAATGTTGCCAACGCCGTCATAGCGCAGCTTCTCTTTCTTCAGTCAGACGACCCTGACAAGGACATTCATGTTTCTGTGAACTCTCCGGGCGGGATAGTGTCTTCAGGCCTGGCCATATACGACACAATGCAGTATGTGAAACCGGATATAGCTACGTATTGCATCGGGCAGGCAGCCAGCATGGGCGCGCTTCTGCTTACAGCAGGCACAAAAGGCAAAAGGTTTGCGCTTCCCCATGCAAGGATAATGCTGCATCAGCCTATGGGCGGTTTTCACGGGCAGGCGACTGACGTTGAAATCCATGCAAAGGAAATTCTGAAGATGAAAGACGTCCTGAACAAAATACTTGCAAGGCATACAGAGCAGCCATTAGAAAAAATACAGACAGACACTGACAGGGATTTCTTTATGTCAGGCTCTGAGGCAAAAGAATATGGTATTGTAGATGAAGTGATACACAGCCTGAAAAAGTGAAAAGTTAGAATGTAAAAGTTGAAAGTTTCAAACTTCTTGCCTCTCACTTCTGACTTTTAACTTTTTATTGGAGGATAAATGCCGAAAAAAGACGAACCCGCAGGCGCACTTAAGTGTTCATTCTGCGGTAAGGGACAGGATGAGGTAAAAAAACTCATTGCCGGCCCTTCTGTTTATATATGCAACGAATGCGTGGATCTCTGCAATGAGATTATGGCTGATGAACTGCACCCTGTTACAGAGGGGCAGGCGCTTCCTAAGCTCCCTACGCCGAAAGAGATACACAAATTCCTTGAAGATTATGTTATCGGGCAGGAAAGGGCAAAGAAGATATTGTCTGTTGCTGTGCATAACCACTACAAAAGAATCTACAGCCCCGCAAAAACAGACGTTGAGCTGCAAAAGAGCAATATACTTTTAATAGGCCCCACAGGGACCGGCAAAACGCTTTTTGCGCAGACGCTGGCAAGGCTTCTGGACGTGCCTTTCACAATTGCGGATGCCACAACTCTCACAGAGGCGGGATATGTCGGAGAAGACGTAGAAAACATTATCCTCAAACTCCTTCAGGCGTCAAACTACGACGTTGAGAGGGCACAGCGCGGAATAGTCTATATAGATGAGATAGATAAGATAAGCAGAAAATCAGAAAACCCTTCGATTACACGGGACGTATCCGGCGAAGGAGTTCAGCAGGCCTTGCTTAAGATAATCGAAGGCACCATTGCGAACATTCCCCCACAGGGCGGAAGAAAACACCCGCAGCAGGAATTTATTCAGGTAAATACAGCGAATATGCTTTTTATATGCGGTGGAGCGTTTATCGGCCTCGATGATGTTGTAAGGCAGAGAGTAGGGAAAAAGACTGTCGGCTTCGGCGCAAAAGTTGAAGGAAGTTCCGAGAAAAAAATTGGAGAGATGTTGAGACTCATCGAACCCGGTGATTTAATAAAATACGGAATGATACCTGAATTCGTAGGAAGGCTTCCTGTGGTCGCAACGCTCGAGGAACTCGATGAACCGGCGTTTATAAAGATACTTACCGAGCCTAAGAACGCCCTGATAAAGCAGTACCAGAAGCTTCTTTCTTTTGACAACGTGCGGCTGAAATTCACCGACACTGCACTTAAGGCAATCGCAAAAAAGGCAACGCAGAGAAAAACAGGGGCGCGCGGGCTTAGGGCAATCCTTGAGGAGATAATGCTCGATGTGATGTATGAGATACCATCGCAGAAAGGCATAAAAGAGTGCCTGATAAACGAAGATACGATAACCAAAAAGGGAAAACCGATTTTAATATACGAAAAACAGGCAGAATCAGCATAAACCCCGTAGAAGGCCTTTGCAATCCTAACATCTATGCACTTTGTAATCTTAGGCACAGCAGGACACATTGACCACGGAAAGAGCGCGCTTGTAAAGGCCCTGACAGGCATAGACCCTGACAGGCTGAAAGAGGAAAAAGAGCGCGGAATCACTATTGACCTTGGATTCGCAGACCTTGCGTATCCTGACGGACTCACAGTAGGAATAGTTGATGTGCCCGGGCATGAAAGGCTTGTAAGGAATATGCTTGCCGGAGCCGGCGGCATAGACATAGTCCTTTTTGTTATTGCTGCTGATGAAGGCATAATGCCCCAGAGCAGGGAACACCTTGCAATCTGCAATCTCCTTAAAATCAAATCAGGGCTGATTGTAATCACAAAGGCAGACCTTGTTGAAGAAGACTGGGCTAAACTTGTCTCGGAGGAAGTAAGGGATTTTGTAAAAGGCACATTCCTTGAAAATGCTGAGATAATTTCCGTTTCATCAAAGACAGGAAAGAACATTGCGCTGTTAAAAGAAAAAATTCGTGAGGTCGCTTTAAGGGTTCAGCCAAAACTCACGAAAGGCCTATTCAGGCTTCCTATAGACAGGGTTTTTACGCTTAAAGGATTCGGAACGGTTGTTACGGGAACCGCAGTCTCGGGGAGCATCTCTGTTGAAGATGCTGTTGATATATTGCCGTCTAATATAAGCACTAAGATTCGAGGGCTTCACAGCCACGGCAAGGCGATAAAGACTGCTTATGCAGGGCAAAGGGTTGCAATAAATGTTTCAGGTGTTGAAAAAGAAAGCTTGAGGCGAGGGGATGTCGTTGTCCTGCCCGGAAGATTCTCGCCCACAAAAGCACTGGATGCAAAGATAGAACTCCTCAAAGATTCTCCTGTTTTAAAAAATAAAAGCCTTGTCCATTTTCATTCAGGCACTGCAGAGGTCATAGCAAGGATAATACTTTACGACAGGGATGAGTTAAAACCGGGTGAGGGCTGTTTTTGTCAGTTGAGGCTTCAGGAGCCTGTTATCTCAATGTCAGGAGACAAATACATCATAAGAAGGTTCTCTCCTGTCGAGACAATCGGAGGAGGAGAAGTCCTTGACGCCTATCCGTCAAAAAGAAAAAAGAGCGAGGGCACGGGAGATCTGGAGGTTTTTGAAAAGGGAACTCTTGATGAAAAAATTGCGATGAAAATCAAAAAGGCGGGAGCCAGAGGGATGCCGGTTTCAATTGTCGAAGGCTGGATAAACGCGGATATTCCTGCAATAAAAGACGCGATACGTTTATTGAAAGAAAAGGGTGAGGCAGTTCAGTTTGAGGATGTTCTGCTTCACATTAGCTCCGTTGATGCGATAAAGGACGGCATTAACAAAGTCCTCAACCAATTCCATAAGCAGAATCCTTTAAAGACAGGAATGCCGAAAGAAGAAGTGAGGGCGCAGCTCAAGGTGGACCAGAAGATTTTTAATTCTCTGATTGGGGCCATGAAGGACGTTGTTGTAGACAAAGACCTTTTGCGCTCCGCGAGTTTCAAGGTCTCGCTTTCAGAGGTTGATAAGGGCACTGAGACAAAGATTTTGAATATGCTTGAACAGGCAGGTTTCCAACCTCCTTTAAAAGATGAACTGCTTGCAGTCCTTAAGATGCAGCCGAAACAGCTTGATGATATATTGAAGCTCATGGCTAAGCAGGGTAGCATTGTCAGGATAAATGAAACGATGTATGTGGCAAAGCCTGTTTACGAAAAGATAATCACTTTGCTTAAAGAATTCTTCAGCAAGAAAAAAGAGATGACAGTCGCGGAGTTCAGGGATGTCCTAAACACCTCCCGCAAATACGCCCTTCCTTTCCTCGAATACCTTGATACGCAAAGGATTACGATGAGGGTAGGGGATGTGAGAAAATTTTTAGGGAAAGGGTAAATGTAAGTAGTATAAAGAATAATATTGGTTCGTCTATATGCCTATACCTAATGATATAGAACAACGCTGGTGGGTCGAGGCAAGCGGTGCAAACCCTACGCTAGTGAACTCCTTCCGTCCTTCATTGGTCGCTTTTTTAGCATTCGACAAAGACAGAGTGCCACAAATGATAGGCACGGGCTTTATTGTGGCTGTCACATCTGATTTTGCATTAGTGATGTCAGCTAAGCACGTTTTCACAGAAGGCATACTTAGCGCTCAGCGCCCGTATCCAATACATGCGGCATCATCGTTATTCATTGGAAAGCAAGATAAAATTCCTTCTTTAGAGCCAGAAAAGTTGAAAATTGTGCGGATGGGGAACAACGAGGCAGTAATGCTTAATGCAGTTCATGCCTGCTACAACAATACTATAGACATTGCAAGCTGTATTGTTATATCTCAACCAGATGAGTCAATCGCAGAACAAGTATCAATTCCTTTGGATATAGAGGTTCCTGCGGTTGGCGAAGTTGTCCACATGGTTGCTATGGATGAGATGAAATTACAAGAGCTTGTGCCGCCACAAGATAATAATGGAAAGGGTCAACATATCGCCCTATCTCGTAGAATCAGTATTCGTGTTGGCGTTGTAACGGCGGTTTACCCACAAGGATTTCGTCAGTACCGATGGCCATCTTTTACAACTTCAATCCCAGCAAAACCTGGAATGAGTGGCGGTTTTGTATATTGGCCTAGAGAAGGAACAACCATTGCGGCCTGTGGAGTTGTTTGTGCAGACAATTCCGAAGACAAAGCGCACCAAGACTTTTCTCAATGTGGCGAATCCGTTATTGGTTGCGCATGGCCAGCGCTTTCGCTTCGGTTTCCACGTATTATTCCATCTCATCCGGACGGGTCTGCTTATACATTGTTTGAGATGATTCGTAACGGCCTTTTGCCGCAACCGCTCGGAGGTATTGAACGAATTAAAATATTAGAGACCAGCAATGGAGATTGTGTCATTGGGAGGGATACGTAATAAGGCAATTACCTGTACACTCATTGTGAGCATTACACGCCTAAATCCTCATTCGTCAATCCTTTCATTTATGATTCTTAACCCCCATTGACAAAACATTGCCATCGTTTTACAATTTATTCATCGATAAAGGAAAAGGGGGATAAATGGGAACAACGACAATATCGCCGAAATATCAGGTAGTCATACCTAAAGATGTCAGGGAAAAACTCCATTTAAAAAGCGGGCAGAAAATGACTGTTGTTACAAAGGGAGGCGTTGTGTATCTAATCCCTGAAAAACCTTTCGAATCATTTAAAGGTTTTTTAAAGGGAATGGATACAAAAAACATAAGAGAGGACACCGACAGATAATGTTTTTGATTGATTCCTCGGGCTGGATAGAATTTTTCACGGACGGCCCTCTGAGCAGGGCATATTCAAAATATTTTAAGGACCTCTCAAAAGTAACAACGCCCACTATTGTAATCTATGAAGTTTATAAGAAAATAAAGAGGGAACGCACAGAGGAGGACGCGCTATTAGCGGTTTCTTTTATAAACAAAACAGCAGTTGTCCAATTAAGCGAAAGCATTGCCCTTCTCGCAGCGGACTTCAGCCTGAAACACTCTCTTCCGATGGCTGATGCCATAGTTTACACAACGGCTATAGAGAAAAATTGTGATGTGGTTACAAGTGACATGCATTTTAAAGGCCTTGAGAGGGTAGTCTTCATAGTGTAGCTCAAGACCGCTAAAGGATTTTAATTATATTCTTTGCCTCTATTCCTTTCTGAATCTTCACCTTCCCAATCCTCTCAGGCAATATAAACTTTAACTTTCCTGCGACAGCCTTTTTATCAAGCTGCATTGAAGGCATGAGGGAATTCATATTTATACCCTCGGGCATTTCTGACGGAAGGCCGTAAGAATCAATCAGCGACTTTATCCGTAATGCATCATTCTCTTTGAGCAATCCAAGTTTTTCAGAGAGTTTTGCTTCAAGATACATTCCGATGGCAACCCCCTCGCCGTGAAGATATTTTTTATAGTTTGTCACTGTCTCTATCGCATGTCCGATGGTATGCCCGTAATTTAATATTGCCCTTAATCCCGATTCTCTTTCGTCCTTTGAAACGACTTCTGCCTTAATCTCGCAAGAGCGTTTTACGATATGGCCCAAAGCTTTTTTATCAAGGTTAAGAATTTTATCCTTCGCGTCCTCGAGAAAGGCAAATAACCTTGCATCCTTTATCACGCCGTAT
>Ga0172369_10007151_pt1 | contig 13042 bp, 11 predicted proteins | sample LakKiv25m_FD_114539 | JGI IMG/M metagenome (GOLD analysis project Ga0172369, IMG submission 114539) | Freshwater microbial communities from Kabuno Bay, South-Kivu, Congo - kab_022012_11.25m | ecosystem: Environmental > Aquatic > Freshwater > Lake | place: Democratic Republic of the Congo... | reverse complement strand
CAAAACGTACTTGTTCCTTGGGTTGATCTCGAGAGCCTGGTTGACGCCCGCCACAATATTCGCAAGCATCCGCCCCTGGTTGGAAATAAAATGCAGGGGCTTTTTGCACGTCAGGCCGCTCTTGGGCGAAAGCCCGATTACAATCACATTCTCCACCTGTTTGGCGTCGCTGAGAGCATCCAGAACCCATTGAACCATGGGTTTCCCGGCAATATCGATCAAGGCTTTTGAATCGCCATTGGAAAATGGGTATAGTGGATCCTGCGGTTGCGGAATTCCACCTGCGGTTACTATTGCGTCCATAGGGAATGCTCCTGAAATTCAGAAAAAAGATGTTGTTAACTGATGTTACGCGCCGTCCCGAAGGTTTGGGAAGAAAGCAAGCCTAAATTACGGGAACCTTCGGGACGTTCTGCGTAAGGTGAGTTGTTAATTCAATTCCTGTAACTGCGGCTCGAAACCAAGCTGGTCGAGCAGTTCATTCAATTCCGGCCATGTGAGGGCGCGTCCCTTGCCCGAAACAGCCACAAGCGCGGCTTCCATCATGTTCGTTCCAAACGAACGGCCATCCATGACCGGCGTGGTGGTGATGAGGTATTTCACGCCGCATTTCCTGAAAAGTTCAACGTCCTCGGGAGTGGTTGTATTGGTGACAATCACCTTGCCCTGCATGTCGTCCGGCATATAGCGCTTGATGTAATGGCAATCGCCAGCGACGACTGTGGCCCATTGATACCAATTCACATATTTTGGCGTGCGCTTATCCTGTTTTTCCCCGGTTGGATACAGCCATTCAAATGGAAAACGCGTCACAACCGGGATCAAAAGCGCGGCCAGCGTACGAAGTCCCTTCATCGTGCGGACAGGGATCGGCACATCCAGCGCGAACATCAAATCACAGAAGACGGTTTCGTAGCCTGCCTCCACAAAGGATTTCGAAAGCCCCCAGCGATCCACGCCAACCGTGACCATCACTTTGCGACCCCTGGAATTGACGTAGTCGCCAATCTTTTTATCCATAAAAGACGGCGCCCGGTTCTCAAGCGTGTTCTTTAATCCGCCCCCATCGACCACCGGGGTCTTTTTGATGTAACGGACAAGTTTCTGCACGGAATGAAAGGGATAGAACTTGCCTTCCACAATGGCGCCGAGGTCCGCGCCGCCCACCCCAAAGGCATCCACTGTTCCATCCAGTTCCTTGTATTTCAGGGCGGCGGCTTCCATATCGCCGTCGGTGCCAATACGTTCGATGCTCACCCTTTCACCCAGCAGCGTCACTTCCACGGCCTTGTTTCGCCTTGACGAACCAATGCTAACACTGACTGCTCTCTTCATATTGATTCTCCTCCGACCAGATTCGCACCATTTATAACACGGAATCAGGCGTCAGTTTCGCCCGGAAGCGTAAACAGGAAGGTGGTCCACTTTCCCAGTTCGCTCTCGACCCAAATCCGGCCCCCGTGCACATCGATGATCCTTTTCACGAGGGCAAGCCCGACACCCGTGCCATCCGAGTTCGCATCCAATTTATTGAACAGGCCAAAGATGCGATCAAAATATTCCGGGGCAATACCAATACCATTGTCGTGCACAAAGAAAACGGTTTCCCCGCCCTTATTCTCCCGCTGGCCAATCTCTATGGAAGGCTCGCGTTGATTTCCCATGAATTTGGCGGAATTATCCACGAGATTTTGAAGCGCCTCCACCAGCCGTTGACGATCTCCGTGAATGTTCCTCATTCCGCCTTGAATGGAGACTTTTATCCCGCCCGCCCGGATCCGTCCCTGAACAAGTTCAACAGCCTCCCGGGCGATTTCCTCGAACGGGACGTGTTGAGGCGGGTTGATCAGACGCCCAATGCGCGAGAGTTCAAGCAATTCATTGAGAAGCAGTTGCATCTTATCCGTGGCGCCTGAAATCCGTTGAATATCGGTTTTCAGGCGCGCAAGATTGCCGCTGGCCGCATCGCGTTCAAGAAACCCGAGGAAACCCTTGATCGTGATCAGCGGCGATTTCAGGTCGTGCGAGACCGTATAGGTAAAGCGCTCGAGTTCGGCGTTCTTCCCCTCCAATTCGTTGATCAGTTTCTCGCGTTCGGTTTCCACCCATTTGCGCTGTGTAATATCACGAACCATAACCAGGGCGGAATCCCCGCTCACGGCAGAAACACGCGCCTCGAAGAAGTGCATCTCCTCCCCGGGGGGCAGACCGTATTCAAAGGCCTGCAACTGGCCGCTCTCCAGGGCGCGATTCAACGCAAAGGCCGTTTGTGCGGATATCCTGGCTGGAAAAACATCCTCAATGTGTTTGCCCAGGAATTCTTCCGGAGGGACCGCGGGTTCGAACTCGGAGGAAGGGATGTAGCTCAGAAATATGCCATCCATCGAGATTTCGAAGATCATGTCCGGTATTGCATCCAGCAGGGCACGGGTGCGCGCCTCACTTTGGCGCAAGGCCTCCTGTGCATTTTTCTGGGCGGTTACATCATAGAACATGGACAAGATCGTGGTTTCCTCCCCAAGTTGGACCAATTCGTAGAACGCGATCGTGGATTTGTTTTCACCGGACGTGTTTGCAAATTCGTAGTTCGGGTTATATTGGGAACGTGTGCGAATGAGGTTGTCAACGAAATGTATGCGATCCTCCCTGCTGTCCCATAACTCCAGGTCGATGGCAGTCCGTCCAATGGAGGTTTTTGCATCCAGGCCGCTCAATGCCCAATAGGCATCGTTGGCATCCAGCAGGGTCCCCTCTTCAAGGGATGTGATGCAAATGGCAACCGGGCTGGCGTGGAAAATCTTGCGGAACCTTTCCTCGCTGGCGCGCAAGGCGGTTTCCGTGGCCCGGCGCTCCTTCAATTCAACCTGGGACTGTTCGTAAAGGCGGGCATTATCCAAAGCCAGAGATGCCAGCGCGGCAAATTGCTCCAGCACCCCGACCTGTTCAGGCGTAAAGGTTTTGCCCGAGCCCGCTTTTCCCACGGCAAGCACACCAACCACCGCGTCACCCGATTTGAGCGGCAACCCAAGTACGGCCTGAAACCCGACAAAAGCAACGACCGGGTTTTGACCCTCCCATTCCGGGTAATTATCAACAAAGACAGCCTCGCCTCGAGACCATACCAGGCCGGTCAGGCCTTCGTTCCTTTGAGTAAGCAGGCCGTTGAATCGTTTCAAATCCCCGTACCCCATTTCCTGGCGCATGGCGGAACCATCCGCCAGGAGCAGGTCAATTACACCGTGCGGGGTTTCGGCAAGGTGACAGGCGCGCGCCAGAATCGATTCAAGCAGGGGAAACAGTTCCAGCCGATGGACAAGTTCCAGGGATGTTTGATGCAGGGTTGTGAGATAGTCCGTCTGTCTTTGAAGTTTCTCCTCCGCCTTCAGGCGCTCCTTCAATTCGAGCCGCGCTTCGTATAAGGAACGATTGAGGTTGTGGACCAGCAGGTAAATCAACGCACCGGTAAAAATGAAGATCGCCGTCAAGTCACGCGCAAAATTCAACGGCTCATCCAATTTCTGTGGACGAATGCCGTTTTGCTCGAGCACCGCAAAATACCAGGTCGCCAGGATGCTCACAATCGAAACGACAAGCGCTTCGCGCCAGCTGAGCAAGAAACTAGCCATCAGTATAATGAGGAGGTGGGAAATCGCGGCGGCATCACGAATGCCATCCGCCGCCCAGGCCTGAAACGTCATCGCCACCCATACGCTCACAATCAGAAAAACGCTCGCGGCGCGCACATGACCTCGCCGCATCATCGCCTGAACCAGGCTCAACACGAAAACGATTGCGCCAAGAATAAGCAGGGAAAGACTGCCGTTCTCGGATTGCAAAATGAGACGAACCAGGATAATCACAACAAGAATCGCCCCCGCGCTCAATGAAAACAAATTCAGGAAGCGCGCGGCGCGCGTCTTCTCTTCGCTATTGAAAATCGGGGTTGCCAGCAAACGCCAAAAGCGGGATGGCATGTCACTATTCTCCAGGATGACCATATATCACGAGCGCAATGGAAAATGGTGATTCACTGATGTTACGCACCGTCCCGAAGGTTTGGGCAGAAAGCAAGCCTAAATTACGAGAACCTTCGGGACGTTCTGCGTAAAGTGAGTGATTCAGTTTGTTTTCGGCTCATAAATCAAATGAGCAAGGCTCTCACCTTGCTCATTGTCCCAGTCGTCATACCCTTGCCAGTAATTCATCCAGCACTTTTTTCGAGCGCTCTTCAATCACCGCATGTTGACTCCCGCCGTGTGAATCCATCGTCACCACAACGGGAAAATCCTTAACCTCAATCACCCACATGGCTTCGGGAACACCGAATTCCATCTTGAAGACGCCCTGCACGCGCGTCACCGTCCGCGCAAGGAACGAAGCCGCGCCTCCAATGGCATGGAGATAAACGAACGGCGCTTCCTGGCAGCCCTTCAATGTCCTGGGTCCCATGCCGCCCTTGCCGATCACGCCTTTGACATTGAAATGCTTCATCACGTCTGCCTGGTACGGTTCCTCGCGGATGGATGTGGTCGGGCCCGCCGCGACAAATTTGTATTCCTTCGTATCCAGGCCGGAGACAACGGGGCCGCAGTGATAAATGACCGAACCGCTCAGCAGTTTCTTCAACTCCTCGTACACCTTCTCGTCGTCGTCCTGCGGCGGCCGGGTTTTCCTGACAAAGGTTTCGATCATCCACTTGTGCGCCGCGTCGCGGCCTGTGACCATCATGCCGGTTAAATTCACCGCCTCGCCAACTTTCAGGCTGCGGATGGTTTCATCGCTGATGGGGGTTGTAATTTCGCGCATGATATTCTCCAAACGCAACGCGCAGCACATTCCAGCATGCTGCGTGTTGCGCGAATCAATTAATCGTATTCCACCACATCACCCTTCACCGTCATCCTGCGGCGGCGGTATGCCCAACACATATATGAAACCGAGACGAAGTAGGAAGCGGGCAGGCGGTGCAGGCCGGTGATCTTCGTATCGATCACGGTGGTCTTGCCGCCAAAGCCCATCGGGCCGATGCCCATTTCGTTGGCCTCCCGGGTCAGGCGCTCCTCGAGTTCGGCAAGTTGCGGGTCGGCGCTGCGCTCGCCCAGTTTATCCAGCAGGACTTCCTTGGATTTGATGTACGATGAGCCGCGGTCGCCGCCGATGGCCACCCCCAAAATGCCCGGCGCGCATCCCTGCCCCTGCGCCTGATACACCGCATCCAAAACAACCTTTCTCACGCCAGCCAGGTCGCGCCCCGCGCCGAGGGAATTATCGGGCAGGGAATATTGACGGCCGACATTCTCACAGCCGCCGCCCTTCAACATCAACTCGATCAAAAGCGGCTGGTCTGCATCCACTTCATCGAAATGAATGTAAGGGAAGTCGTCGCCGCCGAGGTTATTGCCGGTGTTTTTGTCGTAGACCGCATCCACGGCATTCGGTCTCATATAGGACCTTTTGGTGGCTTCCGCCATCGCGGCACGGATCTGTTCCTTGAGTTTTCGCGTGGACCAGCCTTCGGGATGGTGAACGTAGAAAATGGGCGTTCCGGTATCCTGGCAGATCGGCGTGGAATTTGCGCGCGACAACTCAATATTCCTTAGAATGGTTTCAAGCGCGCCGCGTGCAGGAGAGCCGGGCGCCTCTTTATCCACCGATTCACGCAAGCGGTCTTCCACATCCTTCGGGAGACTGCTGGACGTGCGGCGGATGAGTTCAAGGATTTCGTTCGTCAAGTCTCGCATGGAGTGCCTCCAGATTTGTGCCCCAATGATACCGCAATCAAATGGAAATGCAATTCCAAAATTACAGGTGACGAATCACCCGCGCCCGCAGGACAAAGCGGTCAACCGCCCCAAAACGATATTTATACTCCTCGCCGCCGCGCATGAAATCGAATTCGGCGCGCCGGTTCTCGCAACACCACTGAATGACATGGGACAATAAAACCCAGCCCGGGGAAAGTTCCATATGTTCGCGGCCCACCCCGGAGTTGTAGCCCCAGAGTTTGTTGCCGTAGTCGAAATTCACCGACGCGGCCGCCCTGACACCATCCACCTCGAGGAAGCCCAGCCATAGATACCCATGCTCATGCGCCCTGTGCAGGGTGGCGGTCATTTGTGCGCGCATGGCTGGATGCAGGAAATCCGCCTTGTTGGGGTCCTGCGCCATCAATCGAAAGAAGTCGTTGATGTCGGCCTCAATGTCCGCATCCGGGCCTGCGACGTAAAAGCGGACGTTTTTTCCGCCCTCCGCGGCGCGGCGCATTTTGCGGCGAATTTCGTGGCGCTGTTTTTTCTCGACACCTGCAAGATAAGATTCGAAACTGCCGCTGAGCGGGATGTATGGAGTGGGACGGTATATCTCCTGTGAGAACACCCAGCCGCGTTTTTCAGATTCATCCCTGAGCGCGGTTAACGTGGGGGATGAATCGGGGAGGTTATACCAATCGAGGGCGCGCCAACTCGAAGTCCCGCTGGATTCGATGTAGTCGAGCAGTCCATTGATGAAACGCGGATGATCAGCCGGGCGGACGATCAAATCCAGGTAATCGGAAATTTCAATACTTCCGACCAACATCAACGCAGGCCGGCCGTCATGTTCAGCCCGGAAGAGAGGCGCGATTCCAACCAGTTTTCCATTTTCGCTTGCAGAAATCAGGAGCAATTCGGATTGTTTCCATTCCCCTCCGCCGAGATGTTCCCACCAGGTATCCAGGTATTCATATCGAAGAAATGGCGCATCCGTGATTGATTCGGTTAAAAGCGCATTCCATGCCTGCGCGTCGAGTTCAGTGAAATCCTTGTGAAGTTTAAATTCCATTAATAGTTCCGTGAAAGGACGGGGATGATTCGGTCAAATTTTACCAGTATAATGATGGCAACCCTTCGGTTATTCTTACGCCATGCATCTTGACCTGACTCTCTCGCCGCTCTATCGCATTCACGGACAGGAAGCCGCGTCCATCCCCGGCCTGCTTGCAATGACCCCGCCGCGCAAAACGGCGCGAGGCCGCGAACAGGATCGCCTGATTGTGTATTTGCTTCTCACGGGGAATGCCAGTTTTTCAACCTCCGAGGTCAGGCAAATCACAACAGACGCGGCCGGTGTGTTTTATCAATCCTCCGGGTCGCTCACCAGTGCGTTGCGCGCCGGTGCAGAGGCCGTGAATCGGGCCCTGCTTGCGCGAAACATGTCTTCAAGCGGGCATGGACAATACGCTGTCGGCTGGCTCACACTCGCCAGCCTGCGCGAACAGCAGTGCACGCTCCTGCTCAGCGGCCCCATGCACGCGTACTGGTTCGGTCAGGAACCACGCCACTTCCACGAGCCAGGACTGTCTGGAAAAGGGCTGGGATTGAACCAGACGGCAACGATCCATTATTTCCAGGCAGCGCTGAATCCCGGAGACCGTTTGTTACTGTGCGGCAAAGCGCCGTCTGCATGGGCTAAAACGCTCTCGGATGCAACGCCCGCATCCCTGGATGCAACGCGCCGCCGTTTATCAACCTTGACCAGCGAAGATATAAATGCCGTTCTCATGCAGGCAGCGGAAGGAACAGGCAACCTGATCCTGCTCCACGGAAACGCGGAACAGAAGGCGGATGCGGACAAAGAAATACCCGCGCCGACTCATCCCAAACTGCCGCGCGATGGAACAGCAAAATCCCAGCCCACAGAGGATGCTGATCCCATCCCGCAACCGGCGCATGTTATCCAGCCATCGGCCTATGCAATTCCTCCCCAAGCGGCGGAGGAATTTCCGCCCCCTCCCCTGCCGGTTGCAGCAGCGTCAGGCATTGGCGCGCACAACACAGCGCCGCGCCAATTTCCCCCGTCCATTCCACGCGCGCGTCCCCAGGAACCAAAGCCGGAACCGCCCGCCGAGGAGAAAGTCCCTCCCATAAATGAGGAGGAAATCCCGCCGCAAGCCGGCGGGGAAACCAGGGAACCTGAGGCGCCGCGCGAGCCCTCCGAGCGGACGCGGCAGGCGGCCAAGGCGCTTGCAACCGGCATACAGGGCGCGCGGCGCGCCAATCTGCGCCTGGGCGAAGGCCTGCAAAAATTCCTGCCGCGCCTGTTGCCCGGCAAAGCGACCAATGATCCCTTGACCTTGTCGACTGCCGCGATGTTATTTGCCGCGATCCTCATCCCGCTCATGGTTGTCGCCGTTGCCTTTACAGTCTACTTCAAATATGGCTACAGCATGCAGTATGAGATCTACTTTGATCAGGCGCAGGAATTCAGCAGGCAGGCCGCCACCCTGACAGACCCGGTGGAGCAACGCAAGGCGTGGGAAAATGTCCAACTCAACGCAGAGCGCGCCGCCGATTTCCGCGAAACCGAGGAAACCAACGCCCTGCGCCGCGAAGCAGAGGAACACCTCGATGTCCTGCTTGGCATCCTGCGCCTGCCATTCACTCCCGTGTTCAGCAGTGACTTGGGCATCGAAATCAGCCGCATGGCCGCCAGCGAAACTGATTTGTTCATATTGAACGCGGCAAGCGGAGAAGTACTCCATGCTGCATTGACCAACGACCGCGGCTTCCAGCTCGATACAGCATTCAATTGCGCGCCGGGCGTTTTTGGCGGATATACCGTGGGCCCGCTGGTGGACATCCTTGCCATGCCGGGGCTGAACTCGATCAACGCCACCCTGTTGGGCGTGGATGCAAACGGAAACCTGCTCTACTGCGCGCCGGGCCAGGTGGCGCAGGCCATTCCCTTGCCGCCACCAGATACGAACTGGGGGCGCGTCACAGCCTTCACCCTGGATGCCGGGAACCTCTATGTACTCGATGCCCCTGCGCGCGCGGTCTGGGTATATACCGGCAAGGACGGCACATTCAACGACCGGCCGTATTTCTTCTTCGGCGGACAAACCCCGGAAAAACAGGATGTGATTGACTTGACCGTCACAGGCGATGACCTATATCTTCTTCACGCCGATGGACATCTCTCCACCTGCTCCTATAGCCGCATCGAAAGCGTGCCCACGCGCTGTGTGGACCCGGCGGCTTTGATCAATCCGTTCGTGGCGTATCAGGACACGGATCTGTTCGGAACCGCGCACATCACGCAAATGTCATTTACTGCGCCTCCCGACCAGTCCATTTTGCTCCTGAGCGCAGACGAGCAATCTGTTTTCCGAATTACCCCGCGTTCGCTCGAACTGCAAAACCAGATGCGCCCAACCACCGGCTCGACAAATCCCGTACAATCCGGGCCGATCGGCGCCATGGCAGTCGGCCCCAACCATGTGCTTTACTTTGCGGTAAAAGGCCAGGTTTATTTTGCCACAGGCATGCCATAAGGAAGCCTTTATCCGAAAGGAGAATCCATGTCCAGTCTTGTCGATGTCCTTTCCAATCTATTCTCTCGCAAACCGACACAGCCCAATCCCCCGCCGGACAGCCTGAACGAACCGGCGCAGATCACACACAGCAGGGTGCTCGTGATCGTGTACGACCCGGTCATGGATCCAGCCACCGGCAAAACGCTTTCCCAGCAGCAAAGTTGGTACCGGACAGCGGACCTGATTACCGGCTTCATGGCCGACATCCTGCAAACCAGCGGCGGCATGGCGCGCTACCAGATCGTCCAGCGCGTGGATGTGAATGAATTCCCTCCAAAAATAGACGGCTTTCGCTACACTCCTCAATCCTACATGGATGTCCTGCGTAATGTCATCGCCCCGCACAAACCGCAGGAAGTCGATTACCACGCCATCCTCGCAAAATACAACATTATTCAACGCGTGGCAAAAAACGAGATCGATGAAGTCTGGGTATTTGGTTTCCCCCATGCCGGGTTCTATGAGTCGATCATGGGCGGCCCCGGCGCATTCTGGTGCAATGCGCCCCTGCTAAAAAACACCGATGCCAGCAAGCGGCGCTTTGTCATCATGGGATTTTCCTATGAACGGTATATCGGTGAAATGTTGGAGTCTTTCGGCCACCGCACGGAATCGATCCTGCTCAAAACCTTCGAGAAACTCAACGGCGACGCCAATCTATGGTCGCGTTTCATCCGCTATGAAAAGGTCGCGCCGGGCAAATCCGCATGTGGGAACATCCACTTTGCGCCCAACAGCGCACAGGATTACGATTGGAACAACCCCGCCCCGGTCAGGAGCGAATGTTACGATTGGCAGTTGAATTTTCCAAACTTCAAAGGCGATATCCGCACGGTCGGCCCGTCCGAGTGGGGAAGCGGGGACATGCGCGCGCATCACAAATGGTGGCTTGGCCACCTTCCCAAAGTCGCCGGAAGAAGGAACGGCATCCACAACAACTGGTGGCAATACGCGGTCAACCCCAATAAGGTCGCCGTCTAGCGCCGCAACTTGCCATGGTGTAGATTTAGCAACCATGAAAAGTATTTAAATCATCGGAGCAGGTGAACAAGACTTTGCGCGCGCTGATTTCCGCCATACCGAAATTAAATCTTTGATCTTCCCCGCCACCGCGGACCGCTCCGCGTCCTCGCCACTTCATCATTCCTGAATCTGATCATGCTTCGACAGGCTCAGCACAAGTCCTCGAACCCAACGCGGGCAATACCTTCTCCCGCCTGGCATCTTGCCCCCACTCGTCCTCCCCCAAATACGACGGTAGTTCTGTCCTACTTGGGGGAGGTGCCGAAGGCGGAGGGGGTGACAATAAAAGTCAACGATGAATCCCTGTATGACCTGCTGCCTCCGAAAATGGACTCCCAGTTTATTCGCCCGCCGAAGGTCCCCGAAGGGGGCAATTCTTCCCACAAGATTTTCTCGGCGGGAGTCATTTCGCGGCGCAGTTCCTTGGCACGTTGCTCATATCACTATTACCGTCTGGGTAAGCTCACTGAGAATCCATAAAGACCTACCACCCCGTGGGTTTTGAAAACTGACCATCCATATCATTCAACACATCTGGAAACAAGCTGTTTTTAAGAACCGTCCCGCGAATTTTCTTGACGAATTGAACATGCGGTAATAATGCCACACTTGTGTGTTTTTGCGGGTTAAGCAAACCAACAGGTTTGTTGAATTGCTGTGTAACGACTTGAATCGGCAGGAGCAGGTCTGAATCGTTCGAGACAACTACGGCAAGTTCGTAATCGTTTCTGAAACCATCCACCAACAAGTGTGTGGCAATGTTGACATCCGAACCCTTTTCCTCTGTTTTGATAACTTTGGCATAGCCGCTTCCAATTGGGGAGAGCGGCATTTTTACTTCGTGAGACAGAAATGTTCCAAGAATGATTTCAAGATTTGGGATGGTTTTCAGGGCGCGCAGAAAAAGTTGCTGGCGCACGGGCTGGTCAGGGTCGTTCGGGCGGGCAGAGACAAGCGCAGTGAAATATTTGATTTTGTGGATTCGATCATTTGGGAGCAATAGACCGCACATTTTCGACACATCCAACCAGTGATAGGATGTGTCCTTGATACAGCCATAGTATAGGTTGAAGCCGTCAATGTAGATGTTTGTTTTCATTTGCCCTTAAGCACAGAGACCGCCGTGAGGCGGTCTCGCACCAGGTTCGTCGAAACTACTACTGGGGGATATGCCTCTATTATCGCCACAAATAGCGTGACTGTCAAGCAAACATTTTTTCTATTTTACCTGAAACCATTATCTTTATCTTCCCCACCACCGCGGACAAGTTCCTCACGACCTCATCATTCCTGAATCTGACAACCCTCAGCCCCATCTCGCGCAACACCTTCTCCCGCCGCTCATCTTCCTCTTTCTGTAAGTCGTGGATGTCTCCATCCACTTCAACGACCAGCCCCGCCTTGTCGAAGACCCCGTGTGATCTTTACGGGGTGACAGTAAAAATCGACGATGAATCCCTGAATAACTTGCTGCCTCCGATAACGGACTCCCAGCTTATTCGCCCGCCGAAGGTCCCCGAAGGGGGCAATTCTTCCCACAAGATTTTCTCAGCGGGAGTCATCTCGCGGCGCAGTTCTTCCCTGGCACCGCCCGCTAGGGCGGTGTTGCGCGTTGAAGTTATGTAGTCGCAGGTGCTATAATTGACCTATGGATACCAATCTCGATATCAGGTTTTACCGTAATCGCTGGAAAGCCGTTGAAGAGTTTGAACTCGAAGAGTTGCGTTTGCTTTCCATGGAAACGCGCCTTCAACAGATGAATACCATTTGGCGATTGGGATTGGGACTTGGTTTCTCGTTTGAACCCGATCCAAGCGAGATGGGAGTCTTTGCACGTTGGGCAAAACTCAAAGAGGGGAAATGACAGTTCCAGAGCCGCTTGCTTCGCTGATCGAGCCGTTGACCGCCCTGCAACACCTGCTTGACAGATTTGATTCGCAGGGTGTTGTTATTGGCGGAGTCGCCACAGGCTTTTTGGGAAAACCGCGATTTACCGTTGATCTCGATGCGATGTTCCTCGCTTCAACCAAAGACATTGCCCGGATTTTGGAAATGGCAAAAGAAAATGGGATTGAACCGCGCACCGAAAAAGTGATGGAATTCGCCCAAAAGAGCCGCGTGTTACTCCTGCGGCACACTGCCAGCCGCGCAAACATTGATATATCCCTCGGCATCCTGCCATTTGAAGAGGAAGTGGTGGCGCGCAGTATCGTTCATAATGCAGGCGCGCTTTCGGTGCGATTGCCAACTCCTGAAGACTTGATCATCATGAAAGCCGTTGCGCACCGTCCAAAAGATTTACTCGATATTCAAGCCATTGTAGAAAACCATCCTGATTTGGATGTTGCTCGTATCAAGAATTGGGTCAAGCAATTTGCGGACGTTCTGGAAATGCCGTCGCTATGGGATGATATTGCAGGAATTCTCAAGTAACTCTCTGATCTTCCCCACCACCGTGGACACGTTCCTCATGACCTCATCATTCCCAAAGAGCAAGGATGAATGATGAAGGATGAATATTGTCCCAGTTGCAGAAAAATGCCCATCGCGGAGTCTCCCCCAAATCCGACGATTCAATTGCTCAATTTTCATCCCAAATTTTCCTTGTCGTATTTGGGGGAGATGTCCAGCGGACAGAGGGGGTCTCTTCCCTCCCCCGTTTGGATT
>Ga0172369_10007149_pt1 | contig 13043 bp, 16 predicted proteins | sample LakKiv25m_FD_114539 | JGI IMG/M metagenome (GOLD analysis project Ga0172369, IMG submission 114539) | Freshwater microbial communities from Kabuno Bay, South-Kivu, Congo - kab_022012_11.25m | ecosystem: Environmental > Aquatic > Freshwater > Lake | place: Democratic Republic of the Congo... | reverse complement strand
TCGGTCCAGCCGGTGAAGCGGTTTTCCTGGTTCCACGTCGATTCGCCGTGGCGCAGCAAGACGAGTTTATGCATGGCGGATGAGAAGTCGCAACGTTGGGAAGGCGCGCCAAGGGCGCTTGCGGGGCCTCGACGTGGAATTCTAATCCAAGTATGATCGTGGGCCACGGCAGGAGATCCGGTCGCAGAACCGGGCATTCGAGGAGGCATTCCGGTCACGGGCAGGACAGGCGTCGCGGCTGCCGGCGACGTTCTCCGCCTGGCTTGCAGGCCGCAATGACAACAACAAGACGGACAACCAACATGCAGAGCGCAACCTTTTCGGAGATGATCGACCACAAGGAGCAGATCCAGACCGCCGCGCGCGCGCTGAAGGCGATCTCGCACCCCTTGCGGCTGAAGATTTTGTGCGTCGTCGGCGGCCATGAAGTCTGCGTGCAGGACATCGTCGAGGCGGTCGGCACCTCGCAAAGCAACATCTCCCAGCATCTCGCCATCCTGCGCGACAAGGGCGTGCTGACGACGCGCAAGGACGCCAACCGCGTCTATTATCGCGTCGCCGACCAGCGCACCCTCCAGTTGATCGTCATGATGCGCGAGGTTTTTTGCGGCATACCCGGCACCGCCTGAGCCGGCGCGCTTTCCATCGTCAGGCATTCATCGACAAGGCAATATGGACTTCATTCAGCAGAATCTCATGTGGGTCGGACTGGCCGCGGTCAGCGGTGGCATGTTGCTGTGGCAGAGCTTCAACGGCCCCGGCGGCAAGAACATCACGGTCGCCGAAGCGACCCTGCTCATCAACCGGCAGGATGCCGTGATCGTGGATGTCCGCGAGACCGCCGAATGGTCGGCCGGCCACATCCAGAACGCGCGGCACATGGCCCTCGGTCATCTGGCCGGTCGCCTGTCCGAACTGGAGAAGTTCAAGGACGCGCCACTAATCCTCGTCTGCGCCAGCGGCAACCGTTCCGGCCACGCCTGCCGCCGGCTGCAGAAGGCGGGCTTTCAGCAGGTCTTCAATCTCTCTGGCGGCATGCGCGCCTGGGGTGATGCAGGACTGCCGCTGACCCGAAAATAGGGTGCGCGCGATGGCCAAAGTCGTCATGTACGCCACGGCGGTGTGCCCCTACTGCATCCGCGCCGAACAATTGCTGCGACGCAAGGGCGTCACCGCGATCGAGAAGATCCGCGTCGACCTCGATCCCGCGCGGCGCCAGGAAATGGAGGCGCGCGTGCCGGGCGCCCGCACCGTGCCGCAAATCTTCATCGACGACCGGCATATCGGCGGCTGCGACGATCTTTTCGAACTCGACCGCCGCGGCGAACTCGATCCGCTGCTGGCGCACTGACCCTTTCCCCCTCTCTCCCCTCCTTCCCCGTCAGGATCATCATGAGCGAATCCGCGCCCGACAACGCCCCGGTCTTCAGCATCGAAAAAATCTACGTCAAGGACCTTTCGGTCGAAGTGCCGAACGCGCCGAAATGTTTCCTCGAACGCGAACAGGCCCAGGTCAACCTGCAGTTGCAAAGCGGCGGCGAGTCGCTCGGCGACGGCGTCTTCAACGTCGTGCTGACACTCACCGTGGCGGCGCGGGTCGGCGAGAAGACGCAGTTCCTCATCGAGGCGGCCCAGGCCGGCATCTTCCAGATTCGCAATGTGCCTGCCGAAGAGCTCGAACCGATCGTCGCGGTGGCCTGCCCGAACATCCTGTTTCCCTACGCGCGCGAAACGATTTCCGACGCCATCACGCGCGCCGGCTTCCCGCCGGTGCTGCTGGCGCCGGTGAATTTCGAGACCATCTATCGCGAGCGGCTCGCCCAGCAACAGACGGCCGCGGCCACCCCGCACGAGGTGCCGATCCAGTGAGCGGTCGCGGCGCGCTGGCGGCCTGTGCTCTGGCGGTGGGACTGCTGCTGTCCGCCGCAGCCCAGGCCCTCGACTACCGTTCGATCGCCGCACCGGCAGTGCTTTACGATGCGCCCTCGCAAAAAGCCCGTCCGCTCCATGTCATCGCTCCCGGCACGCCGGTCGAGGTGGTCGTCGGCCTCGACGTCTGGGTCAAGGTGCGCGACCTGAAGGGCGACCTGGCGTGGATCGAACGGCGCCAGCTGGCCGAGCAGCGCACGCTGCAGGTGCGCGCCGAACGCGCCCAGATCCGCAGCGCCGCCACCGAGGGTGCGCCGCTCGTGTTTGAGGCGGAAGCCGATGTGCTGCTCGACCTCGTCGAACCTGCGCCCGCCGGCTGGTTGCGCGTGCGCCATCGCGACGGGGCCGAAGGCTTCGTCCGGGCCGCCCAGGTCTGGGGCTGGTAAATGAAGAAAACGTCCGGTCCCCACGGACTCGCCTTCGCCGGCGGAGAAACATTGTGATCTCCGGTTTGGGGCGGCCCAGCGCCGCAGGGCGCTGACCATGCGCATCGCCGTACTCGGCGCCGGCGCCTGGGGAACCGCGCTCGCCCTGTCCTGTCTTGCCCGTCATGAGGTCCGCCTGTGGACCTGGCAGACTGCCCATGCCGATGCCATGCGCGTGGAGCGCGCCAACTCAGACTTCCTCCCCGGCTTCACACTGCCGGATACGCTGGTCGTCACCGCCGAGCTGGCCGAGGCCCTCACCGGCGCCGAGCTCGCCCTGATCGCCACACCGATGGCCGGGCTGCGCCAGATGGCCAGCGACCTGGCCGGGCGCTCGCCCGTCCTGTCCTTCCTGTGGGTCTGCAAGGGCCTCGAAGCCGGCAGCGGACTGCTGGCGCATCAGGTGGTCGGGGCCGTCCATCCGCACGCCACCTGTGGCGCGTTGAGCGGGCCGAGCTTCGCCGCCGAAGTCGCGCGTGGGCTGCCCGCCGCGGTCTGCGTCGCCTCGGCGGACGTAGCCTTCGCCACGCGGGCGGCGCAGGCCCTGCACGGACCGCGGCTACGCGTCTATGCCAACAACGACATCGTCGGCGTCGAAGTCGGCGGCGCGGTGAAAAACGTCATCGCCATCGCCGCCGGCATCTGCGACGGGCTCGGCCTCGGCCACAACGCCCGCGCCGCGCTCCTCACGCGCGGCCTCGCCGAGATGACCCGCTTCGGCGTGGCGCTCGGCGGGCGCGCGGAAACCTTCATGGGCCTGTCCGGCATGGGCGATCTGATCCTCACCTGCACCGGCGACCTGTCGCGCAACCGCGGGGTCGGCCTAGCGCTCGCCGCCGGCCGGTCGGTGGCGGACATCCAGCGCGCCCTAGGCCATGTCGCCGAGGGCGTCGCCACCGCGCTGGAAGTGGCACGCCGCGGTGCCGCACTCGGCATCGACCTGCCGATCACACAAACCGTCTGCGCGGTACTCGACGGCCGGCTGGCTCCGGCCACCGCGGTCGAACAGCTGATGAACCGCGATCCCCGCACCGAGTAGGCTGAGCAGCGCGCCGTCCCGCCGGCGCCGACTTTTCAACTGCCGCCGGCAAATCCCTGCTGTCGCCAGGCCTCGTAGACAGCGACCGCCACGGTATTCGAAAGGTTCAGGCTGCGGTTGCCGGGCATCATCGGCAGGCGCAGGCGCCGCTCGGGCGGCAGCCCGGCGAGCAGCTCGGCAGGCAGGCCGCGTGTCTCGGGGCCGAAGACGAAGGCATCGCCGGGCCGATAGGCGACGCGGTCGAAGCGGGTCGCCGCCTTGGTGCTGAAGGCGAACAGCCGCGCCGCGCCCAGCGCCGCGCGGCAGGCGGCCCAGTCGGGATGGACGCACAGATTGACGAACTCGTGGTAATCGAGGCCGGCGCGCCGCAAGGCGGCGTTGGAAATGTCGAAGCCGAGCGGCTCGACCAGATGCAGGCGGCAGCCGGTATTCGCCGCCAGGCGGATTACATTGCCGGTATTGGGCGGGATTTCCGGCTGAAATAGAACGATCTGGAACATCGGGTGTGTGGCATTTTAGGCCTTCGGAGTTGACCCACCCCCCAACGACCCATGGCCCGACCGGAAAAGATTCGCCTCGGCGACCTGCTGGTGCAGGAAGCGCTCATCACCGCCGACCAGTTGCAGCACGCCCTTACCGAGCAAAAGCGCCTTGGCCGCAAGCTCGGCCGCGTGCTCGTCGATGCCGGCTACGTGAGCGAGGAAGCCATCGCCCGTGCGCTGGCGCGCCAGCTGGGCACGGAATTCGTCGACCTGAAGAGCTTCCAGCCCAGGCCCGAACTGGTGAAGCTGCTGCCGGAAGCCCAAGCGCGCCGCTACCGCGCGCTGCTGCTCGACGAGACGCACGGCCTGCTGCGCGTCGGCATGGCCGACCCGACCGACCTGGCCGCCTTCGACGAGATCGGCCGGCTGCTGCGACGCGAGCTCGACCTCGCGGTGATCGCCGAAAGCCAGCTGCTGCCGCTGCTCGACCGCCTCTACAGCCGCACCGAGGAAATCAGCAATCTCGCCAAGGACCTGACCCAGGAGATGGGCGACATCCCGGTCGAATTCGGCGCCGTGCTCGGCATCGCGCCGGGCACCGAGGATGCACCGGTGGTGCGGCTGCTGCAGACGGTTTTCGAGGAGGCCCAGAAGGCGCATGCTTCTGACATCCACGTCGAGCCGCAGGAAAAGGCGCTGCTGATCCGCTTCCGCATCGACGGCGTGCTGCACGTGCAGACCGAGGCCGACGCCAAGATCGGCTCGGCCGTGGTGCTGCGCCTCAAGCTGATGTCCGGTCTCGACATCTCGGAAAAACGCCTGCCGCAGGACGGCCGCTTCGCCATCCAGTTGCGCGGCGCCCCCGTCGACATCCGTATCTCCACCATGCCGACCCAGTACGGCGAGGCGGTGGTGATGCGCCTGCTGGCCCAGAACACCGGCCTGCTGAATCTCGACCATCTGGCCCTGCCGCCGCGCGTGCTCGAACGCCTGCGCCACGCGCTGGCGCGGCCCTCGGGCATCGTGCTGGTCACGGGGCCCACCGGCTCGGGCAAGACCACCACGCTCTATGCCGCGCTCAACGCCCTCAACAGCCCGGAGAAGAAGATCATCACCGTCGAGGACCCGGTCGAATACCGCCTGCCCGGCCTGAACCAGGTGCAGGTGCATGAAAAGATCGACCTGACGTTCGCGCGCGTGCTGCGTACCGCCCTGCGCCAGGACCCGGACATCATCCTCGTCGGCGAAATGCGCGACCAGGAAACCGCCGAAATCGGCATGCGCGCGGCGATGACCGGTCACCTCGTGCTGTCCACGCTGCACACCAACGACGCGCTGTCCACGCCGATCCGGCTGCTCGACATGGGTGTGCCGCGCTACATGGTGGCGCTGTCGATTCAACTGGTCCTGGCGCAACGGCTGGTGCGCGTCGTCTGCCCGAATTGCCGCACTCCTCACACCCCGGCGCCGCACGAGCGCGAATGGCTGCGCTACGAACTGAGCGAGCGTGTCGATGAATTCGGCTACGTGCGCGGCCGAGGCTGCGCGCACTGCGCGAACACCGGCTATCAGGGGCGCCAGGCGGTGTTCGAATGTCTCGAAATGACCAACGCCCTGGTCGAAGCCGCCAACCACGGGGACCCCAACGATTTCATGCGGCTCGGCCGCCAACAGATGGCCGGCGAGACGCTGCGGCGCGACGCCGTGCGGCTGGTCACCGAGGGGCGCACCACCATCGAGGAAGCCATGCGCGTGGCGACCCAACTGGACGAATGAAGTCGAAATAAGCCATGCCTGCGTTCAACTACCGCGGTCGCAACGCCGCCGGCGAGGCCGTCAGCGGCACGCTCGAGGGCGCCACCGCCGCCGCCATCGCTGACACATTGTTCGGCAGCGGCATCACGCCGACCGAGATCCGCCCGGCCCCGGCCGGCGCCGAACGGGTCGGCGGGATAGATTTCCCCGGTTGGCGGGCGGCGATCCGCCCCATCGATGTCCAGTTGTTTACGCGCCAGCTCTACACGCTGATCAAGGCCGGCGTGCCGATCATGCGCGCGCTGACCGGCCTGCAGGAATCGAGTGCCCGTCCGGCGATGGCCGCGTTGATCGGCAGCGTGCGCGAGAGCCTCAACGCCGGGCGCGAACTGTCGCTGTCGCTGGCGCGCCATCCCGACGTCTTCGCGCCGTTCTATCTGGCGATGGTGCGCGTCGGCGAAGTCACCGGCCGGCTCGAGGAGGTATTCCTGCGCCTGTTCGACCACCTCGAATTCGAGCGGCTGATGCGCGAGCAGATCCGCGCGGCACTGCGCTACCCGATCTTCGTCGTCGTCGCCATGGCGGTGGCCCTGTTCATCATCAACCTCTGGGTGATTCCCTCTTTCGCCAAGGTGTTCGCCGGTCTCGGCGCGGAACTGCCGCTGATGACACGGCTGCTGATCGGCTTCTCCGATTTCGTCGTCGCCTGGTGGCCGGTGCTGATCGGCAGCGCGGCGCTGGCGGCGCTGATCTTCCGTTCCTGGACCCGTACCCACAGCGGGAAATACCGCTGGGATCGCTTCAAGCTGCGTCTGCCGATCGCCGGCAAGATCGTGCGCAAGGCGACGCTGGCCCGCTTTGCCCGCAGCTTCGCGCTGGCCACCCGCTCCGGGGTGCCGGTGACCCAGGCGCTGTCGACCGTGGCGCTGACCGTCGACAACGACTATGTCGCCGCCCAGGTCGAGGCGATGCGCGGCGCCGTCGAACGCGGCGAATCGGTACTGCGCGCCGCCATCGGCACCGGCGCCTTCACGCCGGTGGTGCTGCAGATGATCGCGGTCGGCGAGGAATCCGGCGCGCTCGACGAGATGATGGAGGAAATCTCCGGCATGTATCAGAACGAGGTCGAGTACGAGCTCAAGACGCTCGCCCAGCAGATCGAGCCGCTCCTCATCGTGCTGCTCGGCGTGATCGTGCTGATCCTCGCGCTTGGCATCTTCCTGCCGCTGTGGGACCTTGGCCGAGTGGTGCTCAAGAAGTGAGCGGTCCGGCCCCGCGCGTGCGGGCGCTGCTCAAGTTTTCGGTCGCGCTGACCGTTATAGCAATTCTGTGGCTGGTCCTGTTCGACCGGCTGCAAGGGATTCTCGAAGAGAGCGAGCGCACGATGATGGCGGCAACGGTCAGCAACATGGCGAGCGGGCTGCGGCTCGAAGTCGCCGCGCGCATGATCCGCGGCGAGGAAGCCGCGCTGCCTGCCCTGGCCGGGCGCAATCCGATCGATTTCCTCGCTACTCCGCCCGCCGGCTATCGCGGCGACTGTCCGGCAGGAGCGCTTGAACCCGGCAGCTGGTGCTTCGACGCCGCGACGCACGAAATCGCCTACCGGCCGCGCCGCGACCGGCGGCTGACCTACCCCGCCGGCCGGCACGAACTGCGCTGGCGCATCGCGGCCGCCCGACCGGACGGCGCAGGTACTCCGATCGGCGCAATAAGGCTGGTTTCCAGCGCCAGTTTCACCTGGCGCTCGCATCCAGACGAATTAGTATTGCCAAAGTGATGTTCCATGTCCCGCAGGGAGAACCCATGTCCATGACCTTCGACACACTCGCGGGCCGCCGCCGGGCGGCCGGTTTCACGCTGATCGAACTGGTGATCGTCATCGCCATCCTCGGCATCCTCGCCGCCATCGCCCTGCCGCGCTTCGTGCAGCTGCAGCGCGATGCGCGCATCGCCAAACTGCAAGCCGCGCGCGGCGCGGTGAATGCTGCGGCGGCGATAGTCCATGCCGGCTACCTGGCGCGTGGCGGCGTCGCCGACACGGCCGCCTGCCCGGGCGGCGGCGGCACGGCCACCAACGCCATCAACGGCACGCTGTGCTCGGAAAGCGGACTGGTGCAGATGGCCAACGGCTATCCTTCCGGCGCCGTGGGGCTGGGCGCCGCCACGCCGGGCATCGTCGGCGCCGCCGGGCTCGCCTCGGTCGCCTCGCCGACCCTGGCGCAGCTCAACGCGGAAGGCTATGGCGCCGCCGTCGGCGGGGCCGTGACGAGAGTCTCGGTGATCGGCGGCCCCGGCACCGTGGGCGGCGTCGGCGCACAGACCAACGCCACCTGCGCCTTCACCTACACCTCGGCGGCGGCGGCCGGCGCGGCCCCGGCCGTCGGCGTCATCACCACCACGGGATGCTAAACACTCTCACGCCCTCCCTTACCCTTACCACCTACTCGCCATCTCGGAGAAAACAATGAAAAAAGCAGCTTCCGGCTTCACCCTGATCGAACTGATCGTCGTCATCGTCATCCTCGGCATCCTGGGGGCGGTTGCGCTTCCTCGATTTATTGATTTCACAAGTGATGCCTCCAATGCTGCAGCAGCCGGTGTTGCAGGGGGTCTTGCATCAGCCTCTTCGATAAATTACGCAGCGAAAACAGTCGGAAAAACAGTAACACCCGCAACGATCATTGGAAAAAAATGCATTGATACGGGAGCTGGCTCATTTTGGGAGATGTTGCAGGGAGGGCAACCTACCAACATGACTTTATCTGGCGCGGGTGATTGCACTGGTGCTACAGCAGGCACCACTGTCTCTTGCACTGTAACTGAAACCAAAGGCGGTAATGCCGTAGTAACAATAACTTGTTATTAAGGGATTCTTGCCAAGCTTCACGGCCCGGCATCGTCCGGGCGTTTTCTTTTTCGGAAACAAGAGGGGATAGACCCCAGTGAAGCAACCGCGCCGAGAAACGGTGCGGGTATTGGCAAGACGGCAGCCCGGTCAATCCGGGCCGCCGTCGTTTGAAGCAGCCGGACGAGGCGGGCGCATAATTCGTCTATGGAGTACGCGCTGACAGACCATGCAAAACAGGAGGCCAGGCGCCGGCAAATTCCTCTGGAATGGGTCGAGGCGACTTTGGCCCAGCCGGAACAGGTGGCTTCCGGCTCGAATGGGCGCAAGGTGTTTCAATCGCGCGTCGTCACCGCAGGCAAAACGTATCTCGTGCGCCTAATCGTGGAAGACTGGCATCGGCCGCCCGTCGTGGTGACGGTTTATAGAACCAGCAAGATCGAAAAGTATTGGAGCGGATCATGAAGGCAGACTACGATAGCCAGGTCGATGTGCTCAGCGTCGTTTTCAGCGATGCCCAAGTCGAGGAATCCGACGAGGTCAGGCCCGGCGTGATTCTCGATTACGATGCGACCGGCAATGTGGTCGGCCTCGAAATCCTCGATGCCAGCCGGCGCGTACAAAACCCCGCCGCCATGGAATTCGCCGTCAAGGCGGCATAAGCTCGAACGCTTTCGCTAAAGTCGGCGCCGGCGGGACGGCGCAACGCCGGCCTTTCGCTACAATCGCCGCATGCATCGACTCCGTCTCGCCGTCATTGTCCTGGCCGTCCTCGCCGTCGCCGTCTTCGGCGCTTACCGTTTTTATTTCGCCGCGCCATCGGCTCCCGCCTGGAAGCTCGCCGCGATCGAGCACGGCCCGCTGACCGCCGCCGTGGCCGCCACCGGCACGCTCAATCCGGTCGTCTCGGTGCAGGTCAGCTCGCAGATATCCGGCCAGCTGCGGGAAATCCATGTCGATTTCAACAGCACGGTAAAGGCCGGCCAGCTGCTCGCCCGCATCGCGCCGGAAACCTACGAACATCGCGTGCGCCAGGCCGAGGCCGATCTCGAGGCGGCGCGCGCGACGGTGGCCGTCCAGCAGGCCGAGCTTTACCGCGCGAAGGTCAATCTCGCCGAGGCCGAGCGCGATCTGGCGCGCAAGCAGACGCTGGTCGCCAAGCACTTCCTCTCCCCCGCCGAACTGGACAAGGCGCAGACGACGCTCGAAGCGGCCCGCGCCCAACTGCGCGTCGTCGAGGCGCAGGCCAGCAACAGCGCGGCGCTGGTGCGCCAGCGCGAGGCCCAGCTCGGCCAGGCACGCGTCGATCTGTCGCGCACCGAGATCCGCGCGCCGATCGACGGCATCGTCGTCAAGCGCAGCGTCGAGCCGGGGCAGACCGTCGCCGCCAGCCTGCAGGCGCCCAAACTGTTCGTCATCGCCAGGAACCTCGACGACATGCAGGTGGAAACCGCGATCGACGAGGCCGACGTCGGTCGTCTCGCAATCGGCCAGGAGGCGACGTTCACCGTCGACGCCTTCCCCGGCCGGCGCTTCAGGGGCCAGGTCCGGCAGGTGCGCAAGGCGGCGCTGGTGGTGTCGAACGTGGTCACCTACATCACGGTGATCTCCGCCGCCAACCCCGAGCTCATCCTGCTGCCCGGCATGACTGCCAACGTGCGCATCGTCACGGCGCAGAAGGACGACGTGCTGAAGGTGCCGAACGCCGCATTGCGCTTTCGTCCCCCGGCCGCGGAGGAAAAGTCGGCGCCGGCGGGACGGCGTCCCGGTGCCGACAAGGCCGCGCGCGGCGCGCGCGTCTGGGTGGTCGGCGCCGACGGGCAACCGCAGGCGATCGAAGTGAAACCCGGCATCAGTGACGGCAGTTTCACGGAAATCCTTGGTGGCGACCTGGCTGCCGGCCGCGAGCTGATCGTCGGCATGCAAGGTGGCGGAAAAGCCAAGAGCGCAACGCCGCCGCGCATGTTCTGAGCGGGCCATGGACGCCCCGCTGATCCGCACCGAAAATCTGGCCAAGCTCTACCGGCTCGGCGATTCCGATGTCCCGGCGCTGCGGGGCGTGACGCTGGAAATCCCGCGCGGCGCCTTCGTCGCGGTGATGGGGCCATCGGGGTCCGGCAAGTCGACCTTCATGAACCTGCTCGGCGGCCTCGACCGGCCGAGCGCAGGCCGCTACTGGCTCGACGGCGAGGACGTCTCCGAGCTGTCCGACGACGCGCTGTCGGCGTTGCGCAACCGCCGCATCGGCTTCGTCTTCCAGCATTTCAACCTGCTGGCGCGCACCGGCGCCCTCGACAACGTCGCCCTGCCGCTGCTCTATCGCGGCCTCTCCGCCGCGGAGCACCACGCGCGCGCCGCGCGGCGGCTCGCCGAGGTGGGGCTTGCCGAGCGTATGCAGCACCTGCCGACGCAATTGTCGGGCGGCCAGCAGCAGCGCGTCGCCATCGCCCGCGCGCTGGTCGGCGACCCGGCGCTGGTGCTGGCCGACGAGCCGACCGGCGCGCTCGATTCGCAGACCGGCGTCGAGATCATGGCGCTGCTGCAACAGCTCAACCGCGCCGGCATCACGATCGTGCTGGTGACCCACGAGCACGACATCGCCGCCTATGCCGACCGCATCATCCACTTTCGCGACGGTAGGGTGGTCGACGACCTAATCAATGCTCGGCGCGACGCCGCCGCCGACCTGGCCGCGCTCCCCGCGACCCCATGAACTTTCTCGCCACCGTCGCCATCGCGCTCAAGGCGCTGCGCACCAACACGCTGCGCTCGGCGCTGACCATGCTCGGCATCATCATCGGCGTCGCCGCGGTGATCGTCATGATCGCCGTCGGCACCGGCGCGCGCAGCCAGGTCGAGGCGCAGATCAAGAGCCTTGGCGCCAACCTGATGATGGTCTTCTCGGCCTCGGCCACCTTCACCGGCGCGCGCGCCGCGGTGGGCGCCGCCAACACCATCAGCGAGGACGACGCCTACGCGATCGCCCGCGAACTGCCCGACGCGGTCGCCGCCGCGGCGCCGGCATTGCGCGGCAGCGGCCAGATCGTCGCCGGCAACAGCAACTGGTCGACTTCGTTCTACGGCGTCACGCCCGACTATTTCGAGGTGCGCGAATGGAGCCTCGCCGAAGGGCGCTTCTTCGAGCCGGCGGAGCTCAACGGCGCCGCCAAGGTGGCCATCATCGGCCAGACGGTGGCGACCAACCTGTTCGGCGACGCCAGCCCCATCGACCAGACGGTGCGCATCCGCACCGTGCCGCTCACCGTCGTCGGGCTGCTGGCCAAGAAGGGGCAAAGTCCCGGCGGCTCGGATCTCGACGACGTGCTGCTGCTGCCGATCACCACCGCCCGGAACCGCGTGCTCGGCGCCACCGCGCTGGCCAAGAGCCGCTCGGTCGGCTCGATCCAGATCAAGCTCATCGACGGCATCGACAGCAAGCTCGCCGAGGAGCGGGTGCGCGAGCTGCTGCGCCAGCGCCATCGGCTGCAGCCCGGCCAGGAAGACGATTTCACGCTGCGCAACCTCACCGAAATCCTCCAGACGCGGGAGGAATCCTCGCGCGTCATGGCGCTGCTGCTGGCCGCCGTCGCCTCGGTGTCGCTGCTGGTCGGCGGCATCGGCATCATGAACATCATGCTCGTCTCGGTCACCGAGCGGACGCGCGAGATCGGCCTGCGGCGCGCGGTCGGCGCACGGGCGCGCGACATCCTGCAGCAGTTTCTCGTCGAGTCGATCACGCTCTCGCTGATCGGCGGGCTGGCCGGCGTGCTGCTCGGCGTCGGCGGCGCACAACTGGTCGCCGCGCTGGCCGGCTGGCCAACCGAGCTGTCGACGACCGCCATCCTGCTCGCGGTCAGCTTCGCAGCCGGCATCGGCATCTTCTTCGGCTACTACCCGGCACGCAAGGCCGCGCGCATGGCGCCGATCGAAGCCCTCAGACACGAGTAGGCCCACCCGGAATCGAGGTCGTCATGGCAGAAGAAATCGAACTCAAGCTGACCCTGCCGGCCGCCGCGCAGCGTGCGCTGTTGCGCCACCCGCTGCTGCGCACGGCGAGCGCGCGCAAGGAACGTCGGCTCGCCAACACCTATTACGACACGCCGACGCTCGCCCTGCGCCGCCACGGTGTTGCCCTGCGCGTACGCCGCATTGGGCGGCAGCGCTGGCAGACCGTCAAGTGCGCCGGCACGCGCGCCGGCGCCCTGGCGATCCGTCCCGAATGGGAAACGCCGTTCGCCGGCCGCTTCGACTTCGCGGCCATCGACGATGCGGCGCTGCGGACCTGGCTGTCACGGCCGCAAGTCGCCGGACGCCTCGCCCCCCGCTTCACGACCGACTTCCGGCGAACCGCATGGCAACTCGATCTGCCCGACGGCGCGCGGGTCGAGGTGGCGTTCGACCGCGGCTGGATCGTCGCGGACGGACAGCGGCAGGCGATCTGCGAAGTCGAGATCGAACTGCTCGCCGGCAGCCCTGCGGCCGTGTTCGACTGCGCGCGGGCACTGGCCGAGCGCGTGCCATTGCTGCCGGCGACGGCATCGAAGGCCGAGCGCGGCTACCGCCTCGCG
>Ga0172369_10007137_pt1 | contig 13055 bp, 10 predicted proteins | sample LakKiv25m_FD_114539 | JGI IMG/M metagenome (GOLD analysis project Ga0172369, IMG submission 114539) | Freshwater microbial communities from Kabuno Bay, South-Kivu, Congo - kab_022012_11.25m | ecosystem: Environmental > Aquatic > Freshwater > Lake | place: Democratic Republic of the Congo... | reverse complement strand
GTGATAAGTAAATGGATAATTTAAAGAGATACATTTTTTATCTGGAATTTTTTGTTCAATAAATAATTTAGATTGATAAAGTTCGTATAACAAAGTGCTGTCATCATCAATACTTCCCCAAAGCAAAGTTGTTAAATCATAATGCCTCATCGTGTGCGAACCAATTTCGTGTCCTTCATTTGCAAGATTAGTAAAATTCTGCCATGTTCCATATCTCCAGATTCCTGGCAATGTTTCAGTTAAATAAGGCGGAATCAGATAAAACGTTCCTTTAAAACCATATTGATTTAATATTGGAGCAGCATTTTGCGTATGAGTATGTAATCCATCATCAAATGTTAAACTAAATGCAGCTTTTCTATCATCTGCATAATTTGTAAAACGCAGCAAGCCGTAATCTTGTGCAGATAAAATCTGAACTGAAACAAAATATATTAGTAATAATTGCTTTATCATCTTATGATTTTTTTATGTGTCTAAAGATATTATTTTCTTAGTAAAGTTTTTAGTCCAATTTACAGCAATTTATGTGCTTATTGAAAAAAGTGAATACAATAGTTATAGATAATAATTGTTTGTTTGATATTTTACAAAAGCAGTTTATTTCAAATTCATTACCACAAATGTCCTCCTAATTAAAATTCAAATGCAAAATATTAACGATAAAAGTATTTTCTGCTTTTCGTTTAAAGATGCTTAAGACAATATGAATTACAATTCAACAACGAATATTCAGAAATGACCCATTATCTTAAAAACTTTAATAAATATTAATATTTAGTAAATTCTAATTGAGCAATAGTTTAATTTTATAGCAATCACATAAATCTGCATTTATAATTTTATGAACAGCAAAAGAACATTTAATATTATTTATCTTGCTGCAACAATTCTTACGATCAGCATTTTCGCTTTTCTTGTTTACAGATGGTATAATGTAATACTTGAGGACGCAAAATTGTCCCATCAGAAACAACAGTTAGAAATGTCTAAGACATCTGCAATTGGTATTCAAATATTTTTTGATCATTTAGTTGCTGAAATGGACTTTGGCACCGATGCTGTTAATCTGATTGAAAACGAAAAAAATAAAAATCCATTTATATTTAACCATTTTCTTAGTGAGGGTGTTATTGGAATATATTTAATTGATAATGAAAGGATTAACATAATTACAGGCGAAACTCTATCTGTGGAGGAGACGAAAGATGTGTCAAAATTCCAGGCAAATGAATTTTTTATTACTGATATATTTATAAAAGATTCAACGATCAATAAAAAGTATTTTTTCTTATGTAAAAAACTACATCCGGATCTAAGAAACAGTAAAATTTTCTTTCTTAAAATTGATCTTGAATATGTAATGGAAAAGTATCTGCTTCCGCTTCAATTAACTAAAAGTGATTTTGCTTGGGTACTTGATGACGAAGGTACTTTAGTTTATCATCCAAATCATGAAGATATGGTGCTGCAAAATATTTTTCAGAGTAATACTGAATGCATGGAATGTCATCAGTCTTTTGATATACAAAAAAATATGCTAATAAATAAAACCGGATTTGGTGAATACACTATCGGTGATGAGCCCCTGAAAATTATGGCATACGCGCCTATTAAAATTGCAAACCGTCAATGGCTGTTAGCCATCTCTACTTATCTGCCGGATGTAATATCAGAACTTAAATCAAAACTTACTTTGTTGCTATTTTCATCAACATTAATTTTTTTAATCATTATCGGATTTACCTTTTTTAACTATCGCGCTAATCTTCGCAGAATCAAAGCAGAAGAAGAAAGAAAAACCGCCTTCCGCGAAATGAAATATCAGGAGGAATTAAATCACGTTTCAAGACTCGCTTCGCTTGGAGAACTTGTTGATAGTGTTGCTCATGAAATTAATACACCAACTGGCATCATTTCAATTCAAACAGACACATTAAAAATAAAATCCAGCAAGTCTGATATCGCAGAAGAAATTGATATTATCAAAAAACAGGTTACCCGGATTGCAAATTATACGCGTAGTTTACTCAATTATTCCAGACGCCTTCCATTTAAGCCTGAACCAGTCAATATTATTTCTTTAGTTGATGACACAATTTTTCTTTTGGGGCATAGATTGCGTGAAAAGAAAATAAATTTGATTAAAGATTACCCTTCAGCAATATCCAATTTAATGATAGATAGACTTCAGATTGAGCAGGTAATCATAAATATTTTGAATAATGCTTGTGACGCAATCAAAAACAGAGGCGAAATAAAAATATCGTTGAAAGAATATTCGGTTGATCCGGATAATAATGAAGTATCGAGAGGAATCTTGATTACAATTAATAATTCCGGCGATAAAATTCCCGAAGATATTATCGAACAAATATTTGAACCGTTTTTTACTACTAAACCAGAAGGAAAAGGAACTGGATTGGGATTATCTATTTCTAGAAAAATAATCTTAAGGCATTCAGGCACAATTAAAGTTCAAAATACTGAAACGGGTCCGGCATTTATAATTAAATTACCTTATAACATCCAATTGGTAAATTAGCATGATTAAAGTTCTTGTTATAGATGACGAAAAAGATATGCTCGATGGAGCAAGAAAAATTCTTACCCTTTCTGGGTTTGAATGTATGACAGCACAAAACGGAGAACAGGCTGTAAAGTTATTAACAGATTTTAATTTTGATTTAGTTCTTTCTGATTTATTTATGCCTGATATTGATGGCAATCAAATCATTCAAAAGACTAATAAACTTCAGCCCGGCATTCCAATAATTATATTCACTGCTTTCGGTACTGTAGAAAGAGCTGTGGAGGCTATGAAGAATGGGGCTTATGATTTTATCGAAAAACCTTTTAACAGCGAACATCTGATAATGAAAATTAATAGAGCAATTGAATTCAAAAACCTAACACAGGAAAAAGAAAATCTTATTTCTCAATTAAAAGATAAATTCAGCTTTCATAACATAATTGGTAAAAGTCGTGAAATGCTTAATGTATTTAGTTTGATAGAACAAGTGGCACCCGTAGATGCAAATGTATTAATCACGGGTGAAAGCGGAACAGGAAAGGAATTGATTGCAAGAGCAATTCATGTATTAAGTAAAAGAAGTTCTAAACCATTTGTACCAATTAACTGCGGTGCGCTGCCTGAAAATTTATTTGAAGCTGAACTATTTGGCTATGAAAGAGGAGCTTTTACCGGCGCATATAACAGAAAGATCGGATATTTAGAATTTGCCGGCGGCGGTACTTTTTTTATGGATGAGGTAAGCGAAATGCCTGCCCATATTCAGGTAAAGCTGCTTAGAGTATTGCAGGAGAGAAAACTTACTCGCGTTGGGGGGCACGATCTAATTGATTTTAATGTTAGAATAGTATCTGCTACAAATAGGGATTTACAAAAAGCACTTGAGAGTGGAGAAATAAGAGAAGACTTTTATTTCCGTTTAAATGTTGTGCAGATTCAGATACCACCGTTAAGAGAGAGGAAAGTTGATATACCTCTGCTTGCCTATCATTTTCTTGAGCAAGCTAATAAATCAAATCAAAAAAATGTTACAGATATTGATGATGAAGTTTTTAAATTGTTTGATATTTATCCCTGGCCCGGAAATGTTAGAGAATTAGAAAACGTAATACAAAGCTCGATTGTATTTTGCCGTACTAATAAAATTATGATAGCCGATTTGCCTAAATATTTAAAAAGTTATTCTACATCCAGTGAGTTTGAAAAATATTCCCTTGCTGATGCAAAACTTGTTGCGATTGAGAAAGTTGAACATGATTATTTACTCTATCTGCTAAAAAAATATTCCGGCAATATTACTAAAGTAGCTGAAGAATCAGGTATGACACGCAGAAATATCCATCGTATTATTAACAAGCACAGTTTAAACCCGGATGACTGGAGATTATAAATCGTAATAAATTTTTTTTAACAAAGAATTTTCAATACTCACTTCCATCCATTACCCGCATAGTGTGACACGGATTTCACACTTCATTCTTTTATAAGAGAACCCCTTAGTTAAAAGGTTTAAAATGTTGAATAAATAAAAATAATTCATCATTGCTCCTTTAAAAATATTGGCATAATTACTGCAACAGCACTTCATAATATGAATAGCATCTTACTTTTATCAAACAATATAGAGCACCGATTACAAATGGCGGAAATCTGTGCTGAATTAGAATTTGATTTAACAGAAATAAGTAATGTTATAGATTTTATTCTTGAAGTAGAAAAAAAGGATTATCAGACTGTATTTATTGATGAAAGTTCTGATGAAGAGTATTTGAAGTTAATACAACTAATAAAAAAAATTCGCCCTCGCATACCGATTATATGTATTACTGATAATTTTCATAAAGAATATTTACAGAAGATTTATAATGAAGGTGTTTTTTATTTGTACACTGCACCGCTTTACAAAGATATTTTAATAGAGGTAGTAAAATCATCAATAGTTTTCAAAATCAAAGAAGATAACTTAATTAATAAATTTACTTTATAAATAATTCAGGAAGAATCATGAAAAAATTAGCTTTACTTTTCTTTACACTCTTTACACTACAAATACTAAACGCACAAACATCAATCAGCGTTGGCACTGGAACAGCTGTTCTTGACGGAGTGCTATCAACCAATGAATGGAATTCAACATCCATAACTACATCAACAGGTGTAACACTTAATGCTATGGCTGACGGTCAGTATCTTTATATGTCTGCTACCTGGAACGATGCAACGGAAAGCATATATAAAAATAAATTAAGTTACGATGGCAGCACCTGGACAAAATCAGGAGATGAGGACAGAATTGCATTTATATTTGATTCAGGTTTAAATGGAACTGATGGCGGTAATTGTGCAACGATGTGCCATGGTGATAATTTAATGAGAACAAATGGCGGCAGTGTAGATTTGTGGCATTGGAAAGCTGTTAGAAGTAATCCTATGGGATTTGTTGATGACAATTACATTGATAGTGTAAACAGACATGGCGATCCGGGAACAAGCGCTGCTGCAGATAATTCTCTCGTTTTTGGTCATCCTTCTTTTATGTCTATTAATGACCCTCATGCTAATGTTGATTTTCTCTTAAAGGATGATGCAGCTCTAAATGCATTTGATCCATATGGCGTAATGACCACTTATACAAAAACCACATCAACAGCTTTTGATTCATTAGCCGCATTTAGTAATGGAGATTATATACCTGGATATCTATTAAGAGTTTCTACAGGCGACAGAGCTTCTGTTTTAGCTGCTGGAAAATGGAACAATGGAGTTTGGACTGTGGAATTTAAAAAACCTTATGGCGGATCGGAATATGATTTTGTAGTTGCACCGGGTACTTTTGTTCCTTTTACTTATGAAATTTTTGATAATGAAGGTGCAAACCACTGGATGAACGGGTTTGATGCAACTATCTTAACGTTAGATTTTTCTGGTCTAACTGATGTTGAAAGTGTACCTGGAAATTTACCGGAAACATTTAAACTAGAACAAAATTATCCTAATCCATTTAACCCATCAACCAAAATTAATTTTTCTGTTCCTATCGCAGGTATGGTAAACATTGATGTGTTCAATTCTATTGGTCAAAAAGTTACATCCTTGGTTAATGAACAAATGAATGCCGGAAATTACTCAGTAGATTTTAATGCAGTCAATCTTACTTCAGGAATTTATTTCTATACAATGAAGGCTACTAATTTTTCTGAAACAAGAAAAATGATTTTGATAAAATAAATTTTTCATAACATCCTTAGTTAAATGCTTATCAGCCGGTATTTTTTACAAAATTCCGGCTGGTATCTTTAATATCCTTTAGTAGATCTAAGCTAAATATAAGAGTTAAAAGATAGTTCACATTTATTCAGAACATTTTGTATTAAAACCAGGATTAGAATATGACTGAAAACAATTCCATATCTAATAAAACCAACAGAAGAGGTTTTCTTAATTATATTTTATCAATAAGCGGACTTGGATTAGCCGCATCTGTTCTTTATCCGTTAGCAGCATTTCTAAAACCACCCAAACAATCTGAAGTTGAAGTTTCAAGTGTTTTAGCCTGCAAGTTACCCGAATTAGAAAAAGATTCTCATAGAATCATTCGTTTTGGTAATAAACCAGTTATACTTATTAGAACAGCTGAAGATAAACTGGTAGCTTATTCTGCAACTTGCACGCATTTAGATTGCACTGTACAATATAGAAAGGATTTTGGTACTATATGGTGCGCCTGCCATAACGGTAAATATGATCTAACTGGCAGAAACATTTCCGGTCCACCACCAAGACCATTAGCTGCATACAAAGTTGTATTAAAGGGTGAAGATATTTACATCTCCAAAATGGCTTGAGGAAGAAATGAAAAATAAACTTAATAATATTTACTCGTGGATTGATGAAAGACTTCAAATTCAAGATCTTGTAAATTTTATGGGCAAAAAATATGTCCCGGTACACAATCATTCAATCTGGTACTACTTTGGCGGATTATCACTATTTTTATTTATTATACAAGTTGTAACCGGCATACTGCTTTTATTTTATTATAAAGGAAGTGCCGATTTAGCATTTGAAAGTGTGCAATTTATAATGTCTAAAGTGCAGTTCGGTTGGTTAATAAGATCAATACATGCCTGGTCTGCAAACTTATTTATTTTTGCCATATTCATTCACATGTTCAGTGTTTACTTTGAAAAAGCCTACCGCAAACCACGCGAGTTAACCTGGGTAACCGGTATGTTAATGTTATTTCTTGCATTAGGTTTTGGATTTAGTGGTTATCTTCTACCCTGGAATGAATTAGCATTCTTTGCAACAAAGGTTGGATCTGATATTGCAGGTGCCGTTCCATTAATCGGCGAGCCTATGAAAATTTTCATTCGCGGCGGTGATGATGTAACTGGTGCAACACTTTCAAGATTATTCGGATTTCACGTTGCACTTTTACCCGGCATCTTTACAATAATTTTGATGATACACCTTATTCTGATACAACGTCAGGGAATTAGCGAACCCATGCACTCAGAAAAATCTGAAAAAAAAGAATTTAAGAAAATGCCTTTCTTTCCTAACTTTTTGCTTAGAGATTTATTGTTTTGGCTCCTTGTATTAAATCTTCTCGCAATTCTAGCAGTATTCTTTCCATCTGAATTGGGAAAGAAAGCAGATCCATTTGCATCCGCACCAGCAGGAATAAAACCAGAATGGTATTTTTTATTTATGTTTCAAAGTTTGAAATATCTGCCTGCAAATATTCTTTTTGTTGAAGGTGAAATTGTTGGTATAGTGCTTTTTGGATTAGCAGGAGTTTTATGGCTGCTGGTACCTTTTTGGGATCGTAAAAGCTCACAGGGGCAAAAAAATGTTGTTATAAACTACATCGGAATTTTTGCAGTTGTATTCATTATCGTTTTAACAATGCTGGGATGGATATCATGAAAAACCTTATAATAATTTTTATTAGTCTATTTTTATTAATTATCACTACTAACGCACAGAATAATCTTAAAGAAGATCAGTGCTTTACCTGCCACGATATGTTGGGCGGAGAACCTGCAGAACTATTTAAAAATGATATTCATCGGCTTAAAGGAATTTCCTGTGCAGCATGTCATGGCGGCGATAATACAACCGATGATATGGAAATGGCAATGAATCCGAAAAAAGGTTATACTGGCGTTCCCAAAGGTGATGCTATATCAGAAAAATGTATAACTTGTCATGCAAATGAAAATAAGATGAAATCATTTGGTTCACATCTTCCTACAAATCAGTATCAAAATATTAAATCAAGTGTACACTGGAAGTTAGCTTTAAATGGTAATGAGCATATTGTGCAGTGCATAACTTGTCATAATGCTCACGGAATTGTTTCTGTTAAAAACCCCAAGTCTCCTGTTTATCCATTAAATGTTCCCAAAACCTGCTCTAAATGTCATAGTAATGAAATTTTTATGAGATCATTTAATCCTTCATTGCCGGTTGATCAATATCAGAAATACAAAACAAGCCAGCATGGAATTTTGAATGTGAAAGGAGATAGCAAAGCAGCTGAATGTGCAAGTTGTCATGGCAGCCATGATATTATGCCTGTTAAAGATGTAAACTCAAAAGTATATCCCACAAACATTCCCGCCACCTGTTCAAAATGCCATAGTGATGCTAATTATATGAAGAGTTACAAAATTCCAACCGATCAGTATATAAAGTTTGCAGGAAGTGTTCACGGAAAAGCACTGTTAGAAAAGAAGGACATAAATGCACCTGCTTGTAACAGTTGCCACGGAAATCATGGTGCTGTTCCTCCCGGAGTTGAATCAATCTCAAAAGTTTGTGGAAGCTGTCATGCATTAAATGCAGAATTATTTTCCAACAGCCCTCATAAAAAGGCTTTTTATGAGAAAAATTATCCTGAGTGTGAAACTTGCCACAGTAATCACGATATATCTGAACCAACTATTAAAATGCTGGGTGTAACTGAAGATGCAGTTTGTTCAAAATGTCATAAAGAAACTGAAAATAAGAAGGGCTATTTGATAGCCAAACAAATGAAAGAACTTTTAGTAAGATTAGAATCGGAAGAAAATAATGCCGGGCGTCTAGTAAATGAAGCTGAACAAAAAGGTATGGAAATAAGTGAAGCCAAGTTTAAAATGAAGGATATCAGACAAGCACGTCTTGAGTCTCGAACAATGATACATTCTTTTGATTTAGAAAAATTTAAGGAAGTTGTTGATGGTAAGGGTTTGACAACTGCCAAAATAGTTACAGAAGAAGCTCAAGCTTCAATTGATGATTTTTACTTCAGAAGATATGGTTTGATTGCATCTATTTTGATTATAAGTATTCTTGCCTTTAGCATATTTCTATACGTTAAAAAATTGGAGAAGAAACAGAATAATACTTAGGAATAGAATATGAGCTGCTTTGATAGTTAATTTTTACTTTTTCGGATATTTGAAGTAAGTAACTAAATGAGAGATTAGTTGAGATGATATTAAATTCTTGCACAGGCAATCTAAAATAATTCTCTAATAATTTTATAAGAGGTAAATAATATGGCTGCAGCATTAAATGATTCTGAGGTATTTGATTTATTAAAGAATCTTGAGCAGAGAGTTGCAAAACTAGAATCGAAATTTGAAAATTCACCTGCTGAAACAATCACAACCATATCAGAACCTGTAATGCATAATGAGCAGGAGTCAGATGCAAATGATGAAGAAAATGAAGAAAAATTAGAATTGCGTATTGGGCAATTTTGGCTGGCTAAAATAGGAATTATAGCCCTAACAGCCGGCATTACATTTTTATTAGTAATTCCCTTTGAAGGCTTAACCGGATTACTTCCTACTATAATCGGATTGGCAATAGCAATTTTTCTAATAGGTCTCTCAATATACTGGCGTCAAAGTCAAACTTATATCTCAGAGTATTTATTAGTTGCAGGTATTGTCATCTCATTTATATCCTTACTTCGGCTGCATTTCTTTTCTGATAAAGTGATTATTGAAAGTTATTTTACTGAAGTTTTTCTTTTATTAGTAGTAGTAGCCTTAACTTTTACGGCTTCAATTAAAAGGCAATCATTCAGCCTTGCATTGCTGGGAATAACATTAACTTCTGCCACTGCTTTTGTAAGCGATTCTGCTGTAATAATTTTTCCATTACTCATATTACTTTCTGCATTAAGTGTTTACCTAAAAGTAAAATTTAATTGGCAAGGTCTTCTTATTGCAGGAATAACCGCATCATATTTAACTCATTTGCTCTGGTATTTAAATAATCCATTTCTAGGTAATGAACTGCTAATACGAGAAGGCAGTGAATATAGTTTGCTTTTTGCTTTAATCTATGCCTTCATTTTTTCTATGGGTAATATAATCAGTCCAAAGGAATCTAAGGAAGACTTCTTTATAGGATTTATTTCACTAATAAATTGTATTCTATTTAGCGGTGTTTCAGTTTTTATTCTCGTTACATCAACTAATAATGTGCTTTATTATTTTCTTTCATCAGCATTGCTGATTGCAATTTCCATAATTTACTGGGTAAAAGTTAAAAGTAAATTATCAACATTTTTTTATTCAATGTTTGGGTACATGCTATTAAGTGCCGCTGTTATTTTTTGGATATCAAACCCGGATTTTTATATTTGGTTAGGCTGGCAAAGTTTAATTGTAATTTCTACAGCAGTCTGGTTCAGATCAAAATTTATTGTTGTTACAAATTTTGCAATATTTATCTCCATACTAATAGCCTATCTTGCTTCACAAAGTAATATTGGATTAGTTACAATCAGTTTTGGCATAATTGCGTTAGTTAGTGCAAGAATATTGAATTGGCAAAAAACTCGCCTGGAATTAACCACAGAGCAAATGCGAAATGCATATTTATTGGTTGCCCTTCTTGTAATTCCCTATTCTCTATATCAAGCAATACCAAGTGTGTACGTTAGCTTTGCATGGATTGGGGTTGCATTTATGTATTATGTTTTAAGTCTTATCCTTAAGATTAAAAAATACAGGTGGATGGCTTTATTGACTTTGTTATTAACCGTGGGCTATATATTTATACTTGGCTTTACAAGTGGAAATAATACTTATAAAATATTATCATTTTTAACTGTTGGTGTAGTGTTAATTGTTACTTCAATTTTATACTCTAAGAAAAAACAAAAAATTAAATCAGTCTGAAATTAATCGAATTAAATAAAAATTTATAATTGAAAGGATAAACAATGTTCAAATATTTACTCGTAACTCTAGTAATTGCATTCTCAACCACAATTTTACCACAGAGTCACAAGTATGTTGGCGTCTCAGTTTGCGCAACTTGCCATAAAACAGAAAAGACAGGAAACCAATTTGGTGTATGGAGCAATAGCCCACATGCTAAAACAATAGAAACTCTTAAATCAGAAAAATCTAAAGAAATAGTAACCAAAATGGGACTTAAAACAGAAGCATATGAATCACCCGAATGTTTAAAATGCCACTCAACAGGATATGGATCTGCCGCTGAGATGTTTGATGCTAAGTTTAAGGCTGAGGACGGTGTTCAATGTGAAAGCTGTCATGGCGCTGGTTCTGATTATAAAGTTATGAAAATTATGAAGAGCCGTGAAGAATCAATTAAAAATGGGATGAATAATATTTTAGTCAGCGATGGCTCTGCAGAAAAATTATGCAAAACCTGTCATAACGAAGAAAGCCCAAGTTATAAAGGCTTTAACTTTGCTGAGTATTGGGATAAAATTAAACACCCAAGAGGCTCATCTAACTAACCTGATTTTTAGATCACATTTTATAGAGCCTGAAGTATTTTTATTTCAGGCTTTATTCTTTTCATCAAAATCGTAATTAAATCTTACCCACTATTTAGATACAACTATTTCTGATTTTATTTTTTTTATGATTACAAAAATTTCTTACTACACAGAATGGATTTACAATATTTGTACTGTCTTCACCAGTTTTTCTACAAAAGGATTTTTAAATATTACAGGTAAGCAATATGTTGCAGGCAATATTGATTATTCTTTAGATGGTGCCAGGGAAATTTTAGGGTTGGATAAAATAAGTAGAACAGAAAATTTTGAACCAACTGTAAATAGGAAAAGAAAATAAAAATTGGGTTAAATAAATAATTACATCAAACCACTTTGTACTAAACCCTAAATTCAAATCAGACTTTTGCTAACAATCGGAAACATCATCCCAAATAATTTTTCAAATACTTTCCCGTCCACGAATTTTCATTCTCAGCAATTTCTTCAGGTGTACCAGTTGCAACAATTTCTCCGCCTTTATCTCCTGCTTCTGGTCCAAGATCAATTATATGATCAGCACATTTAATCACATCTAAATTGTGCTCAATTATTACAACAGAATTATTTCTTTCTAAAAGCATCTGAAAACATTTTAAAAGTTTAGAAATATCATGAAAGTGCAAACCTGTTGTTGGTTCATCAAAAATAAAAAGTATATGTCTTCTGTCTCGTTGTGCAGTTAGATAAGATGCTAACTTTATTCTTTGTGCTTCACCGCCGGAAAGTGTGTTTGATGGCTGACCAAGTTTAATATAACCCAATCCTACATCAGCAAGCATTTGAAGTAATCTTGTAATTCGATCATTACCTTCAAAAAATATTAAAGATTCATCAACAGTCATATCAAGAACATTAACAAGATTTTTCCCTCTATATGTAATTTCGCGAATTTCTTTCTTATATCTTGTTCCATTACATTCATCACATTCAAGATAAAGATCAGCAAGAAATTGCATTTCAACTTTTATAAAACCATCTCCCTGGCAAGTTTCACATCTTCCGCCTGGAACATTAAACGAAAAGTATCCAGGTTTATATCCTCTAGCTTTTGCTTGATGAGTTGATGCAAATAATTCTCTTATCAACTCAAACGCTTTTATATAACTAATCGGATTTGATCTTGGTGATTTACCAATTGGGGATTGATCAACAATTACAACATCATCAAGATATTCTCCGCCTTTAATATCATCATACTTGCCGATAAACGATGGAGCGTTACCAAGATATTTTGCAAGACCAGCATAAAAAATATCGTGAATAAGTGTACTTTTACCAGAACCACTTACACCGGTTACAACAACAAATTTATTTAATGGAATTTCAACGGTGAGGTTCTTTAAATTGTTTTCTCTTGCACCAATAATTTTTACAAACTTTGTTTTCTTTTCATTTCTTTTTTCGGGTAATGGGATGCTCAATTCACCAGAAAGATATTTACCAGTAAGTGAATTTTTATCTTTAATAATTTCAGTATGATTACCAACAGCTACAATTTCACCGCCTTCAATACCGGCTTTTGGTCCCATATCAAAAATCAAATCTGCTTCTCTCATCATATCAGCATCGTGCTCAACAACAAGAACTGAATTACCAATATCTCTAAGATTTTTTAAAATGTTTATCAGCTTAAAATTATCACGCGGATGCAAACCAATACTTGGTTCATCAAGCACATACAAAGTTCCAACTAAAGCT
>Ga0172369_10007132_pt1 | contig 13061 bp, 8 predicted proteins | sample LakKiv25m_FD_114539 | JGI IMG/M metagenome (GOLD analysis project Ga0172369, IMG submission 114539) | Freshwater microbial communities from Kabuno Bay, South-Kivu, Congo - kab_022012_11.25m | ecosystem: Environmental > Aquatic > Freshwater > Lake | place: Democratic Republic of the Congo... | reverse complement strand
GCCCCGGACGGATCCGGCGCGAACAGCCCATCGTCCGGCGGCATCTTCCCGTCAGCGGGCAAATCGAGACTGGCCATGGGGTTGAACCTCCTCGGTATGAATAATGATTGGTGAATTAGTGATAAGTGTTTGTGAGTGGTGGCTGGTGATTAGTCACTCATGCTCGACTCGAAGAGTCGTGGCTGCATCGCATCCTCGCGTTCCTGCTGGGTGCGTTGGAGGAAGCGCTCGATTTCCTGTACGAACGAGCCCAGGTCGCGGAACTCCTTGTAGACGGAGGCGAAGCGGACGTAGGCTACTTCATCGAGGTCGCGCAGGTGCTGCATCACCTGGTCGCCGATGTATGACGATGTAATTTCATCCGTGAGGGTATCACGCAGTGCGCGCTCGATGTCGGAGCCCAACTGCTCGATGGCCTCCCGGCTGATGGGGCGCTTCTGGCATGCCCGCGTCAGACCTTCAACCAGCTTCTCGCGGTTGAACACCTCGCGACGGCCATCCTTTTTGATGACGTAGAGCGGTGGATCTTCGCAGCGTTCATAAGTGGTGAAACGGCGTCGGCACTCCTGGCACTCACGGCGGCGGCGGATAGTGCCCTGCTCCTCGCTGGCACGCGTTTCAATGACCCGGGTATCCTCGGCATGACAAATTGGACAACGCACAGTTATCGCCTCAATACTGCAAAAAATGCCCACCATATCTAGATATGGTGGATGATTCTATTGTACATCCGCACGACTAGTGTGTCAACGGGAAATGACGACGAATTCACAGATTCCCAACAAAGACGGGGGATGGCTTGAGATACGGATTGAACAATCATGGCAGGCAAGCCTTCCGATTCTTTCCACAGCCTTCATGCCGTATCGAAACCACCGCACTCATAACGCCCGTTCACGTGAGGCTTACCTGTTAACGCGGTGGTCTCGATACGGCACGAGGGTTGTGAGGGTCTTTTGAAAAGGCTTTCTTGCCTACTTGACCACCGTGGTTTCCCTATTTATAACGCCCGCCACGGTGGTTGAGTAGGCAGGCAAGCCTTCCGGTTCTTTCTACAGCTCTCATGCCGTATCGAAACCACCGCACTCACAACGCCCGTTCACGTGAGGCTCACCTATTAACGCGGTGGTCTCGATACGGCACGAGGGTTGTGAGGGTCTTTTGAAAAGGCTTTCTTGCCTACTCGACCACCGTGGTTGCCCTATTTATAACGCCCGCCACGGTGGTTGGGTAGGCAGGTAAGCATTTCGATTCTTTCCACAGCCTTCATGCCGTATCGAAACCACCGCACTCACAACGCCCGTTCACGCCAGGCTCACCTATTAACGCGGTGGTCTCGATACGGCACGGGATGCAAAGCTCGGTGGCGTCGCTCTCGGTCTGGCTGTTATTCACCACCGCTATATAGGCGCGCCCCTGCGCGTCGGAGAATTCGGACACGATGAGCGGCGCGCCATTGGTGGATTTCGCCCAGTGCACCAGCGGGCTGCCGGTGTGCAGTGTCACCCCACCCCACGCCCGGCCCACGTGATCCGTGCGCTGCAGCGTCAGCTCGAGCAGCACCGGCGCCTGCCATTTTACTTCGAGAAGAGTCAATACCCTCCTCTTACCATACTGAACATTTTATCCACACATGCTTATCCACCGTTGGGGACATCCCATCCTGCCAGCTCGACCGGTTTTCCGCTGTGCAGGGATTCGATCTCGGCCTGTATGAGGCGGATCGTTTCGCGGGCGTCGCGGGCGGAGACGATTTCTGGCGGGACATGGCGCTCGACGCAATCCAGAAAACAGGCGATCTCGCGGCGGTAGCCGTCGCCTTCCGGCAGGGGAGGAGTAAAAGGGTCGCCGGTTGCGGGGTAGACGGTAAGCGGGCCGCGGGCTGCGTCCCACTCGACGGTGGCGCCCTCCAGATGGACGAGGAAGGTCATGCGGAAGGGAAAGCCCGGCGGGTAGCAGTTGCCGCCTTCGGCGAGGATCAGCGCGGAACCGTCGTATCGGTATTCGGCGATGACCTGCGAGATGCCATGTTCGTCCTCCAGGCCGGTGGCGAAGACCGCGCGCGGCATACCCAGCAGGTAGGCGACGAAATCGGCATCGTGGATGTGCAGGTCGAGGATGCCGCCGCCGCTGCGGCCTGGGTCGAGCATCCAGCCGCCCTCCGACCACTCTGGCAGCGGGGAGAGCCGGCGGAAGCACGCATAGGTGACCTTACCATACTGCCCGCCGTCTACCAGTTCTCTCAGCGCGGTATATTCCGGCCAGAAGCGGATGCAATGGGCGATCATCAGGATACGGTCTGCGGCATCGGCGGCGGCGATCATGCGGTCGCAGTCTGCCACCGTCAGCGCCATCGGCTTCTCGCACAGCACATGCTTGCCTGCCTCCAACGCGGCCACCGCCACCGCGGCGTGCAAGTCGGTGGGCAGGCAGATATCTACCGCTTCCACCTCGGGATCACACAGCAACTCGCGGTAATCGGTGTAAATGCGCGCTTCGCCGGTTGCCGTATCGCCGCGCCCAAGGTTGATGGCGATACTCCCCGCCGTACCCGCCGCGCGCGCCGGATCACGGTCGCAGCGCGCCGTGATCCGGGCGTTCTCCAACGCGTGATACGCGGCGACATGCACCCCCGCGATCCCCCCCAGCCCGATAATCCCGATGTTCACCATGCCCGTGCCTCCCTTGCGCAGGAACTGAAACATGAAATTGGACAGTGCAAAACGCAAAATAGCCAGTTGTCCGATCTCCGGTAACCGATTAAACTTGACAATCGAGATCAGGAATGGCGCTCAATTTGCCATTTATCTTTCCTCTTGAAATCTTCATTGATTGGCTGCACCGATTGTAAAGCAAGAATACACGTAACAACAAGACGTGTTGATAAAAAAGACAAGCCCCGGCTTGTAGTAACGTCATACGGCGCGGAACGGGAACGCGCTGCATGACGCTACTACAAACCGGGGCTTACCCCTGTATGATCTTACAATGCATGAACGGGCAACTGGCGGCACTGGTGCAAGCCGGGAGTTGCGTCTACCGTCAATTCACGTGGCGGCGGCAGTCGCCACACAGGCCTTCGACATCGATCGCGGTGCCGGATGGGCTGAAGCCTTCGGGGAGAGTCAGCGTACCCAGCATAGTCTGCACGTCATGGGGCGGCAGGTCGATGACGGCGCTGCAGGCGGTGCAGCGCGCGTGAGCGTGGGGGGTGCAGATGGGATCGTAGCGCGCCGAGCGCTCGCCCGCCAGCTTGACGGCCAGGCCGGACTGCACCAGCATCTCCAGGTTGTTATACACCGTGGCCAGGCTGATGTTCGGCATCTTCTCGCGAATCGCCAGGAACAGCTCCTCAGCGGTCGGGTGCGTGGTCATCGCGCACAGCGCCCGATAAACCGCCGTGCGCTGTGACGTCAAGCGACGGCCTGTTTGATGTAAGACGGTCTGCAACTCCGGCATTTGCCTGCCCTCCGTTCTGTGATTCGTCTGCCCGCTGGAGCCCGCAACCAGGTTCGCTCTGCGGCAACTCCTTCAGGTGTTTAGAAAATCAGTATACCAGATGCCAACCCGTTAATCAACTATTATTTATAAGAATAGTAAGAAATATTTTAATAGTTAGAAAAATTAGGGGGAATGAGAGCCTTGCCAATACATCCAGACCGGCAATTACTCGAATCGATTGGTTCGCGTATTGAACCGCAACCGTCCGTTCCGGCGGTTCTCGCCGGCATACACCACGTCGAGGAGCAGGTCGGGCGCCTGGTAGCCGGCATATTCGGCGGTGATGTTGGGTTGAGCTTGCAGCAGAGTCACGGCGGCACGAAGGCTGGGGACGATCACTTCGCGTTTCCCATTGCGGTAGCGAACGATGCGGCGATCATACGAGGCGTAGGGGGTTTCCAGGGTGTATCCGGCGGCGAGAGGACCTGTGCTGCAGCCGGCGCCGGCAGTAAGGCGACCGTTTTTCTCCTCGTCGGTGAAGATCGGGAGGGGTCGGCCATCCAGATTGGGCTGCTCATTGCCGAAATACGCCAGGATGGTGGGGAGGATGTCTACCGTGCGGCCGTAGGCAAGCTCGCCGCGCTTGACGCCGGGGCCGTGGAACATGATGGGCACCAGCGACTGCGCCGCGTTCAGGCTGCCGTGGCTGCCGACCAGCACCCGCTTTGCCACGTAGTAGGGCGTGAAATCCCAGTCGTCCGCGGCTACGATATGCATGGGCGCGGCGTTGGGGTGACCGAAGGAGAAGGCGATTCGGCGCACGGCGTCAGGGTAGTGCGCCAGGTAAGTCAGCCGCAGCCATGCCTGGTCATCCAACCAGGCGCCCGATTTCACGAAGGGCGCGGTCGCCGGCACCTGCGCGTAGCCGAGAGGATCAATCTCGGAGATTATCCGGTAGCTGAATTCTCGCCGGCCTTGATGCACCCGCTCGCGGATCTGCCCCTGGCCGCTGTGTCCGTAGATATTATAGGTATCCTTCGCCGGGTGCGTGAAAATCAGGCCGATGCCGGGTGAGTAGTCCAGCAGGCGGTGGATGATGTCGATTTCAGCACCACCCACCGCGTAGTGCTGCAGCATGGCGTCGGTGGGCGGGATATCCCAGCCCGTGCGAGTGCCCCGCTCGCCCTTTATGTAAAGCAGCGCATCGCTGTTGCCGCCCCACAACGGTACGCAGTTATAGATACGGTCGAAGCGCCCGCGCGTGCCCAACCAGGCGTTGGCTTCGAAGCTGCCCCACGCCGGCACCACTGACCACTTCAGCGACTGGTAGGTGTCAAAGCGCATGTCGCGCATCAGATTGTCGAGGGTGACGTGGTTGTGCACCTCGCCCATGCCGTGATCGGCGGCCACCACGAAGAGAGTTTTGTCGAAGATGCCTTTACGGCGGTACAGATCGAGGATTGCGCCCACAGTGTGATCGGTTTTCAGGTAAAGGTCGATGGATTTCGCGTCGCTGACCAAACTGTTATGCGTCAGGTGGTCGATGTCCGGCAGCGTGATGACGGCGATGCGCGGGATCTCCTTTTTCCCAAACAGTGCGGCCAGGTCCATCACCTGCGTCAACCGCAGCACCGCCAGTTCGTCGTGCGGGGGTGACGGTATGTAAAGCGAGCAACCGCGGTTGGCCACCTGTACCACGTCAAGCGAGCGAACCTTCGGGAACCACTCGCCGATGGTCTTCACCCCGCGTTCAAGCACGAGCCGGTGCGCCAGGATGCCCAGACCGATGTAGGAGGTATAACGCCGGTGCTTCGCGTCGAACTGCCGCTGGCCCATCACTCCGGTGGCGCGCGGGTAGCAGCCGGTGACGATGCCGGTGTGCGCGGGAATACTGGAGGAAGGCCACACGGAGACGCCGTACGCAGTGAATGCCCCGCCGGTGAGGAAATATTTGGAGATGTTGGGAAAGGCCTTGCCAATCGCACGGTCGTAATCGTTTTTATCCGTCAGGCCCTGGTAGAGCAGCTCCCGCGCCTGCAGCAGGCTGGCGCCGTCCACCACGATCACCGCCACGTAGCGGTCCGGGATCGGCAATTCCGCCCGGTCCGTGGTGAAGCGGTAGATGTCCAGCCCGCCATAGAGGTAAGCGATCGCCCCTGCCGCCGCCAGCAGGAACACGACCGTCAGCCGTGCGCCGTTCAGCAGGCGAAACCGCGTGCGCCGCCACCGTCGCCCGACGCCCCACGCCGCCAACCAGGCAACACCCGCCAGCACCGCTGCCGCCAGGTAGAGCAGCGTCCCGAATCCTCCCGACCGCAGCAGAAACACCGGCAGCGGCAGCGCCAGGAGTATGATTATTCCCCACCACCAGGCCCGTGAGGTCGACATCGACGTGCGCATACCCCCATTGTCGCTATCGGTTGGTCAGCCGTCAAGTCGCCGTGCGCCAGGACGGCAGGAAACATAGGAGCAGGCACACCAGTAACTCAGCCGGTATGATTAGAGGTAGTATTGCCATCCTGCAGGAACCTTCCCTCGGGTGACGAATTACCTGCCTAAGCGGCTTTGATTCCGCGGGAAGGGAGCGAACGATGTCATTTTATGACGTGATCAACGCGCGGCATAGCGTGCGGAAATATACCGACCAGCCGGTGCCGGAAGAGGCCTTACAGCGTATCCTGGAGGCGGCGCGGCTGGCACCGTCGGCGTGCAATAAGCAGCCCTGGCACTTTTACGTCATTCGCGATGAGGCGGTTCGGCAGGCGCTGTTCACCCCGGAGAAGCAGGGATGGGCGGCGGAGGCGCCGGTGACGATCGTGGCCTGCAGCCGCCCGACCGAGGCCTGGGTGCGCTGGGCAGACAACAAAAACCACGCCGACGTCGATCTGGCCATCACCTTCGAGCATATCGTGCTGGCCGCCACCGCGGAGGGCCTGGGCACCTGCTGGATCTGCGCCTTCGACCCCAAGCACTTCCGCACTGTGCTGAAGCTGCCCGACGGCCTGGAGCCGGTGGCCGCCACCCCGCTGGGTTACGCGGTCGACAAGGTGGGGGCGCGGCCACGAAAAGCATTAGAGGAAATCGTGACGCTGGTCTGAACCTTGATTCAAAGGATTCAAGGATTTCGTGATTATCTGGTCTCCAAATCAAGGAATCCCTTAATCAGGGAAATCAAGTTTCAGACAAAGAGCAGTGAGCAGTAAGGCAAGGAGTAGAACATGATCCTGGGTTGTGCATGGTATCCGGAACATTGGGATGAAGCGCGCTGGCCGGAGGATCTCCGCCTGATGCGGCTGGCGGGCATCAACATGGTGCGGATCGCGGAGTTCGCCTGGAGCCGCATGGAGCCGCGAGATGGGCAGTTCACGCTGGACTGGCTCGAACGCGCCATTGCGCTGGCGGGCGAGGCCGGTGTGTCCTCGGTGGTCGGCACGCCCACCGCCGCGCCGCCCGCGTGGCTGACACAGCAATACCCGGAAACGCTGCGGGTGTCGGAAACGGGCCAACGCACCACACACGGCGGGCGCTGCCATTACTCGCCCGCCAGCCAGAAGTATCGCGAGCTGTGCCGCCGCATTGTCGAGCAGATGGCTCGCCGCTTTGGCCCCAACCCGCATGTCATCGGCTGGCAGATCGACAACGAATACAACAGCATGTCTTATGATCCGGAGACGCAACGGCAGTTCCAGGCGTGGCTGCAGGCGAAATACCAGACCCTGGATAACCTGAACGACCACTGGTCGGGCGCCTACTGGAGCGAGGACTACAGCGACTGGGCACAGATCCCCCTCCCTGTCGGCAACCATAATCCGGGCCTGCGGCTCGACTTCCGCCGTTTTATCACCCACCTGTATAAAACGTTTCAGCGGGAGCAGACGGACATCATCCGGCAGTATGGCGTCGCCGGACAGTTCATCACCCATAACTTCATGGGGTGGTTCGACCTGTTCGACCACTACGCGCTCACCGAGGATCTGGACCTGGCTTCGTGGGACAACTACGTCGCTACCGGACACCTGGATTTCCGCAGCAACGGCGCCGGGCACGACCTGACCCGCGGCTTCAAGCGAAAAAATTTCTGGCTGATGGAGACACAACCCGGCGCGTGCACCTGGGGCGGGGTAAACAATAACCCGGACCGCGGCGAAGTGCGCACCATGGCCTGGCACGCGGTGGGCCACGGCGCCGACGCGGTCAGCTATTGGCAGTGGCGCAGCGCGCCGAACAACCAGGAGCAGTACCACGGCACTATCCTCGCCGCGGATGGCAACCCCCGCCCGAATTACGAAGAAATCGCGCAGTTGGGCCAGGAGTTCATACAGGCCGCCGACCTGCTGAAGGACACCACGCCCGTATCGCAGGTGGCGATTCTGCACTCCTACGACGACCGCTGGTCCATCGAGTTGCAGCGGCACCACAAGGACTTCGACCCGGTGCAGCATACGTTGAGCTTTTATAAGCCGTTACGCGAGGCGGGGTACGACGTGGACATCGTGCATCCGCTGGCGCCGTTCACCAATTACCGGCTGGTCATCGCACCGCACCTGCACCTGCTGGATGAGGCGCGGACCGCGCATCTGAACGAATACCTGCAAGGCGGCGGTCACCTGGTGCTTGGGCCGCGCTCCGGCTTCAAGGACCTGTATAACGCGCTGCTGCCCTCGCGCCAGCCCGGGCCGCTGGCGGCGGCACTCGGCGCGCATGTGGAGGAATACTACCCGCTGGAAGGCCCGCTGGCGGTGGCCGGGCCATGGGGCACCGGCGACGCCGTTATTTGGGCCGAGTGGCTGCAGGAAGATGCCACCGATGTCGAAGTGCTGCTGCGCTACCGGCCCGGCAACGGCTGGCTGGATAATCAGCCGGCAATGGTCACCCGGCAGGTGGGCCTGGGCCGCATCACCTATGTCGGCGCGTGGTTCGACGAAGCGCTGATGCGCAAGGTGACACACTGGCTGGCGACGACCAGCGGGCTGGAAAACGCATTCGAGAATCTCCCGGAAGGGGTGGAGCTTTGCCGCCGCGTGGGGGTGAACAAGGAAGCCGCTATCCTGATCAACCACAACCCGCACCCCGTGCAGGTCGGCCTCCCCTACCCCATGCGCAATTTGCTCACCGGCAACCTCCACCGCCAGTGGGTTATCCTCACTCCGCGCGACGTGGGTGTGTTGGTGACGGCATAAATAATACGGGTGCCAGACAAGCGTACAGTCCCGAAGGGACGCCAGTCAATAGCCAGGGGTGAAGCGAAGCGGAACCCCTGGGACCAGACGTAGAGAAAGCCCAAGCCCTGAAAGGGCGGCAGTAAGTAGATCGGTAACCTTACTGCCACCCTTTCAGGGCTTGGGCTGTTCTATCACCGCTCCCAGGGGTTCCGCTTCGCTTCACCCCTGGCTATTGACTGGCGTCCCTTCGGGACTGGCGCTTACATTAACCTTATCCGCTTATATCGACTTGATCTCCAAAAATCACCGCGCCGACGGCCCCGCCTGGTAGTTCCGCAGCACTTCCTCCGGCGTGAAGCAGGCGCTGTGGATGGCCAGCAGGTAATAGGTGCCGAAATAACTGAACTGGTCGCCCGAGGCCATGCTCAGCAGCAGGTGGGCGTCGGGGGTCCACTTCGTCGTCTCCATCGGCACCGGCGTGGCGGAGACCTTCACGCCGCCGATGTAGCAGGTGACCGTCTGGCCGTCCCAGGTCACCACATAGTGCTGCAATCCGGTGCGGAAGCCAGCGAAAGCCGCCTGGCGCTGGGCGCCGTTATCGGCGCGAGCCGACATCACCAGGGTCGCGCTGCGGTGTATCAACGACAGATTTTGCTGGTTCAGCGCCGGCTCCCAACTAAACAGGCAACCGGCCCAACCCGACGGCGGGTAGAGGGTATCGGTCGAAACCCATGCTTCCAGGGTGCAGGCCCTGCCTGTCGCGATGGTCATCAGTTTACTTGCCGGCACGTCCGACACCAGCTTCACCACGCCATGCAGCGTCAGCCCCTCTCCGGGCAGCCATTCGACCGGCGCGCCTTCCGGGATGGTGACATTGAGCGCCGGCGCGGTCTGGCTGCGGTCCGTGATGGTGTTCCCCTTGCCTTCATCGAAGCGATAGAGCACCAGCGCGCGCGAGTCATCGCGCTTGATTGATGCATCGAAGACCGGCGCCAGCAGGTGGAAAGGCGACGCGTTATTGACGCCATCCGTCGCCTTGATCTGGAACCAGTGGCTGCCGGTGACCCGCGGGAGGAAGGTGACGCGGTGGCCGTCGACCGTCACAGACGACTCATCCCCCTTCGGCACCGTGCGTGGCTCGACCTGCAGTGCGACCGGTTTGCCGGTAGTAGACCAGGCATTGGGGAAATCCAACGTCAAGGACTGACCCAGGTTAATCCATTCCGGATACCACGGCCCGTCGAGGGTGACGCGCGGCAGGTCGGCGAGTTCCGGCGGGGAGGAGAAGTGAATGCGCGCGCGCGCCAGTGAGATGCCGTTGTCGTTCGTCCAGATCGCCGGCACGCCCCCCGCGATCGGCTCCGGATCGGTATAGCTCAACACCTTATTGCCTTCAACCCAGAACTCGACCAGATTGCCGTATTTACGCAGCACCAGGTCGTACCATTCCCGGTGCGACTGGCCGCGCCCGGGTATCACCAGGTTGACGGAGGCGACCACCACGCCGTTGCGCATCAGCACGGTGCGCTGATCCAGATTGCCCTGCTCGTCCGGCGCGCCGTAGATGCCGCAGTAGCCGCTGCGCGGGTTGCGGCCATCGGTGCAGATGCTGATGGCGACGTCGCGATCGCGGTTATCGTAAACCGCACGCTCGCGAGGGTATTCCATTTTAATCCCGGAGAAGGTTTCGAAGGACTGATCGCCGATGAAGCGCTGCTTGTGCCAGAGCACCGCGTCGCCGTGACTCCAGCCGCCGAGAAACGACCACATGGGAGCGCAGGCCCAGCGGGTGGTCATCGTCCAGGTGCCGTCGCCGACCCAGTCTGACGGCGCGTCGGAAAAGGTGTAATCGAGCACATTGTGCCCGGTGGCCAGCATATCCTTGACCTGGGCGAAGCATCCGTCGGCGTAATAGCTCGGGTGCGGGCCTGTTAGTGGATCGGGATCGGCGGCTTCGATGATCGTGTCGCCGTCCTGTTCCAGCCAGACGCGTTTTCCCTGATGATGCAGGCGCATCGTGTATTCGTCATTGGGGGTCAGCATGTCGGCCGTTTTGGTGGCCAGCGTATCCTTGCCGCGATACAGGGTGTAGCTAACCTTGTTGCCCTCTTCCAGCTTCAGCACCGCCCGGTAGCCGGAGAGGATATCCTGCCCGTCGCCCTCGATGCCCAGCCAGAGCTCGCCGGGGTTCACGTTGTTTGGCGGGATGAGGGGCTTCACGCTCAAAGACAACCAGTATTCTCCGTAGAAGCGATCGGTGTTCGCATAATGGCCGGGCGCGCCCGGCACCGCAGCCCAGTCGCTGCTCATCGAGATCCATTCCTTCATGTTGTTCGGATCGGTGAGGAAGCGCTGGTTGATCTCGATCTGTTCGCGTTCATGCAGCAGGTCGGTGTGCAGCGTGCTGCCATACACGGTTACATCGTCGAAGGCCGAGCCGATCGGACCCTCCGCAAACAGGCCGACGCCGCCGCGCCAGGGTGTCGTATCCTTCACAGTCAGCCGCACGCGCCCGTCCACCAGTACCTGCACCCCCGCCAGGCTCGACACCACCGACAGCCGGTACCACTGGCCGGGCATATAGCCGCCCGGTATCTCCTCGAGCAGTTTGCTCTTGCCGTCCGTCACCTGGTACAGCGCCAGGCGGTTGCCGTCGTTACCCGGCGTCCAGCGCACCAGCAGGTAGTTTAGCGGCGTATAAGCCGGCAGCGCCACATGCGAATTCATATCGAGCGGAGCCGTCTGCGGCACGCCGGGTGTTAGCGGCGTCTGCGGCCCGGCCTCGTTGACCAGCACGCCGACCGCGCCGCCCATCGCCGGACAGACGGACACCGACAGCGTGTAGTCCTCCCAAAACGGCTTGCCGGTCAGGCAGATGGCCGGCTTTCCCTCGGCAGCCTGGCCTCGCCAGGCGAAGGGATTCTCCGCATACATATTGTAAGTGAAACGGTTGCCGTTGCCCTTCGGATCGGTGTCCCAGGCAGATTGCAGCGCCCATTTGCCGCTGCAGATCGCCCAGCCGCCGCTTTCATCGGCGGTGCGCATGAAATTATCGGAAAAGGCCACCGGCTCCAACGGCTGCACGTGGGTGCCGGTGACAGTCCAGCCCTTGTCGGCCGTGATGCCGGCCGCCGAACCTTTCCCACGCGGCATCTCGCCGCGATACACGAGTCGGGCGTCATGCAGCAGCCCCAGCCATGTTCCACGGCGCATAATCGTCAGTTCATACGGCTCGCCGGGTGTCACGGCGACATTACATTTCACCGATTTGACCCGGCCCAGCTCGATCGGCGCAATGGTAATCTCCCCGGGCTTGATGGTCAGCAGAAGCCGGCTGTCGCCCGTCCCCGTCTCCAGCGTCAGCCGTACCGACGCAGCGGCGGAAATATTCGCCGCCGGCATCAGCGACACGACGCAATCATACCGCTCCGCACCCAGTTCCTCACTGAACTGCCCGGATACGGCCCCCGCCAGCGCCGGACTTCCCAGCCAGACGCCACAGCACACGATAACAACAAGCCACCACCGAAACATTGCTTCCCCTGATATTCATGATATTTGCGGGCACAGTCTGATCGTCGCACCGCGCCTTTCCCCTTTGACACAATCGACGGCAAAGGGTTGCGACAGGATATATCATCATTTGTAACCAATCACGGGGGGATGTTTCAGAATCAGAGTCTGAGGCATACCCCCATGAACAGTTACCAATAATTATATCATCGAGTAGAAACCCGGCGCGCGAACATGGAATAAAGCCTGTATATTCGCACATCTGATATCCGCCGTGTCGTGGCAGGTACATGCGGATAACCTGCGGGACTGCGCGGGCGAAAGACCGGGGATCACCCATGTGGTTGCCATTCCGCCATTCTCGTGGTACACTGCGAAAGACGAACGACCTTCGCCCCCTGCGCGGGATGCTTCGCTGTCCGAGCGTCCAACACGGTGTTTGTCGCAGGGCGGCTGCGCCGCAACCGAACACGAAATCTGCGCTCAATGGCGAGAAATCGCGGATTAGTGATGCAGGGCGGCTGCGCCGCAACTAAACACGATATTTTCACTTGATGGCAAGAAATCGCGGATTAGTAATGCAGAAGGAGGACCGTCCAATCGTGATTAGGCGCTTACTCATCTGCTGGGTTCTCAGCCTGTTTCTCCCGCTGTTCGCGCCGGCGGATAGCCTGCTCGTGGCCGGTCGCGCGCAGGAGTTGTCGTCCCCGTTGATTACCGACGGCAACGAGGTGCTGGCACCGGCGACGGCGGCATTGCGCCTGCTGGGTGTGACGGTCACGCGGCAAGATAACCTTATCATCCTCACCACGGCGGATTCGCATACCCTCAAGCTGAAAGAACTCTCCACCATCGCCGAAGCGGACGGCCGCAAGTTCACCGTCGGCGCCGCACCGCGCGAGGTGGACAGCGAGCTGTACCTGCCGGTGGTCTCGCTGGCCCCCT
>Ga0172369_10007129_pt1 | contig 13066 bp, 9 predicted proteins | sample LakKiv25m_FD_114539 | JGI IMG/M metagenome (GOLD analysis project Ga0172369, IMG submission 114539) | Freshwater microbial communities from Kabuno Bay, South-Kivu, Congo - kab_022012_11.25m | ecosystem: Environmental > Aquatic > Freshwater > Lake | place: Democratic Republic of the Congo... | reverse complement strand
TATTTCAAAATCAACGTATTTAAGAACAGTTCCATGCATATCTATGTTCCAAATAGGTATCAGTCTAATTTCCTTTGCTTTAGGCAAATGGACTCTTCACTCCAAGCCCTTTATGAAATAAATACACCTCTTCCATCTCGGAACAATCATAACTTGCCCAAAGTGTACTTTTTACTTTTTCTAATACTTGAATATTTTCCCGGTGTGTAGTGCCGGATGCGGTAGTAAATAAAAGCGCCAGAACCGTCTTGCGTTCCTCGCTTCTTAAAGTTCTTCTCTGTAGATTCTTAAGCCTAATAGAGCCTCCAAACAATAAATAGTTATCGTTGGCTATAACTTAACCATTGTAAGCAATACCACGCAAGAAAAAAATTGGAATCCGGTAATTGCGGTGTAATAGGGAAACAACCAAAAGTCATTAATCGGATATTATATTTAAGCTGAATAACGGAGAGAAGGATTTCGCGCGAATAAAGGAGAGTTTTGCGGGAACAAGGAGAAACTTCCGCACAATCATGGGAAACTTCCGCACGCTCTCGGGAAACTTCCTGACAATCACGGGAAACTTCCTGACAATCACGGGAAACTTCCTGACGGTCCCGGGAAACTTCCGCACGCTCTCGGGAAACTTCCTGACGGTCTCGGGAAACTTCACAACAGTGTTTTGAAATTACGGGGAAAGGATAAAAAAATACCGGAAGAAATTTTTAAGATTCCTTCCGGCAATTAAAAACGTTCATTTACGCTTTTATTTTACCTCTTTTAAGTCGGTAAGTAATTTTTCCGGAGGAATAAATCCGGTATAGCGTATAACCTCATGCCCTTTTGAGTCGATAATCAGAATGGTAGGCACGCCGACAATGGCAAACTCTTTTCTCAGTTGGTCAACCTCCGGGGAAACGGATTTGGTCATATCGGCTTTAAATGCGGCAAACCGTTTAGATTCTTCTATCACCTTGTTGTTTGAGAAGGTAACGGCATCAAGTTCTTTACAAGGTATGCACCAGTCGGCGTAAAAGTCTATAACTACCGGCTTTCCATCCGCTTTAACGGCGGTAACTTTTTCAGCACTATACTTTTCCCATGCAATGGATTTTTTATCCGAAGGAAGAAGAGCAAGTACAGATAACACAAGTAGAGCAAGCGTGAAAAGCGTTTTAAATATTCTAAATCCTTTTAATGAGTTTGCAAGTTTATCAAACAATAAAAGATAAAGCGCTGCAATAATTCCAAAAACCGGAAGAAGAAAATGAGCGACTTCTTTTGCAAAGAGAGGAGAAACAAAATAGACCGCCATACCAAGCAGCAGCCATCCGAAAATATGCTTCACCGCTTCCATCCATTCCCCCGCTTTGGGAAGCTGTTTTATTTTGCCTGAAAAGATTGCAAGAATGAAATAGGGGAAGCCGAGTCCGAGCGCTAAAACAAAGAAGAGAAGAAAACCATTTAAGACATCAGCTTTTGCGGCTACATAGGTTACAAGTCCAAGTACAAAAGGACCAATGCACGGGGCGGCAACAATACCCATCGTTAATCCCATAAAGAAAGCGCCGTACAATCCTCCTTTTGCGCCTCCCGCTTTCATAACCAAAGCATTGGGGAGTTGAAATTCATACACGCCGAACATGCTTAACGCGAGCACAACAAAAATTAAAGCGATAAAAAGAATGACAAACATATTTTGCAGCAGCGCGCCGAGAACAGAGCCGCTAAGTGCAGTTACAACTCCAATTACTGAGTACGTGATTGCCATGCCAAGAACATAGAGCAGCCCCATCATTACAAGTTTGCTCGTTTTTCCTTCCGCCTGTCCGCCAAAAAATCCGATAGTGATTGGAATTAAAGGATAGACGCACGGAGTAAGATTCAGCGCAAGTCCGCCGAGAAATACAAATAAGAGGCTGATAAAAAAACTGCTCTTCTCAAGCGTTGAAAAAATAGAATCGTCGTTCGATGAAGTTGCGGCAGGTATTGCCGCGTCAAACGTGGAGAGCTTCGGAAGATTGTACCCGCTTTGTGCACTTTCGGTAGTTTCTACAGGAGAACCTTGAATAAGAAGTGCCAGCGTGTCCACTGCGTCGTTCGGAGGCATACAAGTTTTGTTATTGCACGCCTGGTATTCAAGTTTCACTAAAACATTGTACTTCCCTTCTTTAAGCGAAGCAGGAATTTTCAACGCTCCGGAGATTTCAACTTTACCTTCATACACAGAAAGAGGTTTCTCGCTGAATTCAAATTTTATTTCTTTTCCTTTTGGATAAACAACACTCCGGAACGCGATCTTTTCTTTTGATTCAGCCGTGACTTTTGAAGCGATGAGAAAATCTTCGTTCGGTTTATTTGAGTTGATGTGCCAGCCTTCGGCAACCGTAACGTTGATTATTACCTGCGCTTCGCCGCCGGGATGAAGAGTATCTTTTGAAGCAATGGATGCCTTTATGTGTGCTTGTTCTCCAAACTGCGCGTACGAGGTTGCGAACAAAAAGAGACTTAGGATAAAACCTGTTAGGAACGAACTATTGATTTTCATTTTCACGATAAACTTTCTTAATTCAAAAAATTGATCTTTACAATTTTAGACGAAGCGAGGAGGAATTCCTTACGAATTATTTTCGCCAGCCTTGCACAATCGGGTAACGTCTGCCGTAGCCGAACGCTTTTTTCGAAACACGTAAAGCGGGTGCAGCCTGTTTCCTTTTGAATTCATTTCTATCCACCAACTGTAATACTCTCGTTACGGTTGCTCTATCGCCAATCTCTTCGCTTATTTCATGAAGCTCTTTGTTCTCTTCAAGATACAGTTGAAGAATTTTATCAAGGACTTCGTAAGGCGGAAGCGAATCTTGATCTGTTTGATTCGGCCGCAACTCCGCCGAAGGTGCTTTTGTTAAAATCGGCTCGGGAATAATTTGCTTTTCCCGGTTGATAAACCTGGCAATTTTATAGAGATCTGTTTTATAAACGTCAGCTATAACCGCGAGGCCGCCGCACATATCACCGTACAGCGTTGCGTATCCAACCGCCATTTCCGATTTGTTTCCCGTAGAAAGAAGCAAGTATTTTAATTTATTTGAAAGAGCCATTAATAAAAGTCCGCGTGTACGCGATTGCAAATTTTCTTCCGTAATATCTTCCGGCAAATTTCCGAAATAAGGAGCGAGTGTCTGCAAAGCCGTATTAACAACAGGCTGAATAGAAATTTTGTCTGATGAGATGCCGAGATTAGCGATGAGATTCTCTGAATCTTTCACACTTCCCTCAGAAGAATATTGTGAAGGAAGCATAACAACATGCACATGTTCTTTTCCCAATGCTTTGGACGCGAAGTACGTTACAAGCGCGGAATCAAGTCCGCCGCTCAATCCAACCAACGCTTTTTTGAATCCGAGTTTTTGAGAATATTCCCGAATGCCGTAAATGAGTGCGTCGTGAATTTCTTCCTCAAAACTTCTTTCAACATGATTAACTTCTTCGTACGCGGCGTTTGTATCGTAAAGGATGTAATCCTCGGCAAAATTTTTGCCAAGTTTAATCAGTCTCCCCCTCGTATCAAAACACATTGAAGCGCCGTCGAAAATTAAATCTGTCTGCGTTCCAACAGTGCAAACATAGGCAAGGCCGAGTTTGTCTTTTCCTGTAAGCGTTGAAAGCATTTCTTTGCGTGCTATTCTTTTGCCGTACGAGTAAGGGCTTGCGGAAATATTGATAAGAAATGTTGCGCGCTTATCTATCAACCGTTCAACAGGATCATTCGCGTAAAGGCGTTTCTTCCAATAATCTTTGTCGTTCCAAATGTCTTCGCAAATTGAAATGCCGAGTTTTTCACCTTTGAATTCGTGCACATGGACTTCCTTCGCCGATTCAAAATAGCGCATTTCATCAAAGACATCGTAATTGGGGATTAATGTTTTGTGCTGAATGAATTGAACTTTTCCGTTATAACACAGAAGCGCGGAGTTGAAAAGATTTGTTCCGATAAGATCATCCTCTTCCGTGATGGCACCGAAGAGAAGTCCGACAGAATTCGTCTGCCCGGCTAATTCGTTTATTGCCGTATGAACAGCGTCTCGAAATTCTTTTTTTTCTACTAAATCTTGTGGTGAGTACCCCGGTAAAACAAGTTCGGGAAAGATGGCTAAATCGGCATTGTCGCTAACCGCATGCTGATATCCTTGTAAGATTTTTTCTTTATTCCCTTGAATATCGCCAATGACCGGATTGATCTGGAAGAGTGCGAGTTTCATATTTTCAATTTTTTTTAATTGAAAAGTAACGAGAATGCCTGAGATAGGAAAACCGGAACAACTTTTCTCCGGTTATCTGTTTAACGGAAGCCCGGCAACTCTCATGCGTGTTTGGTAGACACTATTGGTTTCATCTTCGGTGAGGAAAAGGGTTTTCATGTCGCTTCCGCCGAATTCAATATTACTCGGTTTCTTTCCGGGAGTTTTCATCCTGTACAGTATTTTTCCATCGGGATCAATAACATACACAGCGCCGCCTCCGAAATGGGCAGCGTAGAGGTTCCCCTTCTCATCAAAGGCTATACCGTCGGGATCGCCGCCGGGCAGTTCAACAAAAGTTTTTTGTTTTATGAGCTTCCCTTTCTCATCTCTTTCATATTTTAAAATGCGTTGTTTTGCAGATTCGCATACAAACACGTACTTAAAGTCCTTGCTAAAAGTGATACCATTCGGGAAACCGAGATTCTCCTCAACGCGCACAACCTCTTTTGTATCATGCTTGACCATAAACACTCTGCCGTCGAGTGTATCTCTATTGTAGCTTTTCGGATCGGTGAAATAAAGATTACCGTTTTGGTCAAAGGCAAGGTCGTTCGGACGATTGAATTTTTTCTTCATGTAACCCGAAGCGTACATTTCTGTTTTTCCACCGGGAGAAATTTGAAGAATTGCTCCAATACCGTAATCGCACGCGTAGATATTTCCGTCTTTGCCAACGGTTAATCCGTTTGTTTGATTAAGGGTGAAAGGTTCGCTTTGAGCGGAAAGAAAAACGGAGGAAGTACCCTCAACAATATTGTTAATCCATTTTCCGTAACAGCTTGAAGAATATAATGCCGTTTGTCCATCCCAGGCCGGCCCTTCGGGGAATTGTTGTTCTGCTGCAAGTTGTTTCCATTCAGGTTGAGTCGTCATAACGTTATCTAACGACTGCGCACGAACTATTGAAGCTGCCGCGATGAGTAAAAATAATTTTTTCATTTTTTACCTTTCTTTTCAAAGAATAAATCGCTCAAACCAATATTTACTTTGTAGTTTGTGTAAGAAACCGTAACGGTTCCGTTTGTTAATTGCTTCCGCTTTGGTTTTTTGGGCGGAGCGTCGGGGTCGTTGTCAAGATGCGGAATAGAGGATTTCATCTTCCCCGCGTCAAAGCTGAAAACCATTTGCGACGGAAGCGGATATGTATTGTTTACGTCGTAAGCAAAATTAATCTCAAATGTTCCGTTCATTTTGGTCGTTGACTCAACTTTCCGAATGACATCGGACTTTTTATCAATCCAAACGGTTGAAAGGATTACCTCATTTTCATTGCCGAGTGGAATGACTTTAATTTTTGCGCAGTTGATTCCATCAAGCATCTCGTCCGTCTCGTAAAAACTTGTGAAGGCTTTTTTGAAAAGAGATTGCGGAGTAAAGTTCAAACCTTCTTTCGGCACAAGCGCAAAGCCTTCCGATTCGATTTTCACTTTATCCGGCTGCTTGAAGAAAATTTTTGCCGTAGAGTTAGGGACTTTCAAAAAATCGACATCCACTACAATATTCACGTCAACTTGATAATCTTTTACCGCGGTGAATTTCTCTTTCACCCTGTCTATAATTTTTTGTCCGTCTTTTGTTTGCGCCATCCCCGGTGTTATGAGAAGAAGAAGTAGCGCGGGAAGAAGGCATCTGCCAATGTTTGTTTGAAATTTTTTCATGTTAAAATATCTTTTCGTTTAAATAAAAAGAGGGTGAGTCCGAAGAATGCAGCTATATGCCCGGACAACACCAAAATATTTTTTAGAACCCGTTCTTTATCAATCGGGTCGTCAAAGACCAACTGCCAGGTATTCATATAGTTTGTAAATAAATAAGGGCGTATTGTTTTAAAAAAGTCGATATTCATTGCCGAGAGAATGGTGAACACAATAATGACCGTCATGGTAGTTACAATTGGGCCAATTGCATTTTCAACGAGTGAGGAAAAAAAGAAACCAAGCGTGCAGACCAACGTCATGCTTAAGACAGCTCCTCCGTAGGCTGCAAAAAAGCGCCAGAGAATATCGTTCTTAGCAAAAATGATTAATGAATCATTCCAAACAATTAATTCACCTACTCCAAACACCGCAATGCCGATACCAAGACTTAAAACAACAAGCCATAAAACCAACAGCATGGTGTACATGAATCCGGCAATAAATTTTGCAAATATTAATCGTGTTCTTGAAACGGGACGGGTAATCAGCATGCGGTAAGTTCCCGCGGTTGCTTCCCCGGCAAGTAAATCTCCTGCAACAAGCACAATTAAAAACGGGATGTGAATAGTGAGACTTCCAAGGATGAAATACGTTATCAAATAACCGTTTAAAAGATTTCCGGTAAAGACAAAGTTTGCTTTAATGTTCTGTGTTAAAAAATTTAAATAGTTGGAACCTTGTAAATACATTCCGGTTTGGATGAGAAGCACGAGTCCGCCTATGGCAATAAACCCGATGTACGTTCTCCATTTACTAAAAATTTTAAAGAGTTCAATTTTAACGAGTGTGTACATCAATCGCCTTTCTCGGTTAAAAGTAAAAAGTATTCTTCAAGCGAACGTTTTGGAACAACCGAATGAACAAGAATATTCCTCGCGTTCAATTCTTTATTTAACAGAGCTACTTCATCTTTCTCCAACGTAAAATTGAAAAATTGTTCTTTCACCGATTCGAGTTGCGCTCCCCATTTGCTTTCCTTCAAAAAGGAGTTCGTCATTTCGGCATTATCTACTTCGAACACAACTTTTAACGTTGTGGCATTCAGCAGTTCTTGCACTGTTCCCTCAACAACAGCTTTTCCTTTGTTGATAATTATCATTCTGTTTGCTACAAGTTCAACTTCGGCAAGAATGTGTGAGGAAAGGAAAATAGTTTTTTGTTTTTCTTTTGCGAGATGGACAATCAATTCACGGATTTCTTTCATCCCTTGCGGATCAAGTCCGGTTGTCGGTTCATCAAGAATAATCAGTTCGGGATCGTGAAGCAGCGCTTGCGCAAGTCCGAGGCGTTGTTTCATTCCATGCGAAAACGTTTTGACTTTGCTCTTCGCCCGTTTTTCCAGCCCGACCGATTCAAGAATTTCCATTATTTTTTTGTTGGAAGTATCGCACCCGGATATTTGTCCCAGCAACTCAAGATTTTTATAGGCGGAAAGGTAACCGTAAAAATCGGGCTTCTCCACGATGGCGCCAATTTTTTTCAGAATTTCGCTTCTGTGCTGCTTCAAGGGTTTGTTAAAAATTGCAATGCTGCCCGCGGTTGGATTAATAAGCGTCATCAACATTCTGATTGTTGTGCTCTTCCCCGCTCCGTTTGGTCCGAGAAACCCGAAAACATCTCCACGGTAAACGGTAAGGTCTAAATCATTTACCGCGGTGAGATCTTTAAATTTTTTCGACAGGTGTTTTACTTCTATTACTTTTTCCATGCAATCAAAAGCTTGTGAGTATCATCTATTTGTTCAAAACAAAAATACGTCTTTTCGCAGAATGAATGGAAAGAAATTGATGAGTGGTAAAATGATAAGAAGTTTGGCGAAAAGCGCTAAGGAAAATCTACCGAAAACCCTAAAGCAATTTTGGTGATTGTTTCATCAAAGTATTCGCTAAACATGTTGTTGCCGGAATATAGAGACAAGTAGAAAAGGATACCTTTGCTCTCCCAGTCGCCAAATTTAACTCCGAACTGCGAGTGATTCGTGAAGGAGTAATCCGGCAAACCCGCATAGGAAATATTATGAGCCATAAAAAGATAAACAGGTTTTTCAAAAAGTTTTCCTGTCCATCTGTCGGTATGAACTTCAATTCCGCCGAGAGCAAAAAATCTTTTTAAGGTTGCCGGACGAATGCGTAAAGAGAATCCGCAGCCGCCGTAAGTGCGTAATGAATACCCGGAAAGATCAACCGTGTGCGCCGCTACTACTTCGGCAAAATCTCTTGTAAAAGGAATTGGACCTCCCGCTTTTGTCCATTCTCGCGGATACGGATGCACCCAATAGTTACCATCAACAAGATGCGCGCTATTGTGAATAAACCTAAAACGGAGAGCATAATTTTCTGTTGCGGAGATTTGTTGAGAATAAGTCGCGTTACCACCAAAGAAACCGTCAACCGCATCAATTTGCAGGCGCAATTGCTGGTAGCCAATAACGGATGCGTAGGCCATAAATTCTATTCCGAAATTGAGCTTGCTTTGAGATGCAGGAAAGTGAAACGAAAGTAAATCCATTGTATTCCCGATATCAACTTTAAGATTGGCGTTATCGGGATAATACAGTACACCGATTTTGGCTTCCTGCATGTTTGCACGAAGAGGAAGAAAATTTAATCCTTGCGGAAGAAATTCAAACTTAGTTTGCGCGCCAAGTGGATTTATACAGAAAAGAAAAAGAGAAAAGAGAATGACAATTTTTTTAAGAAACATTACTTATTCGCAAGTCCTATTAAACTCTGGCAACAAGCGATAAGATCAGCACCACGGCAACAATAGTTACTACCAGCGCGAAACTGAATTGAGCAAATCCTACCACCTCTCTATGCTCGCGGGTAAGTCGTTTAGCAAGTTCCTTTGGGTTGGAAACTCTATAGTCACCTTCTCGAATATCCCAATTATCCATTTTAGGTAACGCCGGTTTAGTTTTCAGTCCTTTCGGTTTTTCGATAGGAATAATCTGGAGTTGTGGCTGTTCTTTTTTCAAGTCGTGAGATAAAGTAGTCTGCCACCACCCTTCCGGCAAATGTAATTCTTGCAACTCGTTAACCTCATTATTTGCAACGAGCAAATCGTGTGTAATACTTTCTTTTCTGACAATTGACAGCATCTGCTTCTCGAACGATTTTATTTGGTAAATGAATTTATTAATTTTGTTTTGCGAAGCAAAAATAAGAAAAAAATATTCTCACACACGCGTATGAAAAAAAAATTATTCTTGATACTGCTTGTATCAGCGGTTTGTTTTAGTCAACCTCAAAACGAGAAGAATAGCTATCCTCCCATTTATATAGCATTCCTCTGGCACATGCACCAGCCCATTTACTGGCCTTATGAATCTATAGTGACAACACAAGCGCAGGGACGCTACCCGTACTCGGTTTTCGATATTCACAATGAAAGAACGGGTCCTTATACTTCCTGGCCGAAAGACGCGGTTCAAAAAGGAATTTCAGCGGGACTTGACCATCTCGGAGCGCAAGTGAGTTTTACCGGCTCACTCATCGAGAACTTGAACAACCTTGAAAGTAACAGCAACGGAAATTTCAGCAACTGGAAGAGCAGTTGGAATTATATTAAAAATCAAAAAACCTCTCTTGGAAATCCGCGAATTGATATGGTTGGCTTCGGATACTTTCATCCGTTGATGGGATTGATAGATTACAACGACATCAGACGGCAGATTCAAATGCACAAACAAACTTTCGCACAAAACTTCCCCGGAACATATTCTAAAGGAATCTTCCCGCCTGAAAACGCTTTCTCAAATAGAATGATTCCGGCTTTAGTTGATGAAGGTATTGAATGGGCGCTTGTTGATAACATTCACTTCGAACGGGCAGTAAAAGATTATCCCTTCAACACCGGCGGCAATATTTATGAACCCAACAAAGCGGATGTTCAAGATGAAAATCCAAATGACTGGATTCAGTTGAACGGTGTATGGGCGCCGACAAAAGTTTCCGCTAAGTGGGCACGGCTTCCTCACTACGTCGAAAACATTAATCCCGAAACGGGTGAAAAGAAGAAGATGATCGCCATTCCCGCGGACCGTTATCTCGGCAATGAAGACGGACGCGGTGGATTTGGAGCGTTGAATTATGATAATGTCATGAGTCAATTTGAAAGCAGCAACACCGACGCGCAGCATCCGATTCTTCTGGTGCTTCATCATGACGGCGATAATTACGGCGGCGGAAGCTCCGCATATTATGGTTCCAACTTTCAAAATTTTGTTGACTGGCTGAAAAACAATCCGCAGCGGTTCGTCTGTACTACCATTCAAGATTATCTTCAACTGTTTCCACCTGCTCAAGATGACATTATTTATGTAGAAGATGGAAGCTGGAGCGGAGCTGATAACGGTGACCCCGAATTTAAAAAATGGCTTGGTGATCCCGGACCGGATGGTTATAGTCCGGACAGAAATAGCTGGGGAGTAATAACAGCGGCAAAAAATTATGTTGAAACGGCAAATCAAATAAATCCCAACGATGCCGCAACCGTTCAGGCATGGAAATATCTTCTTGTTGGCGAAGCGAGTGATTATTGGTATTGGGACGGTTCGATTGACGGTATTTGGGACGCGCACCCGACACGCGCGGCAAATCTCGCCGTTCAAGCAATTCAAGCAATCGCAACATCGGGAACTGACCTCACTCCCCCGACAATCTTTTCACCGCAGAGAGAACCTTACAACCCCGGCGGAACCGAATGGACAATTTCTCAACCGTCGGATTTTACAGTGTGGAGTTATGTGTATGATGTCAGCGGTTTGAAATCGGTTACCTTGAAGTACCGGACTGATAACGACGGAGTGAACCCCGCTTCGTCAATTCAAAATGAAACTTATGCGGGCGGTGACGAAGTTTCGGCATGGGAATCTCTCACCATGTCCGGGAAATATATTACTCCAAAAACGTCTCCTCTCCCCTTAGTAAAAGCGCAGGAATTTTCGGCACAGATAAAAGGATTAAAAAATTTTCTCGTCGATTATTACATTGAAGCGGTTGACAGCAACAATAATGTTGCAAAAAGTCCTATTAAACATGTGTGGGTGGGCGACGGGAACGGCACAAACCCGGTGAACACCGGAATTAGCTGGACACCACAATCCCCAACAAAGGACAGCGTTCTTACCATTACGGTATCCGGTGCGTCTCAAGGGGCGAAACTTCATTGGGGAGTTAACGGATTTACAACTCCGAACAATGTTTACTGGCCTGACGGAACGGTGCTCTACAGCGACAACAAAGCAGTTGAAAGTCCATTTAATTTTATCAATAACAGCGACACGCTTCAGTTAAAAATCGGGCCGTTTAATAATGCCGCTCAAAGCGTTACAGAAATTAATTTTGTCATTCATTACAACGATAACACGTGGGATAACAATAATAATAAAGATTACAAAATTTCATTAAGTGATTCTTCAACAAAACCTTCCACGTTTGTAATGGACGGCAATTTGGATTCCGGAGCAGTACTCGCGGCAACAGCAAACGGCGCGCATCTTTACCGCGCATGGAACGGAAGTGAATTGTATATAGCTACTGAATCGGCGCAAGCACAAGGGAAAGATGTTTTTATTTTCGTCTCTTCAGATCCTTCAACGCTGATGGCGGCACCCTGGGCAAAGCAAGGGAAAGTAGGTTCATGGGCTGCTTATCTCGCAAACGAAAGCACCAACAATTACTGCGGCTGGAGTGATCAAAGCGGAACCGTTAAAACCAGCGCCGGCGCATTTCTGGAAGGAACAATAAATTTACAGCAGGAACTTGGAACACTCCCGGATAAAATTTATTTGGCGGTTGGACAATATCAAACGCAGGATAACGGCGTCTTAGTTTCTCAAATCCCTTCCGCGCAGAATGGTGACGGCAATATTGACGGAAATGAATTTTCTCTCTTTCAATTTTCGGTTACAGAAGCAGGACAGTCGAAATATATTCCTCAAACTTTTGTTCTCCATCAAAATTACCCAAATCCCTTTAACCCCGTAACAACAATACGGTTTGGAATTCCGCATACCGAGAATAAAACTTCCATAACACTGAAAATATTTGATATTCTTGGAAATGAACTGACAACGCTCTTAAACGGAGAAATTTCTCCCGGAATGCATGAGATAAAATTTAATGGTGATAATTTCTCTTCGGGAGTATATTTTTACCAACTACAAGCAGATAATATTGTTCTGCACAAAAAAATGATGCTCTTAAAATAGGATGTAACGTTTGAGGTGACCTATGAAAAAGTTTTTCATCTTCTTCTGGTATTCCTCTCTATTTCTTTCAACTGTTTTGGTGGCTCAAAACGTTGAGTCACTTGGACTGCAGAATCTTCATCTAACCACGTTAAAGGTTGGAGAAGGAAGAGTAGCCGTTGGCACACACGGTAATGGTGTCTATTGGCGGATGCTTGGCGAAACAAACGACTCAACATGGCACGCTATTAATGTAAAAGGTGTTAACGTAAAAACAGTTTACCCGCATAAAAGCGGGCCTATCGGGTGGGCATTGGGAATTGGTGCCGAACCAAATCAGGAACATCCCGATTATATCCTCTGCAGTTATTTAGGGGCAGATTCCGTCCGTAACATGGGCTACGGCATTGACACCAATCAAACTCCCGCAATAGTTAAAATAGACGGTTTTCCCGATCCAACAGTTTGCGGAGAAACTTTTGCAATCGGCGGAAGAAAACTCTACCGAAGATACTTCAATGATTCTACCTGGGAAACGATTTATCCCCTTTCTGTCGAAGGAGATTTTGCATCGCTGAAAGCGCGAGAAGAGTCGGCTTTTGTCTACGCCGGCGGTGGTGAAGGATGGGCGGGAATGCTCTTACTACGTTCATCCGATAAAGGGAATAATTGGGAATTTCTTTCTCCGATGTGCTATGTCACCGATCTCGATTTCTGGGGAACGACCAACCACAAAATATTTGTCACGGACAATATGGTCATTAAACGTTCACTTGATAACGGCACAAATTGGAAATCGGTTTTTTCAAACGACTCACTCTACATTAAAAACATTGCGTTTAGCCGGGACGGGAAAAAAGTTGTTGCTACGGCTAATTCACGTTTTTATG
>Ga0172369_10007127_pt1 | contig 13067 bp, 15 predicted proteins | sample LakKiv25m_FD_114539 | JGI IMG/M metagenome (GOLD analysis project Ga0172369, IMG submission 114539) | Freshwater microbial communities from Kabuno Bay, South-Kivu, Congo - kab_022012_11.25m | ecosystem: Environmental > Aquatic > Freshwater > Lake | place: Democratic Republic of the Congo... | reverse complement strand
TGAAATGAGTAACCATGAACAAGTGTTTGAGGTACAGACAACGCCGATTATGAGGAAGGGAAAGTTGATCACCATCACGCATTTTGATAAGCCGTCGCTAATGGCGGGGAAGATGATTGCTTGTATGGAGCGAGTTTTCCGAAAAGGGGTGACTAGCGCACTCGTTAAGGGGCGTGATTGGTTTGATCTTTGGTGGTATTTGAATCAGGGGGTTGTACCAAATGAGGAGAAGCTGCGGAGTGATTCTGAGGGGAAGGTGGGAGCGAGAGAGGCATGGGACATAATTAATGAGCGAATAAAAAAGCTTAAGAGGCGTGATTTGGAGGTGGATTTGCTACCGTATTTTACGGATCAGATGTTTATCAATGAATGGCTTGATAATTTTGTCGAGTATTTTGGGCGGTTGCAGGAGGGGAAATCGAAGTGAAATGAGCGCTCTTTTGTGGTAGGATAGCTATCGCCTATGGTAGAGTTGACCGCGAGAGAGGAGTTCAACGAGTTTTTGCAACAGTTGTGGGTTTATGTAACGCGCAAAATTTACCGATTGTTTGGACATTTTGAGGCTGGGAAGGATGTGGTGGCGGGGGCACTGTACCGCAAACGAGGGATGTACGCTCAACCATTTTTACACTCCGCGATGATGGCTTTGATCTTTTTTGGTATCACTTTTGGGCCTAAGTTGGTACGAGCTAACTTGACTGATGACCCGGGGACGGGGACAGGGGGAGGGAGCGTACTGGGGTCGGTGGATGGAGCGGGAGTAGTGACTTTGGTATCTGATAAGCCACCCTCCGAAATTCGTGATTATGGCGTGAAGGACGGAGATACTTTGAGCTCGCTTGCCGAAAAGTTTGACGTCTCGATCGACTCGATCAAGTGGGCGAATGAGAGTGTGGATTTTAAAAAATTGAAAGTCGGGACAACGGTCAAGATCCCACCTGTTACGGGAGTTGTTTACAAAGTGAAGCCAGGTGACACCATTTACTCGATTGCCAAGAAATTCCAAACAAGCGAGCAGTCGATTGTGGACTGGCCGTTTAATACATTCTCTGATGATGAGACCTTTGCCTTGGTAGCGGGGCAGTCGTTGGTGATACCAGATGGTATTATGCCAGATGCACCAACACCCGCTTTGCCTCGATTTGCTAATGTCTTGACACCTGACGCGGGAGCGGTGACTGCCTCTGGTTCTTTCGTCTGGCCGGCGTATGGGCGCATTACCCAGGGATATCGGTGGTATCATCCAGCGATTGATATTGCCAATCATGATGGAGGTGCCATCTTGGCGGCGGATGCGGGGACGGTGGTGACTGCGGGTTGGAGTAGTGCGGGATACGGGAATCACGTAATAGTAGACCACAAGAACGGGTTTAAGACGTTGTATGCGCATTTGTCCTCCATCTCAGTCGTGGTGGGGCAAAATGTGGGGAGAGGGGCGACTCTTGGACAAATGGGATCAACAGGGAGAAGTACAGGAACACATTTACACTTTGAGATTCAGGGGCCAAGTGCAAAGGTAGATCCGCTGGGATACTTAAAATAATTCTCCAATCACAAATGACAAATTCTCCAATCAGTTACAAAGTGGCGTTGTTTATCGGGAGGTTCCAGCCGTTTCATTTGGGACATCTGTATAGTTTGAAAAAATGTTTGGAGTTGGCGCCACAAGTAATTGTGGGGATTGGGAGTTCGCAGGAGTCGAGGACAGAATCAAATCCATGGAATTTTGAGGAGAGAAAAAGGATGATAGAGATGACCCTACGGGGTCTGGCCATGCCTGTCCGGCAGGCAGGCCTGATGGTGTTGGAGATGGTGCCGATTCCTGATACGCCAAGTGATGAAGAATGGGTTAAGAACATAGAACTTATAGTTCAAAAATCAAAATTTTTGAAGCGAGAAGTGGTGGTGGTGAGTAACAATGAATGGGTGACTAGGCTAATGGGGGAGGTGGGATATCCTGTTTTTGAGACAGGTTTATTTAATCGTGAGGAACTGGAGGGAGTGAAGATAAGAGAACTGATTAGGAAGGGTGATCCCAGTTGGAAGCTACGAGTACCAGAATCGGTGTCCCAGATTGTTACTTCTTTTTGTTAAATCCCTCGATGGCGCGGAGGACTTCGACCGGGACGGCGAAGACCACGGTATTGCTTTGGTCAGAGCTGATGTCATTAATCGAGTTGAGGGTGCGTAAGTGCAGGGCGCCGGGGCTGGTGGCGAGCATTTTGGCAGCGGCCGCCAGATTTTTACTGGCTTGCAACTCGCCTTCGGCGTTAATGATAGTCGCGCGCTTCTCACGTTCGGCCTCGGCTTGTTTGGCCATGGTTCGAACCATTGATTCCGGGAGTTCGATATCTTTGAGCTCGACAGTTTGGACGTCGATGCCCCAGCTGGTAGCATGTTCGTCGACTATACCTAAGATTTCTTTGGCGATCTTCTCTCGTTGAGACAGGAGCTCGTCAAGCGTGGCTTCACTAGCAACGCGGCGCATAGTGGTTTGAGCAAGCTGAAGCATGGCGTAGTAGACGTCCTCGACCTCGTTGATGGTTTTGCCGGCGTCGGTTACTTTGTAGTAGATAACGGCGTTCATTTTGCAACTAACATTATCTTTGGTAATGGTATCTTGCTTGGGGACATCGACCGCTTTGGTACGAATATCAACTTTGTGGAACGATTGAAAGATGGGGATAATCAATTTCCAGCCAGGACTCAGGATATAGCTAAATTTGCCCATGGTATAGACGACACCACGCTCGTATTCGTTGACTTGCTTGAGCGAGATCAAAATGACAAAGATAATAATGGGTAAAATGAAGTCCATAAATAATCTCCAATGAGAATTACATATTTATTTCGAGTATATCATAAATTTTTTGAGAGTTATTTAGTGACAAAATGAATTAAATCATTTATTCATTTAGAAAGCTTTGCGACGTTTGGCGCGGTCACCATCGGTGCGAGCAAAGTGAGCTTTCCAGTTGACACCTTTGGGTGGGAGAAAGTGATCTAGTTTTGCCTCGAGGGAGTCAAAGAAGGCGACAATTTTTTCTTGCTTGAGCATATGAGAAATGATTTTTTTGTAGCCAGAGCCAGATTTGAGATAGGAGTTGACGCGGGTAACTGTAGGTTGGCTTACTTTGAGGGTGTCGGCGATAACTCTTTGGGAGTAGCCTTTGAGAAGCATATAGGAGATGGCAAGACGCTTGCCGAGCATGACTTGCTCGACAGGAGATAAGAGGTCATAAAGGAACTCAGTAGCTATACTAGTGTTGGGAAGAGAGGCAAATGACTCAATAAAGATTTGAAAAATTTGTTGCTCTACCTTGGGATTGAGATAGCGGTGGGAAACTTGGGACATATTTTTGTGTATGTGATTAGTGACTAAATGATTTAATTCATTTTGTCACTTAAAGAGAAGAGTGTCAAGGGAAAAAGGAAGATGTTAGGGAGAGATAGTGGGTTTGTCGAATAGTGTCAAAGTTTCGTTAACTTTGTTTATGATTGATTTGTAATCTTCGCGGAAATGACCGGGTAGAGTAGTCTTTTCTCTAAAGAATATAATTACAGGACTTTTTTTACTGATGTCAGACATGTCGACGGGGATGGTTGCAAATAGTGAATGACAAGCTGCTCTATGCTTTTCTAGTTGTACTTCTATTTGGGCTAGACGTGCGGCTGTGCTAATTTGCGTAGCATGTTTCTCTGAATTAGCCACTATAATAGTTTCGATATTGGCATCTATACCCTGATCTTCTCTTAAGAAATTCTGAGTAGATTCCCTAACTGGTTCTGGTATTTCTTGTAGCTGATACGCTGCGGATTGTTCTGCTAATCTATTAATTTCTTCAGTAGATTGAGGTGTAGGTACTATTTTATCTGGGGTAGTCATGACATAATTTTAGAGAGAGAGAGTAAAAGTCAAATTGCGATGGTTGGAGACTTGAATAAGTGATTTAAATCATTTAGTCATTTGTATAGAGGGGATGGTATGATGGAGGATATGAAAAGTGGGGTGAAAAATGAAGATAATTAGTTTGAATATGGAGGGGGATAAACATCTTAAAACGGTTGAGGAGTTTATCATGCGAGAAAGGGCGGAGGTGGTTTGTCTGATGGAGGCCTGCGAACAAGACATGCTTGAAATGGTGGGAACACAGTACCCTTACTACCAATATGCGCCAAATGATATTTTACCCAACGGTAAGAGAACTGGGGTAATGATCTTGGCGAATAAACCGATTACGTTGGTGAAGAAGTATTATTGTGGAGAAGGGGAAGGGGCATATTTGACTGCTCCTGGGATGGGGACTCATTCGCCGATTTTGCTTTTGACGAAAATTGGGGGACTCCAGATTGGGGCAGTGCACTTTAGTTGGACGCCGGACGGGCATGAGAACCTGCGACAAGAGGCGCATTTGGCAAAGTTGTTGGAGTTTGTGAAAGCGCGAGGAGAGATGGTGTTATGTGGTGACTTTAATATCCCTAGAGGATATAAACTTTATCATGAGATTGCTCGTCAATTAAAAGACAATATTCCAACTGAGATTGTCTCGACGATTGACCCACATTTGCACAGGGCTAACAAAGTGGAAGCGGGCAAGCTTGCTTTGATGGTGGATTATGTATGGTCGACACCGAAGTATGAAGTCAAAAATGTAAGAGTGGTCTCGGGGGTAAGTGACCATTGTGGGGTGGTAGCAACATTGATTGTGTCACAGTGACACAGTGTCACGATGGCAGATTTCTCTGGTAGAATAGCCCTATATGAAAGATTTAGCACGGATTTATGTTAAGGGAGGAGATGGGGGAGCAGGGAGCGCGCATTTGCGGCACGAAAAGTATGCCCCTAAAGGGGGACCGGACGGAGGAGACGGAGGGAAAGGGGGCGACGTCATCTTGATAGCTGACGAAAATATTGAGAATCTAGTCGAGTTTAATTTTAAAAAGAGGTTTATCGCGGAGAACGGAGAGCGCGGGAGCGAGAAGCGAAGTACAGGCAAATCAATGGAGAACGTTTATGTGCCGGTTCCGGTTGGAACGGTAATATATGAGATTCCACACGAGTATTTTGAAGCTAATTTGCGGTCGAGAGAAAATTTTGAAGAAATAAACAAGGTTCGTAACTTTGTTTTTGATATGGATCAGCATGGCAAGGTATATGAGGCGGCGTGGGGAGGCAAGGGGGGACGCGGGAACTTCCATTTCCGTAGTAGTACCAACCAGACGCCAAGAAATTTTGAGCCAGGTCAGAGCGGAGACGAGAAATTCTTACTCTTGGAACTCAAGGTGATAGCCGACATCGGAATCGTAGGATTGCCAAACGTTGGGAAATCGTCGCTACTTAAAGCGTTGACACGAGCGAATCCTAAGATTGCAGGCTATCCTTTCACCACCCTTGAGCCGAATTTGGGGGTGATGAGTGTTGGAGATAAGAAGCTAGTCCTAGTGGATGTGCCGGGAGTGGTCGAGGAGGCATGGGAAGGGAAGGGGATTGGGCCGTGGTTCTTGAGACACTTGGAAAGGGTAGAAACATTGGTGCATGTGCTGGCACCAAATTGCAGTGACACAGAAGCACAGTGCCACAGTGTCACGGAGCAGTTAGTGCGTGATTACAAGATTGTGCGGAAAGAGCTGGAAAAATATGGGAAGGGGCTATCGGATAAGAAAGAAATTGTGGTGGTAAATAAGAGGGAATTAGTAGAGGAGGAGAGTAGGAAAGTAATCGGAGAGGAGTTTAAAAAAGAGACTGGAAAGGATTTGATTTGGATCAGTGCGGCGAGCAATGAGGTAGAGGAGTTGGCGGATTGCCTACGAGGATGATCTTTGTAAGGAGGAGAGGAGCTGTTCTACCATTTGGACGAAGCGAGGTATTTTACTAAATATATCTTGTGCCATCTTGGCGTCATAGATATGGGTAGTTTTGTTGCGCTCTTCGAGATATTCGAACCATTCTTCAACATCGCTAACTAATTTGAGATCGGCGGCAACGCGAAAACTTTCGCGTGGGCTTGCAACCATAATTCCTTGAGTTTTGGCGTATTCCTGGATTGTTTTCCAGACTAATTCGAAGGTAAATTCGAAACGTTGGAGTACGCCATCGATTTCGAGTTGATTTTTGGCTGAACTTACCCCTTCTTTGAGGCGGTTAAAGGCTTCGGTTAGTTTGGTTAGTTTGAGGAGTTCTGTCATAGATATTCCACCTTTTGCATGGCAATTTTGTTAAAATGAGCACTTGTATTATTAAAATCGACAAGATCAACACGATAGGGGAGGTTGCTTTCTTCGAGGTCGTTTTTGAGAAGGGCAAGGGTTTTGGAAGGGAGTGGAGAGGTACCACGAATGCCGAGATCTATGTCGCTAAAGGGACGGTTGTCACCCCGAGCGCGTGAGCCAAAAAGAAAGACTTGATAATCGTCGCTTACGTGAGAGTACACAATTCTCTTGAGGAGCGCTAGTGATTTGGGATCCATACAGATCGATTTTAGCATAGTGGAGAGGTTGTCGTGCCTGAAATTAAACTAACCTGGATCAGTGCGGCGAGCAATGAGGTGGGAGAGTTGGTGGGTATCTTACAAGGATCGTCCTTGTAAAGTAGAGTTGACAGGTTCCTAGTTGATACTTGACAGTTGACAGTAAAGTGTCAAGTATTATGTATTGACAATTGATGTACATTTTGATAAATTGAGTTTGTGGGATACAGGATTGAGTATAGTGAAGAGAAAAATCAGTTGTTGAAAGAAACGAGGGGTATCTGTTTTGAAGATATTGTTGGGGCATACGAGAAGAGACGAGTGATAGATGATATTAAGAGTAAGACACATCCCAATCAGAGGATTTTAATAGTAAAAATGAAAGAGTATATATATGCTGTGCCGTATGTAGTGGACGGAAAGAAAAGAACAATCTTTTTGAAGACTATTTATCCGAGCCGAGTATTAGTCAAAAAATATATGAAGGAGAAAATATGAAGAATGTGAAAGTTAATGACATGAAATTAACCAAAGAAGAGGAACTGCTTGAACAGGAGCTACTAGCGGGTGAGTATGAGAGTGGTCAGAACAAAGAAAGTCGAGAAATGTGGGCGGAGGCGATCGCACAGTATCGAGAGTTGTCTCAGACTAAACAAATGACAATGCGAGTGGACGCCGCTGATTTGATCAAAGTAAAAGCGAGAGCTAAACAATATAGCATGCCATACCAGACATTGCTTAAGATTGTGTTTAAGCAGTTTGCGGAGGGAAGAATAGCCGTAAGAGTGTAGTTTTGTGTATGATGAATGGATGGGGAAGAAGTTGCAGAAATTTTTGAAGATACTGGGGCCGGGAGTGATCACGGGGGCGGCGGATGATGACCCGTCGGGGATCGCGACGTACAGTCAGGCAGGAGCGCAGTTTGGGTTGGGCGCCTCGTGGGTTAACTTTTACCTTTTGCCATTCCAGATGGCCGTACAGGAGGCGTGCGCGCGGATTGGGGCGGTGACAGGCAAGGGAATTACGGCGGTCATTAAACAACATTACTCAAAGACAATGCTCTGGGTGGCGGTGTCACTGGTAGTGGTTGCGAACACGATAAATATTGGGGCTAATATTGGGGCGATGGCGGAAGCCTTAAACTTGATTTTGCCGTTTAATTTTGTGATCTACACTCTGTTTTTTACGGTTTCGATCTTGATATTGGAGATATTTACGAGTTATAAAACATATTCGCGGATACTCAAGTATCTGGCCGTGACGCTCTTACTTTACCCTTTAACATTACTCTTGGTTGCGAGGGGGGAGTGGGGGCAAATCCTGCTTAGGACGATTACGCCATGGTGGGAGTGGAGTCCGGCATTCTTTTTTATCCTGACTGGAATGGCAGGAACGACGATCTCGCCTTACATGTTCTTTTGGCAGGCGGGAGAGGAGGTGGAGGAGGAGAAGAGTGCACACCTAATTAAAAATGGTAAGCCGCGCATTGGAGTCGTATTTATTCGGCATTTGCGGACTGACAATATGGTGGGGATGATTGGGAGCGTCGTTGCGGCGTGGGCGATAGTTACTCTTTCAGCACTGGTTCTTTTCCCACATGGGGTTACGGATATTAAGACGGCGGCTGATGCGGCGGTGGCACTGGAGCCACTAGTGGCAGGGTTCCCGAACGCAGGCTACCTTGCAAAAATAATGTTTGCGAGTGGGATTATGGCACTTGGGATGTTGGCGGTCCCGGTACTATCAGGGAGTGCGGCGTATGCGGTGTCTGAAGCTTTGAATATGAGGGAAGGACTGAACCTAAAATTTAAGCGTGCCCACGGATTTTATGGGGTGATGACGATCGCGACACTTGTGGGATTGTGTATTAACTACCTGGGGATTGATCCAATGCGAGTGCTACTTTACTCGGCAGTACTAAACGGGATTGTGGCGGTGCCCTTGCTTGTGATTATTGCGAAAATTGCGGGGGATCGGCGGATTATGGGGAAGTATGTGAGCGGGAAGTTGTCACGAGCCCTGGTTTGGATGACGGTAGTAGTAATGGGGATTGGGGCGGTGGGGACAATAATTATGACAGTGTCACAGTGACGCAGTGTCACTATTCTAGGGTGGCCTTTTTCGCAGATGTTAGAACGTCTCTGCGGCCGCCTCCGGCGGCCTGATAAGGAGCGCGGCGGTGCGGGGCGCCGCGCAGTCATTTTGTTTTTTTCGCGCGCGATCCGCCAGCTTTGCTGGCGACATTATGACACAAAACAATAAAAACAGTTAGCTCCCGATCTAAATTGCCTCGTCAATATTCGTGCTGTCTCTTACTTCAGAAACGCTTTGTAGGAGCTCAATTTCGTTTATTTTCTCTTGCGTATCCTTTTCCAGGGCTCCCAACATGTAATGTAGTCCACCATATGCAATTGGTCCTAGAGCTCCAACTAGTATATCTGGCATGTTGCCGTTGCTATAGTTTTGTACAGCAAATAATCCTAGCTCGTGAGAAGCTATAGCCCCAATTCCCATGACAACAGCAAGGAGGATTTGGACATTATCTGGTATCTTTCTCTTCATTACTGTATTCAAACCCTCAATAGCCCAAAAAGAAGCAGCCGAAGCTACAAAACCAGGCATAATATCGCCACAATTTTGCAACAAACCAAACCAAGGCTGACCAATATTTGCGGGATGCCAACCTGGATGAGACTCCATATATCGTTGGATACCGTAAGAGTTAATGTTAATAAATCTTTGTATCTCAGCATAAAATAATCCCGTTCCAACGATAACGTCTGTTGATATTCCTACCGGAAATTTGAGCTCAGGATCAATAATTCCTTTGTCTGACATGACATCCTTGTCAAGAATTGATTGAGTATTCAAATCTACTTCCGCAGGCGCAAACAACATCCCTATATCTTTACCTATTTGGTCTGTGCTCATACGTTGATTATGGCGCAAATCTATGGCGTAGACAACTTTGATACAAAGTTGTATTTTTAAGTTGGACTCAGCGAATTCGAATTGCGATTTTTTGATGGCGCAATCGGACAATCGGAACACAATTCCATTGAGTCCAACCGGTTGCGCCTTCAATTATGTATTAGCAGCAAAGATCAGGCACCTTAAAATTTTTGCGTTGGCTGGCAGGTCCCAATGGGACAGTTCAATCCGATCCGTAATGACTGCGCGGCGCCCCGCACCGCCGCGCTCCTTATCAGGCCGCCGGAGGCGGCCGCAGAGACGTTCTAACATCTGCGAAAAAGGCCACAATTTTGCACTCCGGCCAATTTTCAAGGTCAGCGCCCCAGGCGCCCCGCCCCGCCTGGAGCGCTGTATAGCCCCTTTTTAGCTCGTAGGTCAGTCGGCGACAAAAAAGAATCTGCCAGCCAACGCAAAAATTTAGATCGCAAAAACACAAAAACAGGAGGTATCCTATGTCCAGATACATCGCCTATTGTCGCAAGTCGAGAGACGAAGCCGACAAACAAGTATTGTCTATTGAAGCCCAAGTCGCCGAGATCAAGGAGTTTGCCAAGCGGGAACACTTGGAAATTGTGGAGTGGGTTACGGAGATGAAAACCGCCAAGGTTCCTGGTCGTGAGAGATTTGGCTACGTCATCAAGCAGATAGAGAAAGGTGTGGCAAACGGAATAGTAGCTTGGCACGCCGATAGGTTGGCTAGGAACTCGATAGACGGAGGTCGTATTATCTATCTGCTTGATACAGGCAAACTCGTTGATCTCAAGTTCCCGACCCTGTGGTTTGATAACACTCCCCAAGGCAAGTTCATGTTGTCTATTGCATTCGGGCAATCCAAGTATTACGTGGACAATCTGAGCGAGAATGTAGCCCGTGGTATGAGACAAAAGGTGCGTAATGGTGTTTGGCCAAGTTTGGCACCGACTGGCTACACCAACAACCCCAAAACTCGCGGGATTGATATTGATCCCATCACCTCCCGCCTTGTCTGCAAAGCGTATGAAATGTTTGCGACTGGCGAATACACCTACGCCGACATCGCCAGATTCTTGGCCAAACACGGCATTGTGCGCAAGAATAACAGACCAGTCGTACTCACCAAGATAAAACATATCCTCTCTAACAAGTTCTACATCGGATTACTGCAGTACAAAGGTGAGTACCACGACGGGACCCAGGAATTATTCATGCCCAAGGAGTTGTTCCAGAGTGTCCAGCGGATCATCAAGGAGCGGGAACGCTCCTGCAAGAAGTCGCACCGCTTACCCTACACTGGTTTAGTTCGTTGCAAGAGTTGTGGTGGCGCGATCACAGCCGAACAACACCACAAATACTACAAAACGACAGGCAACCACGCTACCTACACCTACTACCGTTGCACCAGAAAAATTCAGCCGTGTAGCGAACCAGAAATCACGGGGATAGATATGGAGTCCCAACTGCGGGAAGTGGTGGCGAGCGTGGCCATTCCAGAACGATGGGGAGACATCTGGCGCAGGGAGTTAGTCAAAGATGAACAGTCAGAAAAGTTACTCGCCACCACCAGAATACAAAATATCGAGGTCGATCTGGCTCAGATCGACCAGAAACAAAATATCTTGCTCGACAGTTATTTAGACGGCATTGTGGACAAGGAAAGCTATCAATCCAAGAAATCCCAGCTGTACGACCACAAGCTCAAACTCAATGAGGATTTACAAGTTGTCCGCGGGGGTGGCGCGGAGTGGATTGAACCTATGCGCGAACTCATAATGTGTGCGCTACAAGCGCACAAAATCGCGCGCGAAAAAAACAATAGCGAAGAATTATCATTCTTCGCTAAACGGATCGGATTGAACTTCTTTTTGTCTGAACGCCGACTGACCTACGAGCTAAAAAGGGGCTATACAGCGCTCCAGGCGGGGCGGGGCGCCTGGGGCGCTGACCTTGAAAATTGGCCGGAGTGCAAAATTGTGGACCTGGGGGGAATCGGACCCCCGTTTCATGCATGCCATGCAGGCGTTCTACCACTGAACGACAGGCCCACGCACCAACATGAATTATTTTACCTTACTTGATCTGATTTTTCATTAGGTCGGTTGATTTAGTCGTCCCAAGGAATCGACCGAGAAATTGAAGTTCGCATTGAATATCAGTATCTAGATATTCGATAACACAGACGCCTTTGTAGGATTTTTTTTGCGTAGGAATGCCGATGCTTCTTCTGTCTATTTGAGGTTTATATGTCATAGCGGGTGGGATGCTAGTAATATCTTGCCAGAATAGAATAAGTCCTTTTGTGCCTTGATCTGCGCGGCATTGGATTGTTAGTCTGAATTTATTTTCATCGAGTTTGTAACAACATCGTAATAAAACGATAAATAGTCGAATCATTTCTGGATCAGAACTTCCAAATCGAATTCCATTATGAGAAGGATATTTTGCACCTTCGCACCAATATAGTGTTGCGAGTAATAAGATGGCAATTGATCGATCAATACGACTAATTAGGTGAGTGTTTTTAATGCTCAACTCATTTAATCGTTGTTCTAATAATTCTTTGTTTTTAGTTCTAATTTACGGGCTTGTTTAAGATTTTTACGAGTTAAGATAGCAATCTTGCCTTGATAGAACGGCGGGGTAGGAGTGTATTTGAGCCATCCACTTAACGTTGATTTAGGAATATTTGTTTTCAGGTAATTACGAATTTCTTGGTAGGTATAACCTCTAGTTCGTAAATCTTTTGCTACAAATATGGTTACATCAGAGTATCTCTCCATACCCTAAATTTACCCGAATTTACCGTTTCGTGTCAAGTCTTATTTGGTGTATTTGGCCTTGACCTGGAAGAGGAAGTAGAGGGAGATTAGGGCTGAGAAGATAAAGCTCCCAAGCTGAGCAGAGAAGAGGGTGTGAGTTAGAGAGAGGAGGTTGGCATAGAAAATGTATTTCCAGGCTTTTTGCTCGCGTTTGAAGAGGCCGGGGAGGGCAAGAAGTTGGAGGATGGTGGCGCCAAAAGCGAAGAAGAGGCCAGCCATATAGCCAAAACCAGTGCCAAGACCTCCAATAAAGCTAAAGGGCATAAAGAGGGCGCCAAGGCCGAGGGCACCCAAGAGGACGGGGAGAAACATGAGCATAAGAACAAAGGTAATGTAGGGACTGATTTTGACAATTAGTTCTTTGATACTATCGGGGAGCGCGGGGAGAGATTTGGTAAAGAAGGGCTCGAGTTTGGTACCGAGATCATCAGCGTATTGGGTAAAAGATTTTGATTGGGACATAGGGCTCCTTGTGTTTAGTAATTAAGTTAAGGTTCGATAGTTAGAGGTTCGGTAGCTAAGGGTGAAGCGATCGGAGAAGGTGTAGAGAGAGTAGTAGTTGTTGAGGGAGAAGGAGTGGGGGAAGACTTAGAGAGTTTACTTTTAAGCGTTACTAGCTCCGAATTGGCGGAAGCGTAGTCAGTGCTTTCGGGATTTAAATAGACAACGGCTTGAGCCATAGCGGCGGTGGCACGTTCGATGTTACCCTGAGATTCGTAGAGTTTGCTGATGTTGTAGTAGCCATTGGCATAATCGGGTTTGATTTCGACGCTGCGAAGGTACTCCTGGAGCGAGCGGGAAAGGAGGGCAACTTTTTGTTCTTCATTTTCGG
>Ga0172369_10007124_pt1 | contig 13067 bp, 9 predicted proteins | sample LakKiv25m_FD_114539 | JGI IMG/M metagenome (GOLD analysis project Ga0172369, IMG submission 114539) | Freshwater microbial communities from Kabuno Bay, South-Kivu, Congo - kab_022012_11.25m | ecosystem: Environmental > Aquatic > Freshwater > Lake | place: Democratic Republic of the Congo... | reverse complement strand
TACCTGAGGTGAAATATAATAAAATACTTTAATACCTTCCTGATGTGCAAATTTGGCAATCTTCAGATTAAATCCGGGATAATCGACAAGGATGATTACATCAGGCTCATATTGCAAAATATCTTGTTTGCAAAACCTGAGGTTTTTTAGTATCGTGAACAGGTTGGCCAGTACTTCGGCAAAACCCATAAAGGCAAGGTCGCGATAATGTTTCACGAGTATACCTCCCTGCTTTTGCATGAGATCACCACCCCAACACCTGAAATCAGCATCCACATCTGATTTTTTTAACTCTTTCATCAGATTGGAAGCGTGTAGATCGCCTGAAGCCTCACCTGCAATGATGTAATATCTCATTAGTTGGATTAATTGAAAATGAAGAAAATGATCATCTCGATAAAACTGACAGCTACTACAGTGTGACCGGTTTTTATAAGTTTTGTGGTAACAAGGTAATACCTGATCCACCAAATGTTAATGGCCAACCCAAGAAGATAAAGTTCCCGGATATCGTAATACCTGAAATGCATGACGTTAGAGAGGAATTTGATAAAGTAAAACATCATGTAAAGAAAAACTACCGGTGACACCAACGAGAGTATTATGCCAAAAAGATAAGAATCGTTGTTAAAGATTTTATTTAGAATATTCATCGGCAAACTTTTCCATTAAAATCGGTTTGTTCGTAAAACATTAACCCCGATGAACTTTCTGACCCTGCCTTGTTTCCCGGGCAAAATCATATTCGTAAAGTTTATCGATCATACCATAATCTGTGAAGTCGAATTTCATAGGAACAACGGCCACATAGTTATTATCCAGTGCCCAGGTATCGGTTCCATCGTGATGATCGGTATTACTAAACACACCTGTTATCCAATAGTAATCGCGGCCACGAGGATCAACTCTTTCGTCGAATTCCTCCACCCATGAACCCGAGGCCTGCCGGCAGATTTTTAACCCCCGGATTTCGTCAGAAGAGATTTTAGGGAAATTTACATTGAGACAAATCCCATTGGGCAAACCTTTTTGAATGACATTTCTGGCAATTTTTTCGATATAATCCTTGGTATGGTTAAAATCGGCATTGTGTGAATAATCGTCCAACGAAAATCCGACAGCAGGGATTTTATCGATAGCAGCTTCAAACACAGCAGCCATGGTACCCGAATAAATCACATTTATTGAAGCATTCGACCCATGATTTATTCCTGAAACCAGCAAATCAGGTTTACGGCGCATAACAATTTTCACACCCAGTTTAACACAATCAACGGGTGTACCTGTGCAACTGAATTCGCGGTAGCCATCTTCCTCACCAATTAATTTTATACGAAGCGGTGTTGCCACGGTAATGGCATGGCCCATAGCCGAGCGTGGTCCATCAGGTGCTACAACCACCACATTTCCGATCCGGCGCATCACTTCAATCAGTGTTCTTATTCCGGGTGCATCAACACCATCATCGTTGGTAACCAATATTAAAGGCTTGTTATTTACCATTATTAAGTTTTTTTCAGATTAGAATTTAGTGACTCCTGCCGAAATAATATATTTCATCACATCTGTTGATGAGGCATCAATTTTAGTAACGTATTCGGCGGGTACAATAAAAAGATTACCTGACCAGGCATAGGAATGCGGGAGGTAAACTGCAATTTTTTTTTCGGTGATTCCGATCTCGGACAAATCTTCGTTGGTAATAAAACCGATTTTCTGCAAAGCCCCATCCCTGCTAACATTCACCAAGACAGGCTGATTAAAACGCTTTTTTTGCCCCACAAAGGCAGTGAGCAAATCCTTAACAGAAGTGTAAATAATTTTAATCAGCGGTGCCCGGCTGATCATCTTATCCATTTTCGAAACCATGGGTTTAAATAAAAACGATGACCCGATGAAACCAATTAATGTAATAAAAACCAGGATTGTTATCAAACCAAGTCCAGGTATTTCGACACCGAGATATTTCTCAAAATATTTAAACAAAAAGCCATCGATCCACAAAAAAGTGACTTTGATGGCATAAATAGTTATCGCTACAGGCCCTATAAACAGCAGTCCCTGGAAAAAATAATTTATTAGTCTTCTTGAAAGCGCCCTGGTATTCATAATTTAAAATTAATCCGGCAAAGGTAATGATTCCATTTTTAACCTGAAAAACCTGCATGCTTACCGACGATGGTTTGATAAATCCTCGAACAACATTCGAGAACTATGGTGTTAAAATGTTTTCAATTCCTCAAAAATTCGTTCGGTGGGAAAACCAACGACATTAAAATAGGAACCTTCAATTTTTTTTATGCCAACAAAGCCTATCCATTCCTGTATGCCATAAGCCCCGGCTTTGTCGAAAGGCTGAAATTTATCAACATAATATTCGATTTCACCGGGGGTAAGTTCCCTGAAAAAAACAAAAGTCGAAACAAAAAAGGATTTCATTTTTTCTCTTGACTTGAAACAAACACCGGTAATAACCTCGTGTTTCTTCCCCGACAATTGCATAAGCATTTCGATGGCGTGATTGCGATCGTTGGGTTTATTCAGTATTTGGTCGTCTAAACAAACAATGGTATCTGCGGTTATCAGCAACTCATTATCACCTATTTCCTCATCGGAAAAAGCATTTGCTTTGAGCTCACTTAAGTAGCTGGCAATTTCTTCTTTTATCAAATAAGAAGGAAAAACCTCATCAACCGGCTTCAGGCGTACTTCAAACGGAATTGCCATTTCGTGCAATAATTGCTGCCTTCGTGGTGAGTTTGAAGCCAGAACTATTTTATATTTCAGGATATTGTTGGGAAGCATGTGTTGCAATTATTTTAACATCCCTTTTACATCCACAAAGTTGCCATCGTTTGTTGCCGGATTTAATCCCAATATATAACACATCAAAGGATACAAGTCGGTATTTGGGAATCCGGAGGCTATATACCCTTGTCTAAAAGCAGGACCAGTTGCATAAAAGATTGCTTGCATATCTGTATTTGCATTATCGTAACCATGATTTCCACCGCTGTATGAACCTCCGGGACCATATGCAACACTCCATGAACTGTCGGCAAGAACAACAAAATCGAGGGTTCGTGGGTTAGTCCCAAAATGAAGCCGATCGGGAAGACTGCCTGTCCGCCATACTTTAAGGTGTGGAATTTTTCTTAGGGTATTCTCAATCTTCGCATCGCATTCAGGCTTTGCTTTTATGGTAAAAACCGGACTGTTGCCCTGAATGATATCGATCCACGTGGTATCGACAAAATTGGTCAATTGAATAAGCCTTTCAGGTGAAATGGGGCACATCCCATGGTCGGAGGTAACAATAAAATTTACCTTGCCAGCGATTGGAATGCCTTTAAGCTTATCCAGGAAAACACCCAGCAAACTATCAAGATGCTCCACACATCGGACTATCTCAGGGCTGTCAGGGCCGAAATCATGACCAACACCATCAGGTTCATCAAGGTACCACATGATAAGATGAGGACGCCTGTTTTCAGGAAGCTGTAACCACGAAATTACTGTATCAATACGGTTCTCATAAGGCATCTGATGCTGATATTTTTTCCAGTAAGCAGGCCTGACCCCTTTTATTTCGGCTTCGGAGCCAACCCAGAAAAGTGTTGCAGATTTTAAACCCTGTTTTTCAGCAGTGACCCAAACCGGTTCTCCACCGTAGAAACTGCCGTCGCCAACGGCATTCCTGTTGCTTACTGCGTAATATTTTTTGGTTTCCGGATCATAAAATTCGTTTAGCACAATTCCGTGATGATCGGGATATAGACCAGTTGCCAGTGTATAATGGTTCGGAAAAGTTTTGGTTGGAAAAGAGGGTATAATTCCTTCTGCTTTTACGCCAGAAGCTGCGATCCTGTCGAGGTTTGGAGTTTTGGCTTTTACAGAGTAGTCCCATCGGAAACCATCCATGGAAAGGATAACCAGGTAAGGTTTCTGGTCAGTTGATTCATGTCCAATGCATGACGACATCAACATAACCACTGAAAGCAGAAAATACAGAGGATTCTTATTTAATCGAAGCATAATTTATTTAAAAATATTGATAGTTCCTAAAACACATTCACAAAGCAGCACTGCGGCTATGCTCGAATGGAAAAAAGAAAGCGCCTATTTTAAGACGCTTTCTTTTAACAATTAAATGAATTCCTGATACTAGAAAGTAACTTTCAGGCCGATCTGAGCGTGCCAGCGGCTATAGAAATCACTTTTGGTAACTTCGCTTCCCTGGAATGAGTAAGTAGGAACCTTATTTCCGCTACCATCATCGGTAAGAGCGGTTACTTTCAGGATTTGAACATTGTAATAGGATGAATAATTAGCACCCCACTTCTTATTGAGCATGTTGCCAAAGTTCAGAATATCGAAAGTTAAGGATACTTTACCATCATTGCCTTTCATGTAGTAGAAATCTTCTGCCAGGTGAAGGTCAAAATGGGTTTCCCAGGGGGCACTGTTTGAATAACGTTCAGCATATCGACCACGATGATCTTTAGCATATTTATCACCATCAATCCAACTTCCATATTTTGCGCGATCATCTTCAGTGGTAAAGGTCATTTTAGCCAACTCGTCGGTTGTCGGAATATAAAGCAAAGAGTTGCCATACTGACCATCATTATTGAAGTCCTTGCTTTCGTTCATAGTCAGACAATAACGCTGACCATTGAATCCGTTGTAAACCAGACTTACTACCGTAGAGAAGCGTTTGTTTAAATATTTGGGAGTGGCATAGGTAACAACAGCCAGGATACGATTAGGAACATCAAATAATGAATAGGAAAGTTCATTTTCATTATTCGGATTAACAGCATAGTTATACTTCCAGTTAGAATATGCAACAGAACTGGTTCCGTCGTTTACACTGAATGCATGACCAAATGTATAACTTGCCATAAGATCAAGTCCGAAATCGAAGGTTTTTTCGAGTTTTGCACTTAATGCATAAGTATAACCTTTGTTTGTGTTCTTCAGGTTAACGATTGCATAATAGCTTCCGGTATTTCTTGTCCAATAAGTGGCTGCTGAATTTGGATCATCAGCACTTACAGCATAAACTTTTTTACCTGTAGTATCAGACAGTGCCAGGTTTTCCCACCAAACATTGTTCAGTGTTTTTGAGTAAATACCTTCGACGGTTACTTTCCAATCTGCAGGCAATGTTTGTTCCAAAGCAAGGTTTGTACGAAATACCTGAGGATATTTGAACTCTTTCGATACAGTGTTAATCGTGGGTTTTGAAGCAGAGCCGGAAGCCGAATTCATGGCAGCAATCGCATCATTGCCATAGGTTTCAAACGAAGGCACATTACTCGAAATGGTTGTTCCTTTCATTTCAACACCGGTATTGCTCCAGTTGTTTGACAACCATACAAATGGCACCCGACCAGTAAATATTCCGGTACCACCGCGGACCAAAGTCTTGTGAGTATCATCTTTGTACCAACGGAAACCCAGACGGGGAGATACCATTAACTTGGTTGACGGCACTTCACCAACTGATACACCGTAAATTGTAGCATACGAACTTTGATTAAACTCTTGGTTTACAGAGGGTTTATTAAAGAATGTAGGAATATCGAAACGCAGACCATAAGTCAGATCAAAATTATTTGTTATATTCCATTTGTCTTGAGCATAAAATCCAAACTGACCAGCATTTACTGTAGCTGCCCACCGATATGAACCCGTTAAATCAGGATCAGAATAGTTGTAAGCGAACCGGTAAGCATTATCATCCAGAAAATCGTTCAGTGAGTGGTAGTAATAAGCTCCGTTACTAGCCTGAATGAAAAGGTTGTACATTTTATAAATCTCGTTGTGTGTTCCAAAGGTAATGGTGTGATTTCCTTTGTACCATGATAGGTTATCTTCAATTGTATAAATATCTTGGTTCAATACGTTGGCTCCGGAAGAATATTCCGTTCCGATGTATGCAGTTGTTGAGCCCTGACTCCAACCAGCGGTATCGGTTAATACGCCACCCAGGTTTTCGATGGTGATGTTCGGAGCCTGGTAGGCAACGTCACGGTTGTCGCGGACAAAAGTCAGACCAACGCGTGCTTCATTGTATAATGTACTGCTAATGTGCGTGTTCAATTCAGCGACAACCGAATTTGTCTTATCACTGATCCGGTAACCGCTGTTGGCGAAATAATAAGTATTGGCGTTTGCGCCATAAACATCTTTATAGGAGTCATTCAACTGATAGCGTACCGAAAACTTATTATTTTTATTAATATTCCAGTCAATACGGCCTAGAATAGACAAACCTTTTGTATCCAGGTTCCGTCTCCCGAAATTATCTTCATATCCTGTGATGGATTTATACCGGTCAAGAATTGTCTGGGCTTCGGCAGTTGATACATAACCGTCTTTGTATCCAGCAAAATAATCGGCAGGATACGTATCAAATTTGTTTTCAACACTGGCAAAGAAGAAAAGTTTATCCTTAATAATAGGACCACCGATAGTAAAACCATAAGTCTTGGTTGATTCTTCGGCTAATTTTGCCTCAGTTTCACTCACCTGGCTCCATTTGCCGTACATATTCTGGTTGGTTAAATAACCATAGGCTGAACCATGAAACTGATTGGTACCTGATTTGGTGATGGCATTGATTCCTCCACCAGTGAATCCTCCCTGGCGCACGTCAAAGGGAGAGATGAGTACCTGGATTTCCTGGATAGCATCAAGCGAAACAGGATTGGCCCCTGTCTGACCACCATTGGTGCCTGAACCTGCAAGACCAAACACATCGTTACTTACCATACCGTCAATCTGGAACGAGTTGTAACGGTTGTTGGAACCGGCAATTGAAAGACCTCCGATTTTGGTTGACATTACCAGCGGAGATAATTTGGCAATATCATAAATGTTACGATCTACTGTAGGTGTGCTGGCAATCTGTGATTGTTTGAAATTGGAAGCTGCACCACCTGAAGTGTTCTTCAGGCCGGTTGCACTGATAACAACTTCACCCAACTGCGCTGAGGTTTCTTTCAGCGTAGCATTGAAGGTTGAAGTTTCACCCAGTGAAAGCTGAACATCGTCAAATTCGGTTTTGTTAAATCCGACATAGGTAACTGTGATTTTGTAAGGACCGCCAACTCTCATACCTTGTATGGCGTACCAGCCTTTATCGTTTGTAATTGCACCATACATAGAACCGGAAGGAACATGAATAGCAATAACTGTAGCCCCCGGGAGTGACTCGCCATTGGTCCCCAGGATCCTTCCGTTAATACCGGAAGTTGTTGATCCTTGCGCAAAAATAGCCTGAACACTAAAAACCAGCGCAATCGATAGCAGAAGCTTGAGTACTGATCTTTTCATAAGCATTAGAATTTTGTTTTATTTGTTTAATAACTAGATGAAAAATAATTTGCTAAAACTAAAGAAATATTAACTCGTGTTACGCATTTAAATTAAAAAATTATCAAGATATCAAATCATTGAATTTTAATTATTTACTCAAATAAGTTTATAATTTAATATTCACTTTATGATAAGAATTTTATTTAAAAAAAAACATTTTTGAAGCGGCAAAAATAAAAGAGCAAAACCATTTAAAGAGTAAATGGCCATTAATAAATTGTTAACTTTTGTTGTCTGATTGAAAATCAAATGTTAAGCCATAAAATGAGTATAGCCTAACCCTTATTGTTGATCTTCCGGTGGATCAAAAACTTAGCTTCAATGTGAAATTAAATGTCCTTCCAAAACCCCAGAATCCTGTAAAACCGGCTTCATTATGGGATAACCCATCTTCTCCACGAATGATGTTTTCCGAATTAAGAACATTAAAAAAACTCATATTCAACAAAGCCTGTGTTTCCAGGAAATTGAAAGGAAAGCCAACATGCAGATCAAGCATTGAATAGGCCGGAATCCGGTACGACTGGCTGTGATCGTCGGGATTGGAACGTCCGGAAGGATCAAAATTCGAATAAATTTTATCGTAATAAATCCAGTTTCCTGAAAGGTTGAAGGTCCTAAGAATCTTAAGATCAAAAAATGCACCAGTCTGAAATTGGGGGGCATCCCCCACAAAAAGGCCATCTGCATAAACTTTCACCGTATCAACAGGTATGTTATGATCATTAAACAGTGTCGCGACCACATTGTTTTTCCATTTCCAATCCCCTGCAGAGAGGATACCACCAATTTTAAAAATATCCGAAAACCGGTGTTCGATTTCAAACTCAGCACCCTGATGGAGGGCATCAAGTCCCGTAATAAGGGCGTGGGTTTGAGTATTGTTTTCGAGCTGGATGTATTCGTTCGAAAGGAAACTCTTATCTTTCCAAAGCGTATAATAAATACTGAACTTCACTCTGGTGCCCGCCGTCGAAAATCCGTAACCGGCCTCGAGCGCCTGCACTGTTTCGTTTGAAATGTCACTGGTAGGTACATTGTTGAAGTTTCCGAAAACATATTTAAAATAGGGTGCCCTCGAAAAATATCCGCCATTGGCATATACATTTTGCCTTTCATCTAAATTGAAGTTTACACCAGTTTTTATGTCAAAACCATTCCTGACAATGATCTCACTTTTGGTATCCTTAATATAATTGTATTCATCCCAACGCTGATACCAGACTCTGTTTAGCGTTCCGCTTACAAAGGCATTGGTCTTGCCAGCCTCAAATTCCACCTGACCAAAAAGACTTCCCGAAGGATTGTAAGCCCCATTATTTACTTTGATGATATCACCCACTGTTTTTACTTCATTTCTTCCGGCAGCACCATCCACAGCCCAGGCGTAATCGTCGATAAAGAAATTACCACCCAGCAAATCCCTGATTTTTTCCTGAAGTTTCGATTTGAAATACCTCAAATGGATCCCAGCAGAAAATTTAAAATGCTCTGATTGCGTGTATTCCACCCTCGAAAGCAATCCTCCCCAGCTATGACTTGCCAGAAAATCAGTCTGCACATTTTTTGAAAATCCTGTTACTTTCCGGCCATCCGTCAAAGTTGCGGTGTCGGTATTCAGCGCATTGTTCCAATAAATCGCATCCCAGTCGATCTGACCTGAAGGATTGCGGTATTCAAAAATTGTAGGTGTACCGTAACCGTATGCCTCGGTCCATTTGCCGCCACCATAGCCAGGCGAATAATAAGCTGATGTTGCTACAAACAAATCTTTCGAAACAGTCCAGTAATGGTTAAGTGTGAGGTATGGCTTGTGATAGAAATTTTCGGAAGGATTGTTAATCTCGCCATTGTAATTTCCCCAATCCTTGTTAAATTTAATCCCATTCAGATCGGTTTCGGCTTTTGAAAGCATAAGTGTACGCTGTCCATGTCGTTCGGGCGCACCCAACGCTGTAAAAACAAGTTTGTGATTTTTATTAATTTCCTTGCTAACTGATAAAAAATATGCCCAGGCATCAACGTAAGTTGCATCAACATAACCAGGTCCGGTTGTACGCGACCCCAGGAAACTTATGGCATAACCATTTTTAAGCAGACCCGTATTCAGGCTCAGGCTGAGCTTTGAATTCCCGTAACTTGTCATCGAATAGCCGATTGTACCTCCTTTGGTCGCCTCGGTGGTCCTGGTAACAATGTTAATGGTTCCGCCCACCGAATTTAAAGCAACATTTGAGGCCCCAAGCCCACGCTGGACCTGGATGGTTCGGGCAACATCCGATAACCCGATCCAGTTGTTCCAGTAAACCAGTCCATTTTCGACACTTGAAATGGGTACGCCATTTAAAAGCAAGGCGACATTTTCCTGCTGGAATCCGCGGATATTCACGGAGGCATCTCCATTTCCACCACCTTCGCGGGCTGCATAAACCCCTGGTACCATCTTAAGGATTTCGGGGAAAGTCTGATCGCCAAGCTGCGATTGGATTTGTGTGGAGTTGATCGATGATAACGCTACCGGAGTTTTCCGGTTTTCGGCCATCGACGAGATGATGTTAACTTCTCCCAAGGCAATAATTCCCTGTTCCAGTAAAACATCACCAATGTCTTTCGTCTCATTTTCACTCACCTCAACCCCGATCGTTTTATTTAAAAACCCAACGCTACTGATAGTGATGTTGGATTTGCCCTCATTTACCCTGAGGTTAAAACTGCCATTAAAGTCGGTGGATGTACCAGAAGCACCGTCGTTAGCCGAAATATTGGCATTTGAAATTTTTTGATGTGTTTTTGCATCGATCACCCGGCCACGAATAATGCTCTGGGCATTTGTAAGGCCGGCACCAAAAGCAAATAAGATCAGCCCAAGTGTAAAAAGTTTCAGTTTCATGTTATCGTTCTTTTAGTAAAACACTTCATTTAAAGCAGGACACAAAAAACCCCGAAAGGAAATACCTCCGGGGCGGATGCACGTATTTTACCCGAAAATTGAATAGCATCGAAACCGACTATTCAGGTTTTTCTTCTATCATCCAGACTGTACTGTCGGTTCCGGAGTTTCACCAGATCAGTCCCAAACCTTAAATTACAGGTAACAGGAGTCGCGGACTTTACCGCCGGTCGGGAATTATTGCCTGATTACTCAGCCAATTCACCCTGCCCCGAAGAAATACTATTTTATGCCAAAAGTGCTATCTCAAATAGCGTTGCAAAAGTATTGTTTTTGGGATAACAACAAAATTATTTTTGAAATTTACTGAAAACAATCAAGGAAACAAAAAAAATAAAAGTGCAAGCCCGTATGTCTTATTGTGGATAGAATTTTCCAATTTAATGTTCAAAACACATAAATAAAATTAATACTAACGGTTCCTGGTTTTGAAGTACATTGAACCCAATACAACAATCAGTTCAAATTTTCAAAGTCTTTCTCCGGATAACGATTTCAGTTAATAAAAATATCAGGAAACTTAATACCAAAAACGGAAGGTGGTATCCGTAATTTATTCCAACTTCACCTTTTGGTGTAACCCTCACTTTATTGCTCGATGCCACAGCAATGAACCGGAGTGGTGCTGTCATGGCTCCGATCACGGTGATGTTGGTATCTGCGCCTGATCCATCCTTCAAAAGGGATTCGACCTTTTCCGCGGTATTTGTATATACTATTTTTTCGGCCGTTTCGCTTCCAAACGATAAATGCCGGCCATCAAAATGATCAAAACAGCTGCTTCCACCCCAGGCCGGATCGGCAAAATGCCATTTGCCGCCGGCCAGATATTCAACCCAGGCATGTGATTCTGCCTGATGATTCCAATCCGATGCATTTCTAAAATTGATTATACTTGGCATGGCAAGTCCGACAATTGTATGGGAAGGTATCCGGTCGGCCCGTAAAAGAGCTGTCATCAGATGTGCAAAATCTATGCAGACTCCGCTCCTGCTTTTGAGAACAGATAATGCTGAACTGGAATCGTTTACCCGGTTTCCTGAGGGCCACTTTAACCAGCCGGAAACAAAATCAAAAATCTTCCGTACATCTGCATTATGTTGTTCCTGCGTGAGTTCATTACTCCTCCTGATGATATCGGGTGCCCCTGATTCGATGAATGAACCCGGTTGCAGATCAGCGGCTTCAAAAGGAGCATCCCAGCTAATCGCTCCTTTGGGCAGGTAAACATGGTATGAAAGTGTTAGTGGCGTGGATGAAACAGCCGCCCGGATCAAGGCAACAGCAACAACACCAGTGTCATCGATACTTAATAACTCTCCGCCTTCAACCGTTAGTCCGGTTATAAACTGGAATGGTTTGGTTTTGGGAATCAAAATTCCCACGGCCACATTGGCCTGTTGTGGTGAATGAAAAATATAGGATTCAGTAAGAACGTAACGGGATGGTGAATCGACAAAGAAAATGAGCAACACAAATGTACCGAGGAATAAACCATAAAAAATTCCCCTGAAGGTCGGCTTGAAGATAAATTTTTTCATGAAAAATAGTTTTTGTTAATCTGGTAAAAGATTCCGAAAATGAACGGAAGTACATCTAATTTACCCTGATAAAACCTTCGTCATTTTGGAAATACCGAAACATTACATTTTAAATTTAAGGCACCATTTACTTATAAACATCAGGAACAAAAGTTTGCTCATCCATAGGTGGTCGCACATAACCTTTATCGCCAGGACGCTCCGGCAACTGGAAAGCAGCAGGGGTAAGATCCTCGTAAGGGATCATGCTTAGCAAATGATGAATACAATTTAGCCGTGCCCGTTTTTTATCGTCGGCTTCAACAACATACCATGGCGAAACTTTTGTATCGGTATAGGCAAACATATCATCCTTGGCACGGGAATATTCCACCCATAGTTCACGCGATTTTAAATCCATCGGGCTGAGTTTCCATCTTTTGGTAGGATCATCGATGCGGGCCTGGAATCGTTTTTCCTGTTCTTCCAGGCTTACCGAAAACCAATATTTTATAAGGATAATTCCCGACCTGATCAGTAATCTTTCAAAATACGGACACGATCTTAAAAATTCCCAGTATTCTTCTTCAGAGCAAAAACCCATTACACGTTCAACGCCTGCCCTGTTATACCAGCTCCGGTCGAAAATAACCATTTCGCCTGCCGATGGAAGATGGGGTACGTATCGCTGGAAATACCACTGGGTTTTTTCGCGTTCAGTTGGCGTTCCAAGTGCAGCAACGCGGCAAATCCTGGGATTGAGGGTTTGTACAATCCGGCTGATGGTGCCCCCTTTACCGGCGGCATCACGGCCTTCAAAAATCACAACCACCTTTAAACCCTTATGTTTGATCCATTCCTGGAGTTTCACCAATTCCACCTGGAGTCTGCTTAATTCCTTATCGTAAAACTCGGTTGTGACTTTATTTTCTTTGCCGCCCATTTCATTCGAAACCTCGCCTTTTTGCTCTTGGATTAATGGCTCAGCAATTTCAGGCTTTGCCTTTTTGTTTTCGTTTTTAATCTTTTTACCGGACTTTTCATTTTTAGCTGCTTTATCTGTGTCCGATTTATGCTTCTTTTTCGAATTTGCCATACGATCCTATTAAATTATGAAAATAGATTATTAAAATGAAATACAGGAAACTTAAGAAAATGGTATCCGTCAGCAACAAAAAATTGAAATATTTCATCAAATATTATAGTGTCTT
>Ga0172369_10007123_pt1 | contig 13068 bp, 12 predicted proteins | sample LakKiv25m_FD_114539 | JGI IMG/M metagenome (GOLD analysis project Ga0172369, IMG submission 114539) | Freshwater microbial communities from Kabuno Bay, South-Kivu, Congo - kab_022012_11.25m | ecosystem: Environmental > Aquatic > Freshwater > Lake | place: Democratic Republic of the Congo... | reverse complement strand
ATTTTGGTTATTTTCATACTATAATCTCCTTTAGGTAAATCTTAACACGTCGCGGGATTAGTACATCGGTAGTATGCATCCTTCCCAAGGATGAGAGGCCAGTTCGATTCTGGTATCCCGCTCAAGAAATGCGCGCACTCATCTATCATGCGTAGAAGGAGCCACAAAGTTGTTATGCGATTTTGTTAAGTTTTGTTAGCTTTTTAACTTCGTAATCAAAATCAGATAAATAATTATTGGCTAAATTTTGTCGATATTTTTTTAATTCTTTTAGAGCTTTTTTTCGGCATCATCCACGCCAACAACTCGGAGAAGTACCTGGCTGTACTACCACGTATTCTTTGATAATTTGGTTTGCCCAGATACGAAAATGTGTGGCTCTTAGCGAGTTGACTCTATACCCCACTGCAATAATTGCATCTATGTTGTAATATTTTGTTTTGTATTTTTTTCCATCTTTGGCAGTATGTTCCAAAATGGAACTAACTGAATCCTCAGTTAATTCTTTTGTATTAAAAATATTCCCTAAATGCTTTGTAATTGCGGGACGTTGAGTACCAAAAAGCATTGCAATTTTATCTTGAGTCAGCCAGATCATGTCCCCATCCATCTGTATGTCTAATTTTGTTGTTCCGTCTGAGGATTGATAGATAACTATTTGTGAATCGTTCATTTTATATTCTTATATTTTGCATAATATCGATAGTTTTACTGATGGAGCTAATTATCTTCTGGTAGTGTAAAATGTCTTGATAATCAAATTTTTCGCCCTTTCGATCCTTGAGCCATTTTTGAGCAGGTTGGTATCCGCCAACATAAAAGTCGAATACTTCTCGACTCACTCCGTCAAAGTATTGGGTGTCGTTGATATAAACTTTACTATCTTTGTGTTCGATTTGTTCTACTTCGTTACTACCTGCTTGTGGGAATGTTGTGGTGCGTTGGCCTAGTTCTTTTTCGTCTAGCAAGTGGAGCCTGTGTAGGCGGCCACCAAGCTCAACTAGTCTCCAAAAAGTGGTCGTATCTTTGGCTAGAGGTATTCGGGGGAAATCGGATTTTAGGAAGTCCTTGTATTTTTCTCTGTAACTTGGCGAGTGAAGAGTAGCATAGACGTAATCAAAGATGTCTTCTGGCTTTATTTTGTCTTTGTTGTCAACTTTAGCCAATAAAAGTGCTGATAATCTGGGATCAATGTTGGCAACTTTCCCCATCTCGTCGTAAAGGTAGAGCGGGAATACTGATGTCGAGTCGCGAGCATTATCCAAGATATGAAAGTCGTTAATTATGTTTGTTACAAAAAAATAACCAAGACTGGCTTGTCTGTTAATGGCCGATGCTATCAATCCGATATTTTCATGAGAAACAAAATGCTTCATTACATCTTTTCTCATGCGTTCGATGTAATAGTCAGAATAATAGATATAACGATCGTCAAAAGGACGATAACTGATGGGGTAGATTTTGTTTTCATCAAAACCTAATTCGATTGCTTTTTCGTATTGAAATTTAGGACTTTGTTTGACGATCATCGGCAACTTAGGATCATTGGGATCGCTCATGCAAAAACTTGCGATACGACTGAAGAGTCGCTCCCTGTCTGTGTCGATCACAAAGCTGTCGCGTGAGGTCACAATACCGACATTATTCACGGGGAATAGCTCGTTGATTTTGATGCCTTGCTCGTATTCTGACTGTACCGCCTCGTCTTTATTTAAGAACAAGTACCCAGGCTTGCGAAGATTAATTTTGTCCCATTTGATGCTAGATAGAGTATTCTCATTAAGCCAGTCAAACTTAGATTTGCGAGAGCCGAATAAATCAGCACGATAGACAGTAGCTAGTTTGTTTTTGCTCGACTTCTTTTTGATGCCGAGCATGATTGATACCCCTTGCTGGATATCAAAGACATTCTTGTCGGGTGAACCGTCGGGAGAGACTTCTTTCTTCTTGGCGTTGCCATGCAAATCAAGCACATAGAGAGTCGAAAATGTGTTGATCATCTGATAGCGCATACCGCGAAAAGTGGGGTTATCCAAGTAACCGTGATTAGTAATCATGGCGACTATACCCTCGCTCGTTTTACTGATTAAGTCAGAGGCAAAAGCGATAAATTTAACATAGTCATCGTTGATCCACTTGGGATTGCGCTCATTTAATCTATCTCTAGTTCCTGGCTCAAACTTGTATTGCTCGACCAGTTTCATGGCATGCTCGCCTTTGTTAAACGACTCGCCACTATAGGGGGGATTACCCATCACAACCATAATAGGTGTATCGTGTTTTATCCGACTAGCCTCATCTGATTCTTTGGTAATCGCGCTCACTAGACCAACATCAAACAAACCTGGGTTAGTTTTTATGCCTTCTTCAAGTGTATTGGTGAGGTAAACGCGCAAGCGTTGATGGAAATCATTAATTCCAGTTTCTTTGAGCGTGAGTGCGAGCTTAAGATGAGCGATCGTGTAGGGTGCCATCATGAGTTCAAAACCGTTAAGACGTGGAAGTAGTTCAGACTCTACATAGCTACCCCACATACCTTGTTGATTGGCAAATCCCTTGTACACAAACTTGATAATTTCATTCAAGAAAGTGGCAGTACCCACAGCAGGGTCAAGGATTTGGACTTTGGGGATTTTCTTTTTGGTTTTGCTACCTTGTATTTCTACTACATGATCTATTTTAGTCGTATCAGATATGCCACCACTCAACCCAAATTCTTTTTTGATAGCTTCGTCCACCGCCCGCACCATAAACTGTACGACAGGGACGGGCGTGTAATAAGCACCCATTTGTTTCTTTAGTTCTGGGTCATACTCGAATAGAAAATCTTCGTAGAAATGAATAATTGGATCTTTATCGACAGTTTCACCAAACAAGTTATATTTGCGCTTCATAATACCCGGAATGTCGGATACAGAGAAAACTGCACAAAGCTCGTCGGCGATATATTTAAGACGGGAGTCAAAATTTGCACCAGCGATATGGTCAAAAAATTCACGTAAGAATGGGTTGGAGGCAGGCACTAGGTCGCGTGCTTCGGCACGAGAAAAGTTATCAGGCGTTGAGTCATAATACCTGGCCACAAACAAACCATATACCAAAGTCTGGGCGTACATATCGGCAAATTTCTCGACCTTGAGATCATGTACTAACAATTCTCTCATTACACCGTAGATGCGGAATAATTCTTGATTCTTTTCGTTCTTATCACCAGTTAAAAACCGCTCAACATTTTCTCTAATGCGTGAAGCTTTGCCCCCCATAATTTTGGCTAATTTCTCGGCACTCTTAATCGTCTCTGGTGTACTGCTCAGAAAAGCCTTGATTTCGTGTTCGAGAGGAGCGAAGCCAGTTTCTATGTTATGTACTACTCCATATTTGATTTCGGCGATCTTGATGGTTTGGTATTTTTCACCATTTCGAAACAATCTAAACTCAAGATAGTTGGTCAGGATAAGATTGGGATAACCCAAATAGCGTTTTAGTTGCTCGGATTTTTCGATTTTATCTAGGTCAGCGTCTAAATCTTTGGTTTCGGCGTAGCCGAGGATTAAATCACGATTTGTTTTGTTGAGAAAAATGAAGTCTGGCGCACCATGTGCCGAGCGAGCAGGCTCATTTACTGCGTTAATAGTGTCATCTAACGATTCGATGAGAATTTTAAGTGCGGGCCGATAAGTGTGTTCTAGAGCGTTACCAGTCGAAAGTTCAGTTTGTACAGATAGTAAATATGTTGAAATTGCACTCATTTTTCAATTTTAACATTATTTCTAGCCAAGAAAAAAGACTGACTGAACCCGTGGCGATAATGTGACTCACCGTCACGGGTTCAACTTACTCAGTCAGGCGTATGTACGTTAGTACATAACCCACATTTGTGGGCGCCAAGGTGACCTTTGCCTCGCTTGCACGCATTACCGTGCTTTTTGCACTTGCCCGAGCACAACCAATCCGCCGCAGCGTTCACAACAGCGACCAACGCAGCAACAAGAGTGAAAACCACAAATACTTTCTTCATGGTTAGCTCCACTCATGTCCGCATTCGGAACACTTGTGTTCCTTGCGATGGTTGGCTTGGTGTCCACATTCAGCCTTGCGACAGGAGGGACAGCGGTGGTTGCAAAGCCCGTGGCGGGAAAAGGCGGCGCCGAGGAAGGCGAACAGGGTGGCGAGGATCGCCAGAACGAACAGTTTCTTTTGCATTTCGAATTTCTCCTTTTGGTGTTTTGGGGTTGAAAAAATATTTGAACACTTACAAAAACTTGCGAGGTGGGATCATCTGTGGCTATCTCCTTTTAAAATGGATTTCACTCTAGGGACTACTGGGTAATTCCCAAAGTGAAATCCATTTTTGGAGCAACTGACTGATATTAATGTGCAAAAGGCAATTACGATTGACGCAATTGTCAAACAATTACCAATTCCGAGATGAAGTTTACATAACAAGTGTGTATTAGTCAATAGTTATAGGCCATCCTCCTTCCTCCCTGCCCTGCATGGCGGAAGGAAGGGGTGGGGGGTCTCCCAGACGACTACGTGTCTGGAGGCATTTCTCATGTTGCCATGCAACTTGAAGTGCAAAGGAAACCCGCCCAAGCCAAGTATAAATACCCCGCCGTCAAGGTCACGAAGTGACAATACCGCCTGTTTTTGCCGTCAGGCAACTGTTGGCGTGACGAAAACAGGCGGGATCCCAGATTTTATCTGGGCGATGGCGGGCACTTTTTGTAGCCTGGGGAATTATGAGATTTTCGGACACAATCACCTTAATTGTGTTATAAAATGAGTTTTGACTTTATCATAAAGGGGCTCAAATCTCTTTCTTGATCGTTTTCCAGTGGTAGAAGTAGAGTGAAGGCTAAATCTTTAACCATATATAATCCGACTTTAGCATATCCAAGGTTCCGGTAGTAGTCACGTGTGCCGATACTACTAATCACGGCAATTTTGCTATAGCCACTAGTTTGGGCAATTTTTTCTGCTTCGGCAATTAATCTTTTACCAAGTCCACGATGCTGTGTCTTTTTAGAATTTTTATCTTGATGAGAAAGAGTCTTGCCATAGGTATGAACCTCACGAATAATGGCGCAGCCTGTTAATTCAGTGAACAGTACGCAGTGATCAGTTGGCAGACGTAAGCGTAATAAGGAAAATAGTTTGTGATCTTTTTCAAAGGTCAGGAGATGTTCGGTGCCACCATAGGTATCAATAGAGAGATCGAGCAATTCTGGGTCGACGTTATACTCACCGGCTTTCACTTCGCGGCAGCGGATACATTGACAAATTTTCCCTTGTTTTTTTAACTCAAGTTGTAGATATTGGCGCATGTTGGTGGCCTTGGTCCCAGCGGCTACCCACTTTTTGCTAATGTCTCGAACGAGCCGATCTATACGGCAGTAGCGGGGAGTCATAAGTTTGATTTGTTTGAGGACATCTTTTAATTGTTCCTCGGGATAGGGTACGTACTCCCCTCTTCGCCACTGCCGGAAAAGCTCCGTATTGGGGATAACCTGGGCGGGATAAATTTTGAGAAAGTCAGGTTTGAAGCGAGGATCCTCATACATCATGTGAGCCATTTGGAGATCGAGCTCGGGAGAACTGCCGGGTAGATTGGGCATGAAGTGATAACAGATTTTGATCCCCGCGTCACGCAAGAGTCGGGTAGCCTCAGCAACAGCATCAAGCGAGTGACCACGCTTGACCTTTTGTAATATTTTTTCGTCAAAGGCCTGGACACCGACCTGAACTTTGGTTACACCCAGCTCGCGAAAGAGCTTGACCTCAGCCTCGTTAATCCAGTCGGGGCGAGTCTCGACACTGATCCCAACAATGCGACGAGAAGCTGTTTCATTATAAGTTTGTGCCTCTTCTAGGGTGGCACTTTCGGTGCCATTTACGGTATCGATCATGTCTTTGAAAAAGGAGCGCTTGTAGGCATCGAGATAACTACCAAAAGTTCCGCCGATTACAATCAACTCAATTTTGTCGGTGACATGCCCAGTTTCAACGAGCTGATTGAGACGAGACTCAATCTGAGCGTGAGGGTCAAAGTTGAGAGTTTTGGCCCGGGCAGCGGCGGGCTCATCGGAGAGATAACTTTTGGGCATGCCCAGTTCGAGCGGACAAAAGGTGCACATCCCGGGACAGACGTAGGGCTTCATCATGACGGCAAAGGGAGTGACTCCTGAGAGGGTGCGTACTTCGCGAGTCATAAGAAGCTTGAGCATGGAGGCGTCAATTGTTAATTTGCCCGCTTTGTGCAGATGGCGATAGAGTGCAAGAAGGTCTGAGTCACGAGGAGTGCTCCCAAGAATTTTGGCAGCGTCACGACGAAGAAGGGGCAGAGTCTCTGCGGAGAGCGAGGTATACTTAGCTTGTATGAGTGAGAGTAATGCTTCTGACATAATGAGCCAAGTTGTAAAAGTATATGATGCGATTGGATCTGATTTTAGCAGAACCAGACAGAAGACGTATGGAAATGGCAAGAGTACGAACTGGCCGGTGACCGACCGGTATCTGGCGAAATTGAAAACAGGGCAGAGTGTCCTCGATATTGGGTGTGGGAATGGGAAGCTGATCACAGGCTTGCCGAGTGGTGTCACTTATTTGGGGACGGACTTTTCCGAGACATTGATTAAAGAGGCTCGTAAGTTGCATCCAGAGCACGAGTTCCACACTGGAAATGTGGCGGAAGAATCGCACTGGAAAGGGTTGGGGAAGTATGACGAGATCTTTGCGGTCGCACTACTACACCATATCCCGACAGTCGAAAAGCAGTTGTTTGTACTAAAGCAAATGAAGGAACATTTAAATAGTCATGGCTTTGTATACCTAACAGTCTGGAATTTGTGGCAAGAGAAGTTTTTGCAATATCAAATGGAGGATCATTTTGAAATCCCGTTTAATAAGCATTGGAAGCGCTATTGTGTGGCATATGATGTCGCGAGCTTGAGTGAGCTAGCGGATCAAGCAGGATTAAAAGTTGAAGAGATCTTTTATGCGGATCGAGCGGGGAACAAGACGGATATGGTGAGTGGGGAGAATTTGGTGATGGTGGCTAGTAATCTTTAAGTATTTTTGTTATTGCATTTGTTAATTGATCAAACTCTTCTTTTGACTTATCGAGGTTAATTTGTGTACCGAGATGTTTTTCTTGAATAAGTGAGGGGTCAAGATCAAATATTGCAACACCATACTCCTGGCAACGCGCTGGTAATGTGCCATAATCTTGAATTATAGCCAAAGGCTCTTTCCAACTTTTTTCGACCAAGCCGTTACGACAATGCTTTTCGGATAAATATGTCTTTACTTTACTGTGGATTTCTTTCATCCAGTGCTCGTGATCGTGAATTGGTTTTTTGCCGTAGACATTGTACGAATTGACCACATAGCCAATAAACAATCCATCCCCAGACAATATCTGTTTGGATTCTGTTTTGCCACCCAGTGCCTTGGCGGTTATTTTCCAGTTGTTTTTCCATTCTTCGAATACTGATCCCAAGTTTTCTATACCTTGTACACTAAAGGCGTCTGGCATTACAGGAACAACAAAATAATCTGCTCCAAGAAAAATAATTCTATTGAGTAATGACAGGCTCGGTGATGTATCGATAATAAAAATGTCAATTTCGTCACTTAGTCCACGATCTCGCAAAAATCTATCGATTGCACTGGTCTGGAAATATCCGAGCGGTTGACCAGCGGCTGCAGCACCATAGGCATTGACCAATATATTTTCGTAGAGAGACAAATTGACACTACCTTTGAGCAATGAGAGGTTGCCATTAGAGCGATCAATCGGAATACTTTCTACTTTGAGATTGATATCACTACCACCTTCTACTACTCCTTTGATAACGTCGTAGATATCTTGATAGGTAGAGGAAAATAGAGTATTGGCGTAATGATCATTTCCAAGAGATAAACGAGATAGGTTACATTGTGGATCAAGATCCACCATCATTACTTTGTAACCCTGTTTGGCGAATGATACGGCACAATTGTAAGCCAAAGTTGTTTTTCCCACACCACCTTTGTTATTTGCAAACAACAATTTTTTACTTCGTGCGAAGATCATGATTGTATGATAGCAGATTTTTGACTTGGAGCCCCTGTATAACAAAGTCAGAACTCATTTCATAACAACTCAGGCAGTTGTTATCGAAAATCTCAAAATTGTATAAACCTCTGCAAATGGTGCCCGCCGTCACCCAGATAAAATCTGGGACACCCGCCAAGTCTCTCCCGCTCGCAATTTGTATTTTTGGGGTTCGCCCGCCAGATGCAGATAAAAACTCCATATTGTAGCGAGGCGGGAGAGACGAACACACCAACACAGTTGCCTGACGGCAAATACAGGCGGTATAGGTCATTCTATGACCTCGACGGCGGGATATTTACATTCGCGTGGCGGGTGGAGGGGTCTGGGGAGGAAACCCGCCGCGCCAAAAAACAGCAGGATTTTTGAGGTATAATGTGATTTGTATGGGTTACATGGTTGAATTAAATACATTGATTGGGCTGCCGAAGGGATTTGATGTTGGAACGCTCGAGGTTGGCTCTAAACACACAATACTCAAAGATAGAGAAAGAGCCTTTCCACTTCATATAGCAATGCTCATGGTGACTAGTGATTGGGATTTTCTTGGGTATGCGGTAGTACACAGAACAAAAAATGAAAATAGATCGTGCGAAATTTACTTTGAGGTTATTAGTTTGTTTAGCGAAAGCGAGCGCGTACTATACAAAAAGAAATTCCTTGAGGCTGCCAAATTCACTGGCGAAGTTAAATAGCCTTATATTTTTCGAACAATGCTAAGTTTTCTTCTTCCTCTTTCAAGCTACAGAAGCGGTTTTCATCAGATTTTCCCATCAACGTACCGATAAGTGATTTAACCATATACTTCATCGACTTGGTAAGAATGGAATTTCCGAGGGTTATTTGTGGTAGCGGATCTGCAATATCTATCGTCTTAACTGGTTGATTATTAGAAAAACTCACCTTCAAACCTCTTTGATCTGAATACATCACGATACCCTTGTTCCCAATAACTTCGATAATAAAGTCCTTGTAGCCAAAGCAGTAGCAATCATTAAATAATTGGATAGATGTACCTGTTTTTGTTTCGAAATGAGCCGTGAACTGGCTATCAGAGGTAACCTCTAGGCTGAATCTGGGATCTTGGTAAATTAAGTCCTGAACGGAACCTGATTTGATTTCAGGATTACCTAGCATAAATCTGGCCAAGTCAATCTGGTGGGTGCCTATCGAGTAGATTTGACCACCTCCTGATTCAATCTGTTGATTCCAGTTTTCTTTGTAGTCCTGATTACTGTACCAATTAAGATATGCACCTATCCTAACTGTCATTATGTCGCCTAATTTGTTGCTGTCGATTAGTTCTTTTATGTAGGTAATCACGGGATGAAATCTTCCCTCGTGATTAACTATCGCAAGTTTGTTCTTGGAACTAATAGCCTTTTGCATCTCCGAAATTTCACTAGATGTGAGAGCAGCAGGTTTTTCAACAAGAATGTGTTTATTGCACTTGGCAGCATACTCAAACATCTCTTTATGTCCTGAGCTATGACTGGCAATAACAATTAGATCAATTTCGGGGTTTTCTACCATTTCTCGCCAATCAGTGAATATTCCCTGAGCATTAACTTCGTTTTTGGCAGCTTCGAGCTTGGCCTTATCACGTCCAGCAAAATAGATAGCAATTGAGGGATCTACTGCCTTGAAGTTAAGACCTGCTATTTTCCCGAAACCTGTACCAATAATACCAACACTTAGTTTAGTCATACATTATCTCTTATTTTTGTATTATTCGAGTATTTATTTTTCTATATATCCATCTCTTTCCATTGATGGGTCAAGGTCTACATAAAAGTTACGTTCCCATGAGTGCTTTTTCAGTTCGTCCATAAGCTCACTCGATAATTTACGTCCATCCGATAACGCAACGTTCTCATCCACGTATTTTACTTTTCGTGTCCCTGGGATTACAGAACTGACTTCGTCGAATGAAAGTAGATAGCGTAAGGCTAATTCTGGGATAGTCTTTGCTTCCGTCCCTAAAAGTGCCTCTAATTTCTTGAGGCGAGGGATATACTCTTGAAGTCTGTCTTGTCTGAAATATTGCGAGCGCATATCATCGGTGAATTTACTATCAAGTGTGAGTCTGCCAGTTAGACCTCCCTCGTCACGTGGTACGCGAGCAATAAGTCCGATGTTATGCTCCTTGGCATAAGGTAATAACTTTTCGGTTGGCTTCTGATGAAAAATGTTAAAGATAAACTGGACTGTATCAATTAGACCAGTATCAAGTGTTTTAAGACAATTATTTGGTTGGTAGTCATTGATTGAAATTCCCCAGTGTTTTACCTTGCCTTTATTGGTGATAGCTTGGATTTCTTCTTTCCAATCGTTTTCTTCTGAAAATTGGTCTTGCCATACATGAAATTGCATAAGATCAAGCGTTTCAATTCCTAAACTCGCAAGTGAACTATCAACCATTTCTTCAATGTAACCCTTTGGAAATACCTCTGAGATAGGTACGCCTTTCCATGCAGGCCACTTACGGTTCTTACCTGGAATTTTAGAGGCAATAATCACTTTATCCCGACTACCTGATTCTTTGATAAACTCACCGATTAGTTCTTCCGAACAATGTCTACCCGCTTCATCTCCTGGTTCGTCAACTCTGCCGTAAACCCAGGCAGTATCAATAAAATTGCCGCCCAGCTCAACGAATCGATATAAGGCTCTCATGCTTTCTGCTTCGTCAGGCGCATCCCAACCCCAAGGTTTACCTGCAAGTTGCCAAGTACCCATACCAACTTCTGAAACTTTTAATCCTGTTTTCCCTAGAGTTCGATATTGCATAAGATGTACTCCTTTTAATAAAATTTTTCGTTTAAACCTCTAAATTCGCGTAACGATTTCCCATAATCAGATTTTATTTTCACCTCAAGAAATTTGTAAGCATTTTCAATCTCTAAAAGGATTTCTTTACTCAGTTTAATATCATTAGCCTTTAGATTTATACCAAGATATTCTAGTTTGGTTGTACCTGCGATAATAAAATCAATAAACGGCTGGTGGAGTGCCCAAGCGATATTTAATTGACCTATTGTTATTCCAAGTTTTTTAGCAATTGGGGCTAGTGAGTTTCTAACCCAACCAAACACAACATCTTGATTTTCTTGATTCCAATATGGAACTTGTCTTCTTAAGTCGCCCTCTTTTAGTTTGAAATTCTCAAAGGCAATTCCTGTTAAAAGGCCAATCTCTAGGAGATGATAGGGAATTAAAGATATTTTGTTATCTAAAAAGTATTTTTCAAGTTCTGCCGAAATGCTTCTATTTATCAAACTAAAACTGTTTTGAACGAATCTGATTTTATTTGTTTTGTTATATTCTTTCAGTTCTTCTATGATTACATTTGAAACTGCTAGATCTTTAACCTTTCCAGCTTTTTGGAGTTCTTCCATTGCTCTAAGCGTTTCTTCTATTGGAACATCTTTGTCTGGAGAGTGAACCATGAGGCAGTCAACATAATCCAAACCAAGTCTAATTAAGGAATTGTCGATTTGTTTTACAACGTCTTCGTACTTGCCACTTTTGAACAACATGCCATTTTCATCTACGTGTTTGACGGTTTTTGTTATCAAATAAAAGTTTTCTCTGGCAGTAGATATTAATGCATTCCCGAGAAGTTTTTCAACTTCGCCATTTCCATAAAGCGGAGCTGTATCAATATAATACCCACCTAATTCAATAAATTTATTAATTAGTTTTTTAGCATCACCAGACGAGATTGGGTTAAAAACACTTGAAAGTGGAAATGTGCCTAAACCTACGCGATTTTTATTCATACTCTATTACCTCATTACATAACCAGCATTAACATCTAGGCATATACCAGTAATATGTTTAGCTTCGTCACTTGCTAAGAAGTAAATGGAATCTGCAATATCTTCTGGCTCTGCCAGTCTCTTAAGAAGTGTCATATCTTTAAGTTGTTGCACACGCTCTGGTTTGTAATTCTTCATCATGTCGGTGTTGGTTGCACCAGGAGCGACACAATTAACCCTGATCTTAGGGGCTAAAGCCTTGGCCATCGATTTAGTGAAACCGAGTATTGCAGATTTTGTGCCAGCATATACAGGATCAGATGAGCCGACTTGTGCGGCGGTTGAACTTATATTTATTATTGACCCTTCAGTCATTTTTCCTATTACTTCCTTAGTACACAGGTACGCGCCCTTTTCGTTTACTCCAATCACCTTATCAATAAGTTCTTCATCATAGCCAACCAAGTCCTTATAGCCGAAAATACCTGCGCAATTAACCAAGTCATCAATTTGACCCAATTCATTAAACGCTTTATCAAATGATTCTTTGATACTTGCATATTTGGAGATATCTAACTGATACCAGGAAACATTTTTGATGTCTTCACCTTTGGTTTGGTTATAGAAAGCGGCTACTTTCCAGCCATTTGAAGAGAACTTACGAACTGTTGCTAATCCTATTCCTCTCGAAGCACCTGTTATAAAAACAACTTTCTCCATATTTAAATTATTCTACTACAAAAATTCCCTTGTTTTTGGGCGTGGCGGATTTCCTCCCCAGACCCCTCCATCCGCCGTGCGAGAGTGCAAATCCCCCGCCACCCCAGGTCATGTAATGACCTGCATCCGCCTGTTTGCCTGTGACACCCTGCTCTGCTCGCTGAGATTTTGTATTCCCCCGCCGAGCCACAAATAATCACATTTATATGGAGGCGAGCAGATGGCAGGTGTCACACGTCATTTTTGAGGTCATAAACAGGCGAATAGTCCCGCCGAACGGCGGGACGGGTGGCGGGCACAATTTTTGTGCTATATGGCATTGTCGTTGTCAGAAAATGGGTTTGTATCATTCCCCTATGAAGAGACTTGTATCATTCCCCTATGAAGAGACTAGAGAACAGATAAAATAACACCGGAGAGCCAGCGAAATTAGGTTTGGAGACCGAGTGTTATGAGCGCCCCGTCGTCCACCGTTCGAGCATCTGGTTT
>Ga0172369_10007120_pt1 | contig 13069 bp, 11 predicted proteins | sample LakKiv25m_FD_114539 | JGI IMG/M metagenome (GOLD analysis project Ga0172369, IMG submission 114539) | Freshwater microbial communities from Kabuno Bay, South-Kivu, Congo - kab_022012_11.25m | ecosystem: Environmental > Aquatic > Freshwater > Lake | place: Democratic Republic of the Congo... | reverse complement strand
ATACTTATGCCTATGTTTATTGCAGCAATAATTTGGATTGTTGGAGATATTTTAGGAGTATTTGGATTGTTTAATGGCAATACGGGATATATTGCTCATCTTGGAGGCGTTATTGTTGGTATTATTGCTGGAATTTTGTTAAGGTCACTTTATTTTAAAAGGAAAATAAGAGAAGATAGGGTCATTATTGATGAAAGGAGCATTGGTGAATGGGAGGACAGATTTTTAAAATAATTCTATTCCCTAAATATTTCAGAACATCTGTCTAGGATAAGCTTCTTTTTTTCCTCATCTAATTCTTCATCTAATCTTGGGTAGAATATTTCGTCTTCAAATCTTGCATGTGCTGGAAGGATTTTTTTAAGAATGGATATCCTTGTGCTATTTTCATTATTATCTTCAATTCCACTTAAAAGCCAGAGCATGTCTTTATGTTCTTTTACAAGCTGATTCAGTTCCCCTATTTCTTGATCACTGGAATTATTGTAAATTTCAAAGATTACTTTTTCTTCAACAAACAAATGTTTTTCTAATATCCATTTAAACTCATTAAATTTTTTTAAACTAGGATTTCTTTCATATTCTATTAAAAGGGAATTTATTTTTCCATGCTCTCGTAGCATTAGAGTTTGAATTGAATTGTTCATGTAAATAACTGTGATTTATAGTTAAAAAACATTATTGGCGTTTATTATACTATTCTTTTGTTGCTAATTGTGCTGGAATTTGTTCTTCTTTTTCTTTCAATGAATCAATAAAATAATCAATGAATATCTCAATATCTCTTTCTTCTTCTGCCTTCAGGAATATCTTATATTCTTCTTCTGTTAAATCTTCATCATAACCGCCTCCGAAGGCATCTTTTACATCTTCTCTTGCAAATTGTACCATTTTTTTAGCACCTTTCCATCCTTTTTTATCATAGCAGTATAATACTTTTTCTAAAACATTTTGTTTTCTAAATTCGTCTGAGAATTTCCTTTCTTCTGCCTCTGCTTCTTTTTCATATTCTTTGTTTAGTTCTTTATCAACTGATGAAGTAACATATTTTTCAGGTTCTCTTGCTGCTTGAAACACATGAGCCACTTCATGAACTACTAGTGGAAGTATTGCTGGTGCTGATAGAAATTCTAGGTCGGTTCTATTAAAGAATAAAATGATATTATAGCCAATGTCATCTGTTGCAGAGATTACATCTGAAAAACTCCAGACATCTGGATCATAGGGCATTACTTCCCTATCCATTAGAAATCTTGATGCAATTGCATTAACTGTCCATTTTTCTGGAAATTCAAAGAAAGAAATTATTGTTTTTATGTTATTTAAGAAGTTTACTTGATTTTTCTTCCAAAAGTTTTTTCTATTGTTCTTTAATTCTTGCCTTGCTTTTTTTATTTGCTTCAAGTATCTTGCATTTACTGATTCAAGTGTGGTTTTATCAAGTGTTTCCATTTTTCTAGGTGTTAATTTGGTTATTTAATTCTATGGGATATTGAAGACAGTAGATTATATATAGGTTTTGGATTATATGCTTTTGACTGGTTGTTTTAAGGATTTTTGCTTTTTAGAGCTTTATCTGCTTGTTTTTAGGGTTATTAAATGTAGTGGCTAAATGATTTTTCTTGAAATTTATAGTTTTGGTTTAAAAGTGTTTTGGTTTTGGTTTAAGATCAATTAATAGATTTGTTGATGATATTTAGGATAGATTTTAATACTCTTTTGTTTAATATTTTAAAAATGGTGCTTGAATTTTGCCCTGTTTGTAAAGGACTCTTACAATTAAAAGAAGAAAATGGAAGAATAATTGGCTGGTGTATCTGTGGATTTAAGAGAATGCAGGGAATTGAATTAAGTTCTGTTGATAAAAATGATATGGATAATATGAAATCTGGAGAAGGTATTGTTAGTGATAAGAATATTGGTGAAAGTATTGATAAGATATGTAAAAAATGTGGTTATAACAAAGCAGAAGTAAATGAATTGCAGTCTGGAGAGTCAACAATTTTTATTTATACTTGCTTAAAATGCAAAGCTGTTGAAAGAGAAGTGCAGGGAAGTTCTAAGTTTTGATTAAGCGTTTAATTGGTAATAAATAAAGTATTTTAAGCTTCTCAAGTTCAGCTTTTTAATCTTGGTAAGTTGCATATCTCATTCATTTTATGGGCAGATTAAAATTCAGATGTTGGAATAAATATGTTGTTTTAATTTTTTTATTAGGTCTAACTTACTTAACTCTTAAAAATCCGAAGTTTGAGGATTTAAAAATAATATTTGCATTACTGAATTGGATATATTAATTGAATTTGCTTAAGAATATCCTGTTAATTTTCCAACTGCAAAGCCAACTAATGCAGCTGCCATTCCAATTATCATGAGTTGGATTCCTTTATATATCCAGTTTCCAACTGTGAGTTTTGCTTCCAATGCTCCTGTTAGGAACAAAGCTATTGCTGATAAAATTAGTGAAAAGATTATTGCTAGCTTCATTGGAAGGAAAAAGAAAGTTACAAGCGGTATTAATGAGCCTATTAGTGCTGCTAGGAAGACTATTATTGCGCTTTTGATTGGATTTGTAAATTCTTTGCTTAATCCTAATTCATCCTTCATCATCACGTCTAGCCACATTTTTTTATCAGAAGTTATTTTTTTAACTATATCATCTAATAATTTTCCTCTGAAACCCTTATTATAATATATGTCGTATATTTCTTTTGTTTCTTGTTTTGGAATTGTTTTAATTTCTTTTTCTTCAATTTCTTGTTGTTTATAGTAGAAATCCTCTTCTGCTTTTGTTGAAGTGTAGGCAACAGCCCCCATTGAAACTGATTCTGCGAATGTTGCAGCAAGTCCTCCAATAATCACTATTTTTATATCTCCTGTTCCTATTGCAAGACCTAGGATTATTCCAAGAACATTGACAAGACCGTCTTGACCTCCTAAAATAAAATCTTTGAATAAAGATGCTCCTTTATTGTGTTGTTCAATAAAATTACTTTTTCTATAGAAACTCTTTTTCATTAGATTAATAATTCTTTTATATATAAAAAGGTATTGGAATTTTTTAATCCATGGGCAAACAGGGATTTGAACCCTGGTCACAGATTCCGCAAACCTGTATTCTATCCAAACTGAACTATTCGCCCAAATATTTTTCTAATTTGTATTTAAAATCTCGTAAGCTTTATATACTTTCTAATTGTTGATGATATATGAAAAGAGGTAGATTATCGGCAAGAGCTCAAGCTACAATTTTTATTATTATTGCAATTGTTTTAATTGGAGCAGTTGCTATTTCTCTTTTTGCATTTAAAGATACAGATTTTAAGGGAGATTTTTCTTCTAATGCAGATATTCAGGCAAGATTTGATAATCTAAGAGATTCAATTCAAAACTGCGTTAAGTTTACTTCAGAAGATGCTATTGCAATAATTGGAATGCAAGGAGGATATTATGCTCCTCCTGAAAAAGATTCTTTTGATTTAATGTGGATTTCTATACCTTATTATTATGATAGGGGCAGGTTTTTAATGCCAAGTGATGCTGAAATCAATAAGCAACTTGGAACTTATATTAATGATAATTTGCCAGATTGTTTAAATGAGCTTAATTTTTCTGGATTTACATTAGATTATCCTAGCAAGTTTTTAACTACTGCTGTTGTAAAACCTGATGAAGTTGTTTTTAGCATTGATATGCCTGTAACAATTGCTAGAGAAGGTAAAACCTTTAAATTCAATTTAAAAGATAATAAAATTGTTGTTAATTCAAAATTATATGATATGATTGGAATTGCAAAATATATTACTGATTCTCATAAAGAAGATCCTGAATTAATGTGTATAAGTTGCGTTGTTAGTATGGCAAAGGAAAAAGGATTGTTTGTGGATTTCCTTGATTTTAGTGCAGATAGTTCTACAACTCTTGTTGTCATATCCTCAAAATCTCAGGATTCTTTTCCATTTGCATTTGAATTTTTGAATAAATATAATTCAAAACCTGCTTCAACTACATCTACAGGTGTTTAAAAAATGAAGAATGAAAGATTTTTTATTATTGGTTTATTAATTCTATTCATTTTATTTTTATCTATGGTAATGGTTAATAGCGCTTCTGACTCTAAATCGAAGAATATGTCTTTTGAATACGGAAAGAATTTAGAGAAATTTTCTGAATTAATTCCTATAAAACAAGCTGCAATATTGGCTGATGATTTTGATGCTTTTATGGAAGGATTAAAGGAATCTTTGGATGAATCTAAGGTTGGAAGAGATCAAGTTGAAAAAAATTATAAAAAGATTTCAGAGTTGTGGCTAAAAAAAGATGGTAATAAATATCTTCTTAGTGATGATGCTAGAAATAAAATCTGGGGTAATCTTGAACCTCAAAGAGCAAATGAATTTTTAAAAAGAATTGCAAATGGGCTTTTTGATGAAAGATATAAGGAAATGAACTGGGCTGATAAATCTAAGGTTGGAATAAAGGAAATTAATATTGATGATAGTGATCATAATCTTAAATGGTCTGGAAATAAACTTGGAATAGCTGATAAAAATGGAAAAATAAAAGCATGGGTTGATCTTGAAAATCTTCCTAGGTGGGCAAATAAAATTGAGTATAAAGATGGAAAGTTTACCTATGGATTTTTTACTGGTTTTTCAAATAAAGATGTTTCTTTTAATGCAGGAACAATTGGTTCAGGAGGAGAGGTTATTGGGCCTGATGGAAAATTAATAGGAGTTCATATGAAGGAAAATATACAGGAAATTAAATTTGAAAATGGAGCATTTACTGTAAAATATCTTGGAAAAAATAAAAATGGAGAAGATGAAACTAAAACAATTGTTTTTAATGATGCAAACATGCCTGGCGCATTTGCAATGTTAAAAAAAATGCTGTTAGATCCCAAGCAAAATGAAGATGCTCAGAAATTAATTAATTTGATTAACAAACCAATTGGTCAGCAGGTTGTGAATGATTTAAGTGGGGCTAAGTTGGATCTTTTCCAAAAGTTAGATGTTGAATATAAACTAAATGTTATGTTTGGAAAAGGATTTGGCAAAAAAGAAATTATTGACCTTAATTTTCAGAATAATGGAAAATTAATTGCAAGTGTTTCTGATGGAGGAACTTTAGTTACAATGGATTCTGATAATAATGTTTTAGTTGGTTATAATCAATTCTATAGCTCAGGAGGTCTTGTGAATAGGGCATATAATAGCGGAGGCGAGGATGAAAAAGCTGAATTTATTTTTAATAAAGATGGGACTGTTGAGGCTGCAAAAAACGGAGCAATTAAAGTTAGTCAACTTGGAACTGCTTATACTTCAAGGACAGATTATACTCAAATAGATATTTTTAGAAATCCTTATATTGATCTTATTTTAAGAGGAGATAAAACTGGAGCAATAAATTCAATTCTTTCAATGGGAAATTCTTATTTAGATGAAGCTTCTATACAAAAGACTATTGATAATCTTGTTAATGGAGAGTTAAAATTTGATAAAGTTCAATTAAGGCAGCAGGCAATTGATACGATTAAAAATGGATTGCTTGATAGGAGTTTGAGTGTTGATTTGAAAAGGGTTTTAAATAAGGCTTTGAATTCTGTAACAACGAATTTAGAATTATCTGGAAATAATTTAGTAGATTCTATTTTAGCAGGACCTGGTGATAGAAAAATTAGTGATGGTGAGAATCCTGCTGTTGATGATGTTAAATTTAAACTTCAAACTGTAGCTGGTGCTGCTATTTCAGAGGTGTTGAATAATCCTGAAAATATTAATAAAATAATTAGCGGAGATAAAGCTCAACAAGAGAAGGTTAGAAATGATATATTAATGGCAGCTCTTAGTACTCTTAATTTAGAAGATTATGTTAATAATCCTTTGACAAAACCATTTAGAGATGCCTTAGATGCGCTGGGATTGACACCGGCTCAAATGAATATGAATAATGAACAATTAAGAACTGAAATAATTAAACTTATAGATAAAAGTTTAAAGGAAGCAGATAGCGGAACTTCTGCTAAAGATAGATTAAAGGCTGGATTAGATGGTTATTCTTTTCTTACTCCTGAAATGAAAGATAAATTAGCAAAAGTGTTTGAACAAATCCAGAGTGATATAAATGCAAAGATTAATTTTGAAACAAAGGCCTTTGAAGAAAGAGCCAAGAAAGAAATAATGGATGCTCCTAAATATGAAAATAGGATTGTAATGGATTTGAGAAATAGGGAAGTTTATATTACTGGAGATAAATATGCTATGTTTAATGCTCAATCTCCTTTGAACAAATTTGTTGCAAATAGCAATGGGGATAGTGAAAATCCAATTGTTTTAATGGATAATGGAAATGTTGTTGCGGTTTTTAATGGGCAGAATACAAAAACTTCTAGAATTGTTTCTGCTCAAAATTATTATAGCATAGGTTCTATTGTAAATGTAAATAGTCCTTCAAATACTCTTAGATTGGATAATCAGGGCTTTGGAGGTTATACTTTGTATGATCCTAGCCAGACTGTTAATTATGGTCAGGGAATAGCTGGAACAATAACAATTCCTATTTTTAGAGGAATTCAATATTCTTTTCCGATGGTTAATTTTTATATGGAAAATCCAATGGGAACTGATATTGGAAAAGATCCTAATGCTCTTGTTGAATTTCAGAATGTTGCTGGAATGGATAAGGGAAGAATATTTAATTGGATAATGAGAAGGCAACTTAAAAAGAAATTTGGCGAAGCTGCAGTGCCTCTTTCTCAGGGCACTCCTATAATTCAGTCAGGAGTTGATAATGGTTTTTCAAGGTTAGTTGAGGCTGCTGGAGGATTTCAACAAATGCAGTCTTATCTTCAATATGGTGATCAGGTTATGGATTATATAAATCAAAATAATCTTCAGGTTCCAAGAGGTGATGAGGCCAAGGACGCTTATTCTATTGTAAGAGGTTTGCAGCAGGATGGAAATGGAAGAACGTATCAGCCTGATGTTAATAAATTAATTTCTTTTTTAAGTCAGCAAAAAATGTATCAAGGAAGCAAGATTATAGTTACAAACTCTTATATACAGGTAAATGGTAATAGATTTAGTGATGCAAATCCTGCATTATTTAGAACAATTATGAGGGGTTTTTATTATGGAAGGGGATATATTCCTGACAATGTTCCTATAAAGAAATAATATGAAGATGAAAAAAAAGATTAGTATTGGAGTTGTTGTTTTTTTATTTTTAGTTTTACTTTTAATTTTAAATGTTTGTGCTGAAGAGAAGAAAACTATTGAAGATTATGTTAAAGATAGTGGAGCTGTAAAAATGTTTGGAGATTTGAGTGGAGAGCAAAAAAGTTCTGTTTGGGAAGAAAGCAAGGGTTTGGGGGATGAGGCTGTTTTGACAAGAAGTGCAATTGCACTTGAACTTATTAAACAAATAAATCAAAATAAACTGTCAAAAGATATTGCAGCTGGACAGGAGAGGATGATTATTAATAATTGGGGAAATTATGTTTTTGAACAATTAAAGAGTAAGGGTTTGACAGAGTATAATGGAATTAAAATTGAGAGCTATTCTCAATTAAGAGAGCTGGCTGCAAAAGCTGGTGTTGATTTAGATTCTAAATTGACTGTTCAAATTGAAAAATTAAAAGGATTTGGCAGCACTGATTTGTCATGGTCAAAAAATGGAAAGAATGTTATTGGCAATGGAAAAACATGGCTTGATTTGGATAAATTACCCTATGGTGTTAATGGCATTACCTATGATGAGGAAAATAAAAGATTTATTTTAAAAACAAAGAATGGAAATGAACTAATTGTTGGAGAAGGAGCGACTGATGAGAAGGGGAATTTGGTTTCTTTAAGCAATGTTGAAAAGGATAGTGCTTTGGGAAAAGCAATTTTTCCGCAGTTGTTGAAGGATGGGCAAGTTGGATTGGATAGCCTATTACTTGAGGGAAATGGAAAAGTAGTTTTTAATAAAGATGGTTTTGAAATTAGTGGGAGTGGAACAAAGTTGAAGATTGGGGAATTTATTTTTTCAAGGGAGAGTGGGGATGGAAATGGAAGGGTCAGTTTTAGCAATAATATTATTATTATAAATGGCATTAAATTTGAAAGAAAAGATTATGTCAGAGTTAGTTCTACTAATTTTGATTTTATATTAAATTTTGATGTTAATCCCAATAATGTTGCTAGCCATAATAAAAACTTTTTAAGTATGGGGGGAGAAAATTTTGCAGTTGGTGGAAATGGAAATATAGAAATTCTTAGGAATTTGAATGGTTTAAGAGCTTTTGATTGTAAAGAATTTAGAGTTAATGTTGGAGATGTTAACTTGGTTTTTAGAGAAAATGGTATTTATAAGGGCAGCCAAAATTCTTTTAAAAATGCTTTTACAATAGATAATATTTATGCTATTGCAAACAATAAACCTCTTGAAGAACCCTTTAAAATAGTTAAATCAGGAGAAGTTTATACACTGGAAGGTGCAAATTTTGTGGCTGGAAAACAAACTGCATTGGGACCTATGGGGGCTTCTTTAGATGTTTCTGTTGTTGTTAATAAGGATGATTTAAGCAAGATTAAAAAAAGTGTTCAGGGGGCATGGTTTTTCCCTGAGTCTTCTTTAATGGATTCTATGAGAAACTCAAAATATTCTTATTCTTTTGATTTTTACGTTCCTGTTGAAGGATTAACTGTATCCTCAGATTCTAAAATTAAGAATGAGTTTGTTGTATCTCAGATGAAAGAAAAATTAAATGAAGCATTATCAAGTAGTTTTAATCTTCCAACAATTAAAGGTGAGAGACAATTAACTGATGAGAGTAAAGAAATAATAAATAAACTGGCGGATCAATTTGTAGGAGAGATTATAGCTTCGAGTTTTAGTGGAGGGAAATATTCGCTCAGATTTAATAATATTCCTGGTTCTGACCCTACTATTAGTTTAATCATTCCTGGAAACGCTGAAAAAACAATAAGTTTTAATAAAAGAACTTCTTCTTTTGTTTCTCAGGTTATGGATTTGGGTCTTAGAGTACCTGATATTCAATTTGATTCTACTGGAAGACTTGTTTTTAAATCTGATGAAAAACTTTCAATCTCTAGTTCATATACTATTTTTGGAAGAGAAGTTCCTTCATGGCCTCCAGTTCATCTTAAAGAATTGTGGTATAGGTATCTTGGGCAAGAAACTTCAGGGCTATCTGGGTTTATTCCTTTTACAACAACTGATAGACAATTTTTAAAGGCATTTTCTGATAAAAGAACAAAAGCTAAGTAAAATAATTTAGATTATTTTTTAAAGTCGTCTGATATTTTTTTTGCTGAATCATCTATTATTTTTACAGGTCCAGATATGAGTTGACCATAAGCCTGACCTACTTCTTCTAGCTTTGTTGCTACATACATTAGATATAATGGTGCAGCTAATGAGAAGCCTATTAACCCTATAGAGGTCCATATGATTATTTTATCTGTAAGAGTTGATTTCTTCCTCTGTTTTCTTGGAGTTTCAGGTGTTTCTGCGGGAGATGTAGCTAATCTTGTTAAATCTGTAGGTTCTTGATAATTTCCCAATGTATCGTATGATGTGTTGTATGTCATTTTTATCCTATCAGGTTTTGACCTGATTTTTTGATAATTATTATAGGTATTGCTAATATATAAATGTTTTGGTTTTGATGTTACTATGGAGTAGTTATTAAATAGATAGGGAGATTGATGTTATGAAAAGTGTTTCCATTATATTGGCAACCTTTATAAATAAGATAATATTACAGAATTTAAACGAAATGGCAGAGATAATTGAAACACTTAAAAAATGGAATCCATGGGAGAAGGAATTAAATATGGGAATAAAAAGAGAAAAATACATAGAAAAAATCTATCCTTTTATAGAACGAAAAGAAATTGTGGTTTTAAAAGGAATAAGAAGAAGTGGAAAATCTACTATAATGAAGCAATTAATAAATAAATTAATTGGAAATGGAATAGATAAGAGGCAGATATTATTTTTATACTTAGAAGATTATGAATTCGCGGACAATCTTAATTTGGAGCTATTTGAAAAAGTGTTAAAAGAATATCTTAAATATTCAAAAAATAATGAAAAAATATATTTTTTTATAGATGAAATACAAAAAATACCTAACTGGGAAAAATGGATAAGGACAAAATACGATTTAGGTGAAAACATAAAATTTATTGTATCTGGATCATCTGCATCACTTCTATCAAAAGAATTGTCAACTTTATTGACCGGAAGAAACATATCCTTTACCATAATGCCTTTGTCTTATAAAGAATTTATAATATTCAAAGAAGATGGTCATTTTGAAGAATACTTAAAATTTGGAGGATTCCCAGAAGTTGTTCTTGAAAAATCTTTAGAAAAGAAGCAAATAATATTGCAGCAATATTTTGAGGATATTATACATAAAGACATTATTGACCGGTATAATATAAGGAACACAAAACAGATAATGGATTTAGCAAGATATCTTCTTTCAACTTCTGGATCGAAAGTTAGTGTAAACAAATTATCTAAGGTATATGGAATTGCGAAAGATACTTTAAGATCTTATATCTCTTATATGATAAATTCCTATATTCTATTTGAAGTTACATATTTTTCATATTCTTTAAAAATTAAGCATGATGTAACAAAGCTTTCAAAGCTTTATGCGATAGATAATGGATTAATCAATATATTTAATTCAAAATACACTGAGAATATTGGAAGGTTGTTTGAGAATTGTGTTCTTATAAAATTATTAGAAAAATCAGAAGAAATAAGTTATTGGGGTGAATTAAATTCAGAAGTAGATTTTATAATAGATAACCAAGCTATAAATGTTACATCAAGTGATAAAATGCCAAAAAGAGAAAATAAAGGATTAGAAGATTTTAAAAAAAATCATAAAAATTTTTCAACTTTATTAATTTCGAATTCAATAAAAGAAAGTGGCATTATTCCAATAATTGAATTCTTAGATAGCTAGATATTTGTCTTATTGTTGCAAAAGGAATTGAATATACAAGAATGGATTTTGCAAAAGTAGATGCAAGACAAGATACAATTATTCATTTTGGTAATAAAGATGCTCTCGCGCAGATGATAAGTTTTACTGACTATAGGGAAATCGATGTTATGAAAGGTGGAGGTTATATAGGTGCTGGAGGTTATCTTGCTAAAGATTATGTTCCAATAAAAAAATGGCTTCAGTTTAATGAAAATGGAGAGGTTACTCATATTGCAAAGAATGATGAAGATTGGGTTCCTATTGTTGGAGATTACAAAGGAAAAGGAGTTTTAGGAGATATTTATAGAAATTCTGGAAAAACAGTTCAAGAAATGATTGAAAGAGCAAATAATGGAGAAGGTGCTAGTTATGGTGAATTTAGGAAAAAGTTTTATTCAGATGATTCATTAAAGAGCAATGCAGGAGATATTAAAATAGAAAGTTATCAGAAGAATTTTGTTAATTTTAATGCTAATAATGTTGATGTTGGTGGAACAGGTAAGATAGAAATACTTCGTGATATTTCAAAGCTTGAGGGAATAAATGCAGATAAGTTTGAGATTAAGGCTGGAGATGCTGTAATTGAAATAACTGGAACTGATGTAAAAATACCTTCTTTGTCTAAAACTGGAACTTATCCAAAAATAGATTATATTGCAGGAAAAGTAGAATCTAGTGGAGAAATTTCTGTTGGAACTAGAAAGAAAATCGGGCTTGATTCAAATGGAGTTTTTACAACTGAAAATTCTGTTGTAAGAAGTGGAGACTTGATTAGTGGAGATGTTGGTAAGGGTATAACTGCGAATTCTTATTTATCTTTTGAAAGTAAGGATATGGAGGATATTAGGAGTAAAGTTGAAAGTGTAGGCGCATCTAAACAAAGAGATGTGATGATTGATAGTTCTATGCAAAAACAATTTTCAGTAAATATTGATTTATTCTTGCCTTTTGCAGGACTAAGCGCTCCTGGAGTGCCAGTAGGAAAGTATTATAATGAGGTATTAAAGAAGAAATTAACTGAAACTATTTCACAATCACTTACTGTACCTGAGGTTGGTGAACTTAGATTAAATGAGGAAACAAAGATAATGGTTGATAGCATTGCTAGTAATGTTGTTGGAAAACTTACAAGCCAAAATCTTCCTCTTGGGGGGATGTATCATTTTGAACTTGTTAATAATCCAAATGGAAATGCGCAAATTATAGCTTCTATTCCAAGCAGTGATGGAAAAAGCATGAGTAGGACAGTTATTGAAATTCAAGATGCTGCTCAAAATAAATTGTTTAAGGATGTTTTTGAAGGTAGTTTGAGAGTGCCGGATATGGATAAGGGAGATATGCCTGGGATTAGTTCAACATATTATCAAAAAACTAGATATGCTTCACAAGCTTATTATGATTTATGGAGAGAAAATATCGGGACTAGTATTGCTAACCCCTTAGGAATAAATTATGCAGTTCATTTTGCAGGAAGTGAATTTATTAGGAGTAAAATTAGAGAAAGAACTTCTTGGGAAAAAACTGTAAGTTGGTGGATAGGCCTTCCTAACAAAGAAGGGATGTTGGATAAATATACTTCTAGAAAAAAATAAGTTTATTTTGTATGATTTAATATCTACTTTTTCTTCTTTCATTTCGCTTTCTTATTTCTTCATCAGTTTCAGGATATGAATGCCTGTTTTGCCAACGGTTACCCCACATCTGCCAAGATTCTATAAGTTCTTGGTCTTTTTCTGAAACTCCTCCAATAAAAAATCCTGATCCAACAATACTTTTTGCATAAATATCTAATGCTTTATATCCTATACCTGCTAAACTTCCTAGAACAATTCCTCCAATTAATACCTTTTTCCATGTAGGTATTCTTCTTGATTGTCTTGGTAATGGTGGAACTTGAACATTAGCTTCTCTTTCTAATTGGCTTGGGCTAGCTATTGCTTCAGTTATTGGGCTTGCATCCTCATAATTGCCTAATGTATCGTATGATGTGATGTATGTCATTTTTATCCTATCAGGTTTTGACCTGATTTTTTGATAATTATTATAGGTATT
>Ga0172369_10007116_pt1 | contig 13072 bp, 11 predicted proteins | sample LakKiv25m_FD_114539 | JGI IMG/M metagenome (GOLD analysis project Ga0172369, IMG submission 114539) | Freshwater microbial communities from Kabuno Bay, South-Kivu, Congo - kab_022012_11.25m | ecosystem: Environmental > Aquatic > Freshwater > Lake | place: Democratic Republic of the Congo... | reverse complement strand
CCAGTGGTGGATTGCTCTGCCAAAGAAAAAAAGCCCACTTGGGTGGGCCTCAGTACTTTTGATGTGCGCCCACAAGGAATCGAACCTTGAACCTATCCGCCAGCGGCGGATTGCTCTGCCAAAGAAAAAAAGCCCACTTGGGTGGGCCTCAGTACTTTTGATGTGCGCCCACAAGGAATCGAACCTTGAACCTATCCGCCAGCGGCGGATTGCCCTGCCAAAGAAAAAAAGCCCACTTGGGTGGGCCTCAGTACTTTTGATGTGCGCCCACAAGGAATCGAACCTTGAACCTACTGATTAAGAGTCAGTTGCTCTGCCAATTGAGCTATGGGCGCATTTATGCGTCTTGCTTTTCTTACTGTCTTGCTTGCCCCTTATGTGAGGGTGACGGGAATCGAACCCACGACCAACGGCTTAAAAGGCCGCTGCTCTACCGGCTGAGCTACACCCTCTTATTTGGCGGGGCAAATATAGCAATTGCAGCCTAAACAATCAATAAAAAAATCTATTGGCTTTTCTGTTGCTGGATGACTACATTCGTTTACTTTCATTACTTTGCAGAGGGTTGGGCTGAATAGAAAGGAAGGATGAATATGCGGGTCGTCTTGATGAGTGACAGTCACGATAACCTGCCGGCATTGCAGCGAGCAGTGGACTTTTGCAATCAGCAGCAGGCGGATGAGGTTTTACATGCCGGTGATCTGGTGGCGCCTTTCGTTAGTCGCGTCTTGAAGAATCTTTTGGCACCCTTGACTATTGTTTTTGGCAACAATGATGGCGAGCGGAACGGTTTACGCCAAGTTTTCCGGGAAAAGATTTTTGAGCCGCCGCATGAAATCGTCTTAGACGGGCGCAAGGTTCTTATGCTGCACGATCCCATATTGCTGGATGCGCTGGCCGCCTCAAAAAGATATGATTTGATTCTTCACGGTCATATCCATGAGATAAAGATTGTTAAACAACCTACTTTGATCGTGAATCCTGGAGAGGTTGGCGGGTGGCTCACAGGCAAATCCACTGTCGCAGTGTGGGATACGCAATCCGATAAGGTAGAAATCATTAAAGTTTGACGTGATAAGGTAATAGAACCCGCAGCGAGGACCGACGAATCGGCAATTCGCTCTTACATGCGCTTAGCGAATAATTTCGTCCTCACTGTAGTTTTGTTTTAGGTAAGCGTCGATGCAAAGCTTTTTCCAGTCTTGTAGCTTTTGATCATAGCCCAGGCCGGTCAAGAACGCCTCATCGATGGCGTCCCAAACGGAGCCCGGCTGAGGGGGGTAAATCTCGTTGTGGGCCGAATTGGCCACGTGTACGGCGGCCAAGGGACTGAAGGAATTCCCACCGGCTTTTGAAGGGAAGTGATGAAAGGCACAGGCTTCGACCACCGAATCGGCAAAGCCCCAAAGGGCCAGTATGTAGGCGCCAACCTCCGCGTGGCTGGAACCGAATAGATTCATCTCCGCTTCGATGAGGGGACAACCGCGTTGCATTTGTTGTTTGGTGGCTTCCAGGTAAAGCTGAGGCAGGTTTGCAGCCAATACGAGCTTGCCAATGTCGTGAAAAAGTCCGGCCAGAAAAGCGTCTTCGGCAAGGGAAACATCAAATGCCACTGTCTTGGAAATTGCTTGCGCTCCTCGGCCAACGGCTAGACTATGACGCAAAAGCTTTTGCGTCGAAAATCCTGTCGCCTTGGATTCATCCAGCGTGGAAAAAACGTGAGCTACCAACAGCAATGACTTGATCGTGTTCAAGCCCAGATAGATGGTCGCTTGCACTGGGTCAGTCACTTTATTAGCCAAACCAAAGAACGCCGAGTTGACCAATTGCAATACCTTGGCGGTCATGCCGATATCTTTTTCGAGGATCCTACCGACTCTGACGCTCGAGCTGTCGGGAGAGCGCAGCTCCTCTAACAACTCATAGTAGATTTCCGGGAGGCTGGGGATCACGCGCATCCGACCCGTCAGAGACTTTAGTTTTTCACTACCCAAGAGATCTCGTAATGCGAACGCTCTTGCCAAACGCCGTTTGAGAGTTTCTTGGTCGAGGGGTTTGGGGATTATTTGGTGGGCCCAGCGGGAAGAGTGAAGCAACACGTTTTCATCACCTCGCTCGGATAGAATGAAACGCATACATGCGGGGTTACGGCTCATGATTTCTCTGAGCAGCTCCGAGCCCTCGATGACCGGCATCTCCTCGTCGGCAACGACCGCATCAAAGGTAAAATCCTTCAACAACGACAGAGCTTCGCGCCCGCTCTTGGCAAAATACATCTCCCACTCATTTGCCTTGGAAATCATTTGGTATCGTAGCTCTTCGAGAACTGCCTCGTCATTGTCGACAAAAAGTATTAGCTTCTTTTCCACCTGACCTTACTTCCCGTTTTGTTCGGTTCCTCGACCTTAGAACAAATCCCCAAGAGAGATCACGTCAGTCCCGCTGCATCATGGAATGGGCGGCGACTGGCCTTTTGCAGTTGGCTTCGAATGCACCATGAAAGAGTCACAAGCTCCTCAATTCGAACCCTATTTTGCGAATGCCATTTTCCTGATTTCCCTGAAGGTCCCTGCTTCCAGCTTGCAGAAATAGACTCCTGATGGGAGACGCGTGCCGTTATCACTGGTTCCATCCCAAATCACCATATAGAAATCGGCGAGCTGGTTGGCGTTTACCAATGTTTTCACCATTTCCCCTCGTGTGTTGAATATCCGCAAAACGACCTGACTCTGTTCAGGCAGCGCATAAGAAATGATTGTAGAAGGATTGAATGGATTAGGATAGTTCTGCTCCAAAGAGAATTTTTCCGGTAAAACCGCTGCCTCAACAAATACGGGAACTGGTCCATGATAGGAGGCATTGCCGCGGATATCGATGTCTTCGAGTTGATAGTAGTAAGTTTGGTTGGCTTCCACTCTATCATCCACAAAGGAATAGTCTGTCGGCGAGGTGGAATTACCCGCGCCATTAATGATTTCCGCATTAATCTTTTCAAAAGACGCGTCTTTGCTTTCACTGCGCAAGATATTAAAGCCCAAATTATCGATCTCACTTTGCGTTTGCCATTTTAGGATGACCTGACCTCGAACGGATTCTGCGGTGAAAGAGGTAAGCTGAACGGGAAGAGAGACGTCGCCTAAATCTTGGTTGGAGACAGTCCAGTCTTCCGCGATTCCTGGCGGCGCATTAGTGTGGTTGGGAAAATAAGCAGCCGCATCGGTAGCATCATCAATTTGCACGTTCACAGAAGTGCCGGCAGCAATTATCCACCTTAAGGTGACAATCTTTTGCCAGCTAGTTGTCACATCCCATCCAGCCGGATTACCTGGAGGATTTTGATTTCCGCTTTCATTAACTCCGTTCCCAGTTACCATCGCTCGATATTTGCCTGATTCTGGTTTATCAGCGGAGCGCGCATATCCATTTGAAGTGCCAAACGCCCAAGACGAATCCGGATTTGAGGCCCATGCTGTTAGCTGTGAACCATATAGTATGTCTACTGTCAACGAGTTCAATGTCCTCGGCGAAGTTCCATTGCTGATCCTTGTTTCTAGATCTACATGAAACCTCCCGCCGACCGCCGCATCATTGCGTGAGACCACCAAGCGAAATTCCGCATTATCAGCCTGCGCGATCTCGGCCAGAAAACAGGAGAGCAGCATCAATCCCCAGCACACAGTCGACTTCCGCATGAACAGACATCCTTCTTATTTGCGTCAAAACTTTAGCGCCTGTGAATAGTACGTAACTTTTTTCTCCATGCGGACGATTTTGCATGCCTTGAAGAATGTTTCTCTACTATCAAATTCAAGATTGAGGAACTCTTCGATTCATATTCATGGCTATTCTCGAAACGAAAAAGCCTGGCTTCTTTCTGACTTGGCATTGCATTCAGAAGGTAGTCAGGCTTTACCGTTTTGATCGGACGGTTTAAATTAATTTGGGCAAGAGGAGGCCGGTATCAGGGCGTTTGCTCGATTTTTAAATTCACGTCATTGTGCAAATCCGGGCAGCTTGTTATTGCTTTTTCACCGAAGCAAATTGCCGATCGGCAAAGTCCATCATGGCGTTCCAATAGTCGATGTTCAAGGTATGCTTGGTGTCGCGCTGGTATTGCAGCAGACGGCCCGTTTCGGTATTGCCAATTTCGTCTTTGACATAGCCTTGACCGACGACTCCCTTAACACCCAAGAATTCATAAACGGGACTGGCGGCTTTCAATGTTTCAAGGGCCAAGTGCGGCGAGGCCCAAGTGTCCTGAAGTCCTGCGACATCCAGCACCGGCCTTGGCGCCACCAATGCCACCAGCAAATGCTGATCGACTGGAAGGCGTTCTACATCTTGTCCGAACTTGGCAAAATTGTCGTTGAACCAATGCGGGAAGGATTCGTTTATTTTCGCCACTGATTCCGATGGATTCATGCGACTGAGTGCCATTCCACCTGTACCCGACTGGTGCGGAATGACGAGGTCGATGCGTTCGTCCATGGCTGCAGCAAACAAGGCAGTTTTGCCGTTACGCGACCATCCGGTGGCGCAAATGCGGCTGGTATCGATTGCCGCATCTGTTTCCAGATAATCGACTACGCGAAGCAAGCCCCAGGCCCATGCCGCTATGGTCCCCCATTTTGTATCCTCATCTCCGGGAGCAGAAGGGTACTTGGCGTGAATCCCGTCGGTCCAGTCGTGCCGGTCAGGGTCCATGTCTTCCACGCAATAGGTCGCTAAAGCATAACCGCGGCTGATGGTGTTTTCCACCGCCCAGGCATCCGCCGAGGTTCCACGCTGGGGATAGCCCTTGGCGCAATCCGGCGGCTGCCAAGATCGCTCGATAATGGTTATTCCCTCATAACCGAGCAACGTGTGGTTGCCGCATTTATTGACTGCAACAAATACAGGAACCGGCCCACTGGCTTTATTGGGAAGGAACAGCGCGAGGTTAATGGAATAGGTTTTGCCCTCCGGCAGCAGCAGGTCAAGGCGGATTTCTTTATAGGTCGCTTTGCCATTAAAGAGCTGTTCGTCCTGTCTCAAGAGGAAAGCTTTTGTCTCAGGCTTTGGGGGCAAATATCCATAGATGTAGTGCTGGAACAGTATCTTTAGCTCGGGGCGTCGCTTCTCATACCAATCTTTTTTCGTTTTGATCGGCGTACCGTCCAGCATTTTAAAGGGATCGGGTAAGGCTGGTTGTTCGGTAAGGCTCTCGATCGGAGGTAGGATTTGTGAGAACGCCAATGTTGAGATGAAAGTAAACAAAATGAGCATTCCTCTTGCCGATTTCTTCAACATGCAGATTCCTCTTATATTGATGTTGGGTCTCATGTCAGACAACTTGAATTGTCCTGGCCATCATGCTTTGAATGCGTTTCTCAATTCTTGAATGAATGCTCCTTGCGAGCGGACACTTTTTCCTGCCCGATACAAATCCATGGCATCGACGAGCTCCCTAGAGAATTCTATTCCGTCCAGAGTCGAAATGTGGCCAGCTTCGACAATTGTCTTTTAAGAATCCGCTTGTAGTAATCCCGCTCGCATTTTCGACTAACGAAGTTTGGATGTTTGCCTATTACATCAACGAAGGAAGGAGGATCGGCCAAATGCCAGCGCTCAATGTGAGGATCAGGGCAGGCTATTATAGTCCGATTCTTGAAATCTGGTTGAATTCTATTTTCTACGTCTCTTCGAGCTTGGCTATATCTTTTGCAATTTGTGTCGATACAGACTATTGAAAGGTCCGGCGGATGACCATGCTTTATCGCAAGGGTCTTTTGAAAAACATTCAGTTCCTGCATTGCTTTGCCATGTCCCCCACGTGCTGAATGAACATCAAAATAGACGAGTCGATTCTCTTCTTTTGCGATACGATACGCTAAAGCTTTTATGAATTCTTCGTGAGCTAAATCCTCGGCAAATAGTGCAACGGTCTTAGTCATTCAGCACCCCCCGAAGCATCAATTGTTCAAACAAGCCATCTTCTTCGCTACTCAAAGCTGCTGAAATTTCGGCGTCTTCAAAAAGTGGACCGTAGGCGTCGAAAGGATCAATTATGGAATCTCCCTCAATCTGTTTTACTCGAAACAATCCTATCTCATTTGGGTATTCTCTGGCCTTCTTTAACACTAAACTGCAGAAGAGGGAAGAATGGGTGGTTATTATTACCGGCCGTCTATGATCTATAGCCAGTGAAGTCATCAAATTGGCAATGAGTACTAAGCGGAGTGGATGGACCCGATTTTCCGGTTCATCAAACGCTATTAGCGATCCAAGCCACGGGTTGACAATGATGGCGCATAAGGCGAGTACCCTTAGGGTTCCTTCGGAGATAATTATAGAAGAAAACTCGGTACCATTTTGCCGGACCATGATATCAAGCGTGCCTCGCTTTGTATCCAGATCGACATCAATATCCTCAATAGACGGTATTATTGTCTTAAGCGTTCATAGAATTGTCCTATAATTCCTATTTTCTTCTGATTTCAATCTGGACAAGAAAGGAGCTATATTCTCCCCTAATGCTCCAATATCATCCACCTCCATCGCTCTCGCCGCGCGGCGCATGGACACACGCGGATCAAGATAATAAGTACGCCAGCCCAATAGTTCTCTTCGACATCTTTCGATGCCGCTGTATTCCTTGCCGCTTAGCCTTCGATCGGAGAGCAACGAATGATTCAGTCCGATTGATTTTGTACGGGGATGTGTCGGTTTGCTCTTTCGTCTTATGCGCAGCTCATTGCCGACTTTTTCTATGAGGAAACTGCCTCTGGCAGTACTAATTTTTGTCAGAGTCGCCAGATATTCCTCTTCCATCGCAAGACCTCCTGAACCGGGATTAATCCTCACTTCTGTTCGATAGAGGTAACGGTCATTTCCTATTCTCAATTTGGCTTGCAGTGTAAAACTGGCTGATAGTTGACCAAGAAGCTTCGGCAACCCGTAGATGGAAAGGTGCAAGCTTCGATGGGATACTCCCGTATTGGTTCCTGTAAAGCATCAGAAAGGGTGTGATGAGTACCAATTCGCGCCAAAGCGACGATAGCGTCTAAAAAATTTGACTTGCCGGCAGCATTAGGCCCAAATAACACAGCGATGGGTGAGAGAAAGACTGAAGACTTCGAAGAGTCTTAAATCCACTAACTGATAATTGTTCTAACATCGCGCACCTCATTGTTTCCAAACGATGAGCACTCAACAGAAATGCATGAAATCACGGACATACCTATTACGGGCTCACTAAAGTTATCCCAACCTTATGACTTGAGAGCAAAACTGAATTGGCTATTTCACTCTCCACCCCCACTGCAAATCAACAAGCGGAGCCAACAAATGCCATTGGCTGCCGAACGGATATTCTCCGTACACTAACTTGTAGCCAAAGCAGAATTGAAAGCGAGCGCTCTTTTGCCATAACAACAATCCCAGTTGCTCGAAGGCGAAATTCTCTTCAGCCTTGGGAGTGATAAAGATCTCTGCGTCTGCGCGATAGTGCCAGCGCCTGAACATTCTTCCCTGTAGATTTGTTCCTCCGCGCAAACTATAACCATGATAAAAGACGTTCATTCTGGGAAAGATCAGCGGCAGATCGATGGTCGTGCGGCGATCGAGAGTCGCGGACTTGGCTGCAAGGGCCAATCCCAATTTGCCGGTGAGCACTTGATCCTTGGCTATGAATTTGGAAGCCAGCACCTCTGTATTTATGGCGACCATGTTTGGAATCCGAAATTCCGGCGAGATCAGTCCGCCTGTTCCCTCCCTGGCAACGGTGCGCAACAAGGGCGTAGGATAATAGAGGCTGTGATTGGTGGAAACTTGAAACCCGTTGAACGAGCGGTGTGACCATTTGACACTCAGGTTCGGCATCAAGAAAGTGACAAGTGGATGAATGGAAAATTCCAATGATGTCGATAGGCCATAACGGAGAGGTTGAAATATGCCCACTTCCATTCGTCCCACCGGCAATGTGTAAGCTGTACCGGACGACCATGTCTGCCCAGCATCCTGCCTGGCTTCTCCGCCTGTCGCCGCGGTGCAGAGCAAAAAAGAGAGCAGGACGGCTGTTGCCCATCGGCTTGCGCAGCTTGATATCATCGCGGCACCTCCCATTGCGCACTGACCGGCACATGGTCGGACAGGTCGGTGATGTCTTGGTGGGTAACGCTGGTGTTGGGAAGCCAGCGATGGTTGGTGAAAAGATAGTCGATCTTGCGATCCCATGTAGCGTTTGGATCAGTAGCATGGGTAAAATGGCGCGGCTGATCGATCAGGTAGTCTTTCATCGGAACAGAGCAGAAATAGCGATCGTACAAACCTCGCAGCCAGTTCATTTCCGGCGTGTAGTTGCTGCCCTCTTTATGTTGAGGATTATCCTTTGCTCGATGGAAAGATTCGCCAGAACATTTGTCCTCCATACAAAAATCGGTGGAATCAGAACCCGGGGGCAATAGATTAAAGTCGCCGCCGAAAATAATGTAAGCGCCGGCGAGCTTGCTCAGCTCATTTTCCAATCGTTCGATTTGCCGCTTTTTCGTATCATCGGTTGAGAATGCCTCGGCGTGGGTGTTCACAACGTAAAAGCTATCGACACCGGGCAAGGCAATTCTGGTCTTGAGAATGTTCCGGCGCAGGTAGAAGTATTTGGTCAACGCATCCTGATCGCCGCGCTGCGGTAGCTGAATCCGTTCGGCTTCGACAATTTTCCAGCGCGAGAGAATGGCGTTGCCCATATTCATCCGTCCCAGGCCGTCGCTGGGAATGTATTGGGCCTGCCAGATGGAAGCATACGCCCCGTAGCTGAAATAGGTGTGATCCAAAAGCCATTGCACCTGATCGATATAGCCGGATCGTTTTGATTCCACATCTACTTCTTGGAGAAGAAGAATATCCGGCTTGATGTCATTGATTTTCGCCGCCAGGCCTTCAAGAGTAGAAAGAATTTCCTTTTCAGAAAGTATGACACGATCACCACAGCTATCGCCAAACCAGGGGGTGCGTCTTCCAGCGGCAAAGCGAATGTTCCAGGTCATGACCGTGATCTTGTCAATGTTGTTCGGCGGCGCTTGCTGGTGCTTGGCAGTGTAGATGACGGCCTCTTCCACCGGCTTGAATTGGTTTACTAGGGGATCACAACTCAGCAGAAGAGCAGTCGCAATGAGCACCCAATGTCTTTGGCTTGTGTGAATCCTCGTTTCCTTGATCATGTCGCCCATGTATCCTGTGTATAAAAGTAGATTTTGGAGCAATGCAAGAATCGATCGCTTATTGTTTAGAGTTCGATGGATAGCAGTAATTAAAAAGCGGCAGATTTGCCATTACTGCTGGTACCTAATTCATTACCCAATTCAATAGGTACTACTTAACTATAGTTTGGCAAATTTTGTCTTAACAGAATATGTAGGAGAACTCTCCGAGTTTGACCACAATATGCATTAGAGATCGGCGTTTGGAGACGCCTCTTACAGCGCGAATTCCGAATTTTGCCAAACTACAGTACCTAATTCTTTTACTTTTGCCACCGGGCATTTTGTCCGCGCCCTAGCGATTCAAGCCGCCCTTCTGAGCGCAGACTTTTTATAATTTTTCTTATCATGTCCAAACTCACTCCTAAGCATGTCTGACGGTTGCTGATAATGTGAAGCAGGCCCTGCACCTTGGTTGATTGTTATGCCTCTTTGGCCTTCTTGGCATCCCACCACATGTACACACATAAGAACAAGAACAATCCCAAAGCCAAGCGCTGGCCACTAAAGCTCTCGGCCCAGTGGGTGGTGATGATGGAATCGACAAATGAAACCTTGTCAAAGCCAACGTATTTTAAGAACGCGGAAACCACACCCATGATAGCGCCGCCGGCAATGAATCCGGATGCTATCAAGGTTCCGCGCTCGCGGCGGCGACTGCTGATCTTTTCATCGTTGGAGCTGTTAGCGACCAAATGGGCGACGATACCGCCGGCCAGCAGCGGTGTGTTCAACTCTTGAGGAATGTACATTCCAAGTGCAAACGCCAACGGCGGCACGCCGATCATCTGCAGCGTAGCTGCAAAGAAAGCTCCGACGATGTACAGCATCCATGGGGCAGGTTGGTTGGACATGAGCGGCTTAATCACTGCGGCCATGGCATTGGCTTGCGGCGCCACCAGCGCGTCCTTGCCGACAAATCCGTATGTTTCATTGAGCATCATGATGACCAATCCCACTGAAGCTGCAGCTACCAAAGTGCCGAGAAACTTGAATTGCTGTTGATTTTTTGGCGTCGTGCCCAGCCAATAACCGATTTTGAGATCGGTGATGAAACCGCCGGCCATGGACAGCGCCGTACACACCACGCCACCAATAATCAGTGCTGAGATCATGCCAGTAGCGCCGGAGAGTCCTACACGCACCAGAATAACTGAAGAGAGGATCAAAGTCATCAAAGTCATGCCGGAGACCGGATTGGTGCCGACAATGGCGATGGCACGCGCCGCCACGGTGGTAAAGAGAAAGGAAATCACCAACACGATAAGCAGGCCGATGATGGCGTGCGTCAGATTGTTGACAACGCCAAATTGAAAGAAAATGAAAATAAAAACGGCTGTGAGCAATATTAGACCGCCGACCAATCCCATGGGCAGGTCTTTGCTAGTGCGGGTTTGCGAATGCTGCGCCAATGCTTTGCCGCCGATGATCTCCTGCCAGGCCAACTTTATCGCCCCGCCAATGATCTTGGATGAGCGGATAATACCGATGATCCCGGCGCAAGCGATACCGCCGATGCCGATGTGACGAACATAGGTAGCGAATATTTGTTCGGCGCTCATATCGCTGATGAGACCCGTCGCGGTGCTGCCAAATGTGCTTGTCAAATGTGAGCCGAAGTAATACACCATGGGAATGAACACAAACCAAGAGACAAAGGATCCCGCCGCAATGATCGCAGAATACTTGAGTCCCACAATGTATCCCAGGCCGGTGACCGCTGCTCCCACATTCAAACGAAAGACAATTTTGGCGTCATTGGCCAAGCTTTGCAGAAAGGGAATGGCCCTACTTTGGAATACCTCGCTCCACCATTGAAAGGAGCCGATAATAAAGTCATAGATGCCGCCGATGGCCATGGCTTTCAACAGAACTTTCGCCTGCTCGCCGCCCGCTTCTCCGGCCACCAGGACTTCGGTCGTGGCGGTGGCTTCCGGAAAAGGGAACTGCCCGTGCATTTCCTGAACGAAATATTTTCTAAAGGGGATAAGGAAAAGGATGCCGAGGAAGCCGCCGAAAAGCGAAGCCAGAAAGATCTGGTAGAATTTGGCATCCAGCTCCAAGATGTAAAGCGCCGGGATGGTAAAGATGGCGCCAGCTACGACGACGCCAGAGGCTGCGCCGATTGATTGAATGATGACATTCTCAGAGAGAGCGTTTTTGCGCCGCGTGAAAACGGAAGTCCCCACGGCCAATATGGCAATCGGAATGGCGGCTTCGAAAACCTGGCCGATTTTCAAGCCCAAATAGGCCGCCGCCATAGAAAAGATAGCAGCATAAAAAAGCCCCCACATCAGCGAATAGCGCGTCACTTCGGGCAATGGTTTTGCAGCGGGAACAATCGGATTGTAAACTTCTCCATCTTTTAGGGGTCGATAGGCATTTTCGGGGAGGGACATTTTGATTGGTTCCATAAAGGCTCCTCAGATGATGCAGCAACGGGGCGTTAATTTTTGGAAAATATAGGCAATCGGCTAAGCTTTTGCAAGGGGAAAGTAATTAAAATACATTCTTTCTCCCGGACCAAAATGAACTGCTGCCTTGATCTGTTGACCTGACCAGCGTTAAAAATTTAGCCATAGAACGACTTTCCCAACCACGCTGATTTTAAGTCAAAATGATTAGGGACAAAATCATTTTGTCCCTAATCATTTTGATTTTTGGACAGCGGCAAATTGATGCGCTGCGATACGAGAGGAAACTTGGTCAAAAGTCCGCTTGACGGTCACAGCGGTCTTCAGCGTTGACATAGTGAATTAAATTCCGTAAATTTAGCTGCCTAAAAACTGATCGACACAACCGAAGAATCATTGAATTCAGAGGAAGTGAGTACGATTAAGATTAAGATCAAAAGGTGATCAACACAACCAAAGAATCATTGGATTGGAAACAGGATGAAGAACTCATCAGGGATTGCAGCGATAATTTTTAAGACAGTTTTGTGGACCTTATCGGCGGTGACTTTGCTGACATTGATCCTGGTCGGAATAAGATATATCAGCAACAGGCAAAACGCTGCCAAGCTGGCCGAGCTGGAAAACGTCATCCAAAGTATGCGCTCGGCCATGAATGTGGATAGCATCCGCCAGTACAACATTCAACGGATCATCGCCATCATCAACCAGTACAACCTGCAAATGCCGACGCACCAAAAGTACGACATTGCCGAAGAAATCTATGACATGAGCATCAAGTACAGTAATCTCAACGTGGATTTGATTTGCGCCACGATTACCCATGAAACGGCAGGCACTTGGAATCCGGAAGTCATTTCTCCAGCGGGAGCCATTGGGCTTATGCAATTAATGCCGACGACGGGAATGTTCGTTGCGGCTTATGAGCAATTGAGCTGGACTTCCCCCGAGGAAGTTTTATCCAACCCGATCTATAATATCCGATTGGGTGCCCGGTATCTCTCCTCGCTTATCGCTGCGTACGATGTGGATGGCGGTCTGGCGGCGTATAATGGCGGGGAAAGACGCGCAGCCCTTTGGCTTGGCAGCGGCAAATCCTCCGGCATCTTGTCCCGCGAGACGCAAGAATACGTTCCGGCCATTCGCAGATTGTATGAAGAGCTGCAGGCATTTCGTCTATAGGCTGTCAGGTCGTCAAATCAGAACATAGCCGGAAGAAAGCAATATTCAATCCCAGGGTGACGTCAAGTGGTCGGGTCATTAAGCTGCAACTGACTGCTGCGAAGAGGTAAAAATTTCGGAATAAGAAGCCTTTTCTCCAAGGTTTTAAGTGCACCATTTCAAGACCTTTTAAGGAGAAAATGCTATGAATGAAGAATTCCTAAGTCGACGTGCGTTTTTTGTTTCTTCGGGTACATTATT
>Ga0172369_10007114_pt1 | contig 13074 bp, 14 predicted proteins | sample LakKiv25m_FD_114539 | JGI IMG/M metagenome (GOLD analysis project Ga0172369, IMG submission 114539) | Freshwater microbial communities from Kabuno Bay, South-Kivu, Congo - kab_022012_11.25m | ecosystem: Environmental > Aquatic > Freshwater > Lake | place: Democratic Republic of the Congo... | reverse complement strand
GGTTTTGATGCTTCGAAAGTTAAAGTAATCATTCACCAGTTTGTTACACTTACTGAGGATGGTAAACAAGTGAAAATGTCAAAACGGTCCGGCAAAAGCTACACACTTGATGAACTGTTAGATGAAGTTGGTCCCGATGTAGTTAGATTCTTTTTATTAATGCGTCAAGTGACTACTCACCTTGAATTCGATTTGAGTCTTGCACGTGAACATAGCGAGAAAAATCCGGTTTTCTATCTTCAATATGCCCACGCAAGAATCTGTTCGATTATTGATAATGCAAAAACTAAGGGAATCGAATTAAATCCGGAGTTTAATTCGTCATTGCTTATTCATCCCAAAGAAATTGATTTAATAAAATTGCTTTTAAAATTTCCCATTCAAATCAAAACTGCCGCTGAAAAATACGAACCTCAAATTCTTGCTGAATATCTTAGGGATTTAGCAACCGCTTTCCATGGATTCTATCACGAATGCAGGATAATTGGCTCAGAAACTGAATACCAAAATTCACGTCTTAATTTAGCATGGTTGACTAAAATCGTATTGAAAAACGGTTTGACGATATTGGGCATAACCGCACCCGAAAGAATGACAAGAGAAGAAGAGCCTGCCACTCTGTAAGATATTAAATATCAATAATTTACAATGATTTTGGAAAATTTGGAATTCAATTCCATATTTTCCAAAATTAACAGAAATTAAATTATTTTACAAATTTTATTTATATTTAAAATATGTTAGAACAATATTCGTTTTAACAATAAATTCAATTACATATAATATTTAATAATTTAAGGAGCTTTTTGATGAAAAAGTTAAAATTAATAATCATTCTGATTTTGTTTGGTTCACTTCAAACATTTTCTCAGACCAACTGGAATATTGACAGGTCGCATACTCACGTTCTTTTTAGTATTAAACACATGATAATCTCAAATGTGACAGGATATTTCAGAATCTTCGACGGTAAAGTGGTTTCTTTTTCTGATGATTTCAACAATACGAAGGTTGAATTCGAAATTGATGTGAACAGCATTAATACTGAAAATGAAAAAAGAGATAAGCATTTGAAATCAACCGATTTCTTTGATACTGAAAGATATCCGAAAATTACTTTCAAAAGTAAATCATTTAAAAGAATCAGTGGTTCCGATTATGAGATAGTTGGAGACTTAACAATGAAAGGTATTACCAAGGAAGTCAGGTTTAAAGGTGAATACAATGGAACGGTTAAAGACCCTGGTGGCAATACACGAGCAGGTTTCAGCATGTCAACAAAAATCAACAGATTTGACTATGGGCTTTCGTGGAACAAAACAATTGAAACAGGTGCTTTAGTTGTTAGTAATGAGGTAAAAATCGAATGTGAAATTGAGATTTACAGAAAATAGCCATGAACCTTGAAGAAGAAATAAAACAAACAATTTTTCAGAATGAATATCACAAACTTATTCTAAACATTTTATTCACAGGAAGCTGGCTCGTATCATCAATCTCAAAAATTATCAAAGAGTATGATTTGTCACATGCCCAGTATAATATTCTAAGAATTCTCGGGGGACAGCATCCGGCTCCGGCTAATGTCTCTAATGTGCAGGAGAGGATGCTTGACCGGCTTTCAGACGCATCACGTCTGATTGAAAAATTAAGATGTAAAGGTATGGTTGAAAGGAAAGAGTGCCCGGTTAACCGCCGGCAAATGGATGTGACAATTACAGATAAAGGATTAAGCTTATTGGAACAAATTGATGTAAAGATGAAGGAGTACCACAAACAATTTCAAAGTATTATGCCAACAGAAGCTATTGAAGTTAACAGAATTTTGGATAAAATGAGAGAATCCGTTTAAGATAATTGAACAGAATTTTTTGTAATTCCGAACACTTACCGAAAATCTTACTTAAATGTTGAAGTCCAGTCAATTAAGTTTAATTGATTGTCATCTCCTCTAATAACAATTTTCTTCTTATCCGGGGATATACCATAAGACGAAATATTGTAATTAGTCGAAGGTGTGACATAAGCTATTTTCTTTTTGTCTAAATCAAGAAGACAGAGGTTGCATTGTCCGTAATGGTAATTTTCGTACATTATGTTAATCAATGCTCTTCGTTCATTGTAAAAAAAGACTGAACTGTAGTTGCATTGATAATAGTTGTTGTAATCAAGTAATCTGGTTGCAAAAATTTCTTTGGCATTGCTGTCCTTGATGGAAAGATTCCATGTACTTAGCCCATCAGAATCCTTACCCGCATTATTGATTGTCAGTGTTGTTTTAGTTTTGATAGGAGCAAAATACTTATATCCTGCGGCAAGAGTAATTTTATTAAGCTGTTTGGTATCAACCGAATACTTGTAGTAAGTGTTATAACTATTGATATGGACAAATACTTCATTTGTATTATTGTCTAAGGCAAATTCAGGAATTTTATTGTCTTCAAGAATAATTGTTTCATTTTTGCAAGAAGAATCAGTTAAAATTAGTCTGTAAAAGTCATTGTAGTTAACTTTCGTTGATTCAAGATAAACAATTCCGGAGCCTGCTCTCATTATCTTAAAGCTTTTAACAGTATCGGATGATAAATTAATTGTGGTATTTGTTGCAAAATTATATTTTTTTATAATCCCTGTCGAATCGTATGAATAAGGAAAGAGTGAAAGATAAAAAAGCCCATTTTCATCGGGAGACAAAATTAAATTCTTCGCCTGTAATGCTGAACCTCCAATGCTTGTTAGTGAACTACTATTGATATCGAATAATTTTATATCATTGTTCTGATAATAATACCAGGCAAAAACAAATCTTCTTGAATCGCTTAACCAAACAATTTCGTTTACTGAACCGTAGGAAAGCAGGGAAAGTATTGACTGGCATTGGTAGGATATCCATTTCGGGTCTTTTGGTTTAACATTTGAATCTGAAACAATATATTCCTCATTTTTGCAGGAATACAAAATACATAAAATGAACACAATCATAAATAACGGTATATAAAATCTCTTATTCATCAAATTCTTCGAAATCATCAAATTACACAACGAAAATAAAATTAATTACTGCTGATTCAGGGACAATAACCTCAAAATCAGTTAAATGCAATTTATTTAATAAAACAATATTCTTTGTCAACAATTCGTAAATAAAATGTAAAAAGAATGTCACATTTTCTTTTTATTTCTGATTTCTTCAATCCGCTCTTCAAAATATGTCTTCTTATCAGGATTTTCTTTATATAAGTCGGTATATGCTTTAATAGCAGAATCGTATGCACCCTGCTGCTCGAGAATTTTGGCAATTGTTTCGGTCATAATGTGGAATTCCGGTTCGGATTTTTGTTTGGTACCATCATCAAATTTATTTTTAACTGCTCTTTTGTGTATTGATGGGACAGTCTGATTACTGAATTGGTTGGTTTGTTCAAAACTGAAAAGTGGCATCCCGCTCAAAGGTTTAATATGGGAAAAATTACCTGATTTTTTTGATTTTACTTGTAATGGGGTAAACTCAATACCAGGAATCAGTTTTAAATTTGATGACCTGAGTTCCAAACCATCAACCTCATCGTTATCGAAGTTCTGAACTAAAGAAAGAAAACTTACTTCTGAAATCTTCTGATTTTGTAAGGCTATTATTTCTTCATGTTCATCAATGTCAAGAGATTGTTTTGTTTCTGATGCAATAGATAAATTTCCGTGCAATGAATAAAATTCACGTTTTTTATTGAGCAGACTTTTATTCAATGGAAATTTTACCGTCGCATTTTCGAGAACAGAAAGAGCTTCAGTCAGCTCGCCCTTTCGTTCAAAAATGCTTGCAAGAATTCCATAAGCAATAGGATAATCAGGAAATTTCTCCATACCTCTTATGCAAAGTTTCAGAGCTTCCTCAAGAAAATCAGAACGAAGAAGTTCATCTGCTTCAACTGCAAAAAGTTCGGTAATTTCCATTTATTATCTTCTGTTTCCGAATAATCTCAAAAGGAAAAGAAAAATATTAATAAAATCGAGATAAAGCATCAATGCCCCTAAAATTGCACTTTTTACAGCAGCTTCGTTTCCGGAGTACTGAACTTCATACATTTCTTTCAACTTTTGGGTATCCCAAGCTGTCAGTCCGGCAAATACCACCACACCAATAATATTTACTGCGAAAGCTATAGCAGAACTTCCAAGAATAATATTAAACAATGTGGCAAAGATGATACCTATGAGTCCCATAAACATAAACCTGCCCATACCTGACAAATCTCTTTTAGTAAAAAATCCGAATGCAGACATCGCTCCAAACATAGCAGCAGAAATAAAAAATACATTTTGAATGGATTCGAGTGTATAAATTGCAAAAACCACTGAAAGTGTCAGACCATTCAGAAAGGAATAGCCCAGAAACAAACTTGCTGCAGTATTTTTACTAATTTTATCAATTCTTGCAGAAAGAGAAGCAACCAATATCAATTCTCCGATTATCAATCCAAAGAAAAGAATACTGTTTGAAGCTATTTCGATAAACAATCCACTTGAAAATATATACCAGGATGTTACACCTGTAATCAAAAGACCACCTACCATCCAGGCATAAACTTTCGACAGAAAAGTTTGTTGAGCTTTAACTATATCATGTTCGCTCAGAACATTTATACCAAATTGTTCCATATTTTAAACTCCTTTAACAACCTAAAACTTAACTATTTTTCCCCACCGATTATCAACGGAGTGTTTCCTTTACCACCCATTATGATAATCTTTGAATTGGGTGATGTAGCGATTTCTTTTTGAACTTTAATCATTTCGAACTGAAGGATTTTGTCGGAAAGTCCACTATTGACTATTTTCTGAGCATCGGCAACACCCTGTGCTTCAACGCGTTTTCTTTCGGCTTCCTGCGTTTCTTTCTCAAGTACAAATTTCATTCTTTGAGATTCCTGAACGGATGTAATTTTTCGTTCAATTGATTCTTTTACTGATTTCGGTAATTGAATATTGCGAATCAGAAGTTGCTCAAGGATTATTCCTCTTTTAGTAAACTCTGCCTCTATTTTAGTTCTGATTTTGTGTTCGAAAGCTTCACGATTTTCAGAGAAAAGAGAAATAGCATCAAAGTACGATGCACTTTCCCGAATCCCTGTTCTGGCAATAGGTCTGATAATTTTATCTTCAAAACTGATACCTATTTCTCTGTAAAGTCTTGGAGCTTCAGATGGAACAAGCCGGTAAAGTACGGTAAGGTCAATTATTACTTCCAAACCATCCTTACTCAAAACTCTAATTGCATCATCACCTTGTTTACCCCCTTCATCTGTTGTTCCTGACATAGTATAATTTTGAGTTTGAAGGCTCAATTCCTTTACGTCAACCAAAGGATTGATAAAATTAAGTCCTTCATTTAACACATTACCCTGTACTTGTCCAAAAAGAACCTGCACTCCGATATGTCCTGCATTAATTTGTTTTATGCACGATGTTAAAACACCAATAACCATAAGAAGTAATCCAGCGGTCTTTATAAGTGTTTTAAATTTAAGAAAAAAGCCGCCGGATTTTGCTCCGACAACTCCAATAATAAATATGATTAATCCGAATATCAACAGTCCCATTTTGTACTCCTATATATAAATTGTTTAGTCATTACTTGTATCAAAATCTAGTGAATCTGTTCCGTCTCCGTCCGTTAAATCCAAATCAGAATCTGTATCATCAAGCAAGTTAGCTTCAATTAAGTCTTCCTGATATTCATTGTCAGAATAAAATTGTAAATCTCCTGACGTTGGTGCTATAAACGGAGCACCTGGGTTTAGAGTATCAAATTCACCGGCATTAAATCCATTATCACCGACCATTAAAATAGCTTTGCCCAAATCATCAACAAGGAAGAAATTATTTGCATAAAGATTCGATTCAAACATCATACCAGCCCAGAGCCATGCATAGTAAAAGTAATTATCGAAATTAAAATATCCGTAATAAACCGGATTCGCAAAACGGTCATGCATTATATCGTCAGTATTTTTTACTAACTTCTTGGGTCTGATGATTTGAATGGCTGTAGATTTAATAATATTGTCAACTTTAATGAATTTCTTTGCAGCAAGCTCCAATTCGTTTATAAAATGATTAAACAAAGACCATTTCTCATCAACAAATTTATCATGATTACTCTGAGAAACAAACAGAGGTTTAATCCGATTTTGGAGAGATTCACCGGTTTCCTTTTCTTCGAGCCTGAATTCGGGAAAAATGCCGTTAATATTAATTACAATAGGGTATTCCCCCACTTTATGTTTCCTCGAAATTCTAATCTCAATCAAATATTTAATTGAATCTTTCAAGTGTTCCAAAACAAGAAAAATATGATTGAAAAGTTCTGATTCAATCGGGTCCACTCGAGAAGAGAATTCAAACATAGCTTTTTCGAGGTCATTTTCCTCACCTGACTCATCAAGATAAAAATCGTAATCGTCCACAGCCAGTCTGATGATATTTTCAATATGAATCGAATGAAGCCCCAAGTATACCTGCTGAAGTATGGATACTGCAGTGAAAGTTTCGTGTTCCTGTCTTGACGAGATTTGACCGAATGTCAATGCATCGAGTAACTTTTTAAAGAAATTATTTTCTTTGACTTTTTTAATCATGGTTGACTGCGAAGGGTCAATTTCCAGCTTTCCTGTTAGATACATTGTTGAATCCTTTTTAATTTATAGCTATTATTATCAGTTAACCAACTTTTTCAAACAAAGATTTTTCTTTTTTACAATCAAAGAATATAAATTTACAAAATTTATCAATAATTTATAAATATTATTTCTGAATAAAAAAAATCCCTCTAAAAAATAGAAGGATTTAATTTTTTCAGTTCTTTGTTTTTAAAGTTGTTTTATTACAATATAGCTTGGTCCGATGTATCTTTTCCCTTTTGCTTTCTTGGATGTTGGTGGCGGATTTTTCGGGTCGGACGTTACGGAACCGTAAGCGGAAACTCTGGTTGGGTCAATACCTTTGGTAATAAAGAAATTTAAAAGAGTTTTGCTTCTTTCGTCGGTCAATTGTTTGTTCCTTGCTTTATCAACATCATTATCGGGATAGCATAAAATTTCAAATTTAATTTGCGGATTGTTAGTCAAGGTAGAATTCAAATCTTCAAGAAAATCTTCCGCTCCCACTCTTAGTTTGGACTTGTTCAGCTCAAATGGCGGTATCATCAGTGGGATTTTTGCATTCTGAACCATAGGAGTAACAAGAAAATCTTTCGAAATCTCCTGATATTTGGTAGTATTTGCGATGTCTAACTCAAACTTTTCCTTGCAGTATTCTGGCTGATTAACGGTTAAATAATATTTTTTCCCAGGTTTTAAGCTGGGGATATAGTAATAACCGTTTTCGGCAGAATTACTACGTGTGGCACTTATACGTTTTCCTGTTTCGTCAACCACAACGATAAAGACTGTAACAGGTTCGTGAGTAACAGCATTGAAAACACTTCCGGTTACGGCAACAACAGGATTAACTAGACTTTGCTGTGCATTGGCATTCGGAAATGCTAATAAAATCACCGATATAATTACGATAACTCTGATAAAATTACTGATTTTCATATTAATTGATTCCTTTCGATTTTGGTTTAGCTTCATTTGTAAGGAATCGTACCGTTCCGTCGGCACATCCGATAATAATAGTGCTTATATCACTGATTAAATCAACTGACCAGATTTCAACGCCTGCATCAAATGTCATAAGGTTTTTCCCGGTATCAATATCCCATAACTTAACAGTCTTATCAAGGCTGGCACTGACGATGGTTTTATTATCACCGGCAAATGAAACATCCTGCAAAATATCCTTATGGGCTTTTATTTTCCGTAAAAGTTTACCAGAAGGCATTTCCCAAATGATAATAACACCGGTACTGTCAGAAGATGCCAAACGAGTGCTGTTAAAATTATAAATACAAGTCAGCACAGGTGCTTCGTGTCCCAATAGCGTCATAATCGGTTCTTTAGTTGCAATGTCTGTTGACCAAATTTTGATTGTTCTGTCGTCACTGCAAGAAGCAATGGTTGAACCGTCATAACTGTAAGCAACATTGTTTGTTGGTTGAGTATGGTCACGAAGAGTTTTGACTTCTGTTCCAAGGTTTATATCCCAAAGTTTTACGGTTTTATCAAAACTCGTACTTGCTACGTAACTCGAACTATCTCCCTGAGAAAAATACACACCGATTACCTGGTCGGTATGTCCTTTCATAACCTTCAACTGCTTACCGGTTTCAACATCCCAAATTCTCACTGTATGGTCGCTTGAACCGCTGGCAATGTATTTATCATTACCCGAAAAGGAAATATTGTTAACCTGACCGAGATGACCGGTGAGAGTATGAAGTAATTTCCCTTCGGGAATACTCCAGATTTTAATAGTTTCATCCAGACTGCATGTTGCAACCTTGGTATTATCTTCATTCACAAAAACTCCAAGAACTTCATCATCGTGCTTTCCGATAGTTTTCATGGAGTATTTGAATCCCTGAGAAAAATTCTGTCCCGCTATGAAAAAAAGCAATGTCAGGACCAGTAAAATTTTTCGAATCATAACAAATATCCTTATTTATAGATACAAATAGCTTTTGACTTAATCACTCCGCCTAAAAACGTGTAAATGATTACTTCATTATAAATAAAGTATGCAAGATAACTAAAAAAAATAAAATAGAAAAAGAAAGGTTTGGAAAATTTTATTAATATTTTTCCAAATAAAGTGAAAATGCCTTAAAAGTTTCCAAAATTTCTTTTAAATCTTCCTTTCTAACGGAAATGATTTCTTTAGAATTATTTTCATCAGAAAGAAAATTTCTTAAAATTGGTTGTTCAGAATTTATCTTTTCGTTTGAATGAACTATTAAATTGTTTGTTTCTGACAAAATCTTCTCCAAGTTTTCTTTCGCTCCCCTTAAAGAAAGTTTGTCCGAACGGATTAACTTTTTAATAATTTTGATGACCTGCACATCCTTTTCGGAATAAATGCGGTTGCCTCCACGGTTCTTTTTGGGCTTGAGCTGCTCGAACTCTTTTTCCCAATACCTTAGAATATGCTGTTCTTCGTCAACTAATTCGCTGACCTGACTTATCGAATAATATAATTTCTGCATGTTCTTTTAAACAGAAAATTTACAATAATTTAACTATTTGTGAGTTATATTATATTCCATATTGCAATTATAAAGAATTATTTTTAATTTTGCTAATTGGATTTTACATATTTTACAAAAAGGTTTTAAATTGGAAAAACTAAAAATTAATCCTATAGTCGTTAGAATGAAAGAATCGGAAAAAGGAGTTGTCTATCGTTCTATCGTTGCAATGGGTATGAGAGCAAGACAAGTAAACGACCAAATCAGGCTCGAAATTGCCGACCGTATGGCTGATGTTGTGATTGACACTACCGAAAGCGACGTCACGAATTATGACCAAATTGCTATCAGCCGCGAATTTGACGGTATTCCCAAACCTACTTTCTTTGCAATGAAAGAAATTATGGAAGAAAGACTTCACTTTTCTACTGAAGAACCCGACGAAATTAAAATTGATAATCCTAAAGCTTATTTGACTCCTAAATCATACGAAAATTAAGCTATCTGATATACTTTTCTGAGCGAAGTGTTAACACAACACTTCGCTTTTTTTATTTGTCTTTCAATTATAAATTTTTATTTGCGTCTTATTGTTTTTTCAAAAATTAATGATTACTTTTTTATGGTTGAGAACACTAACGACATCGTCCAAATTGAGAAACTTGCCGAATCGGTCAAAAAAGTCAGAGCAGAAATTGCAAAAGTAATAATCGGACAAGATAAGATAATCGAGGAACTGCTTGTTGCTCTTTTCGCAAGAGGGCATTGCCTGCTAATCGGAGTTCCCGGATTAGCAAAAACTTTACTCATCCGCACCCTCTCAAAAGTGCTTGATTTAAAATTCAGCCGTATTCAGTTTACACCCGACCTTATGCCGAGCGATATAACCGGTACTGAAATAATTGAGGATGACGTGTCAACCGGACTAAAAAAATTCAAATTTGTTAAAGGTCCTATCTTTGCAAATATTGTTCTCGCTGACGAAATCAACAGAACTCCTCCGAAAACTCAGTCTGCTCTGCTCGAAGCAATGCAGGAACACGAGGTAACGGCAGCGGGAACTACTTATACACTCGAAGAACCATTTTTCGTGCTTGCCACTCAAAATCCTATTGAACAGGAAGGTACCTATCCATTGCCCGAAGCACAGCTTGACAGATTTATGTTCAACATTTGGCTGGACTATCCTTCTATCGAAGAAGAAATAAATATCGTAAAATCAACAACTGCCGAATATGTTCCCGACGTACATAAAGTTCTGAATGCAAATGAAATTATAGCATTTCAGGATTTGGTTCGCAAGGTACCAGTTGCAGAAAACGTAATTCAGTACGCAGTGAAGCTTGTACGTTCTTCGCGACCTGTGAACGGAACAAACAGCATCGTGAAAGATTTTTTAAGTTACGGTGCTGGTCCAAGAGCTTCGCAATATCTGATTCTCGGAGCCAAATCAAGAGCAGCAATAAGCGGCAGATACACACCCGATATAAATGACATTAAAGAAGTAGCCTCAACAGTGCTACGCCACAGAATCGTGACAAACTTCAATGCCGAAGCAGAAAACGTCAGCCCAACCGAAATCGTTGCCAAGCTGATTGAAGACCTGAAGTAGTTGAGTTTAGAGATTAACTGATTAATTGATTAACCGATAAATTGATTAGTTGTTTAATTGTTTATTTGAAAGAACCCACGTGGCTGTCATTACCGCGAACGCGGTAATCCATCTTCTTTAAGTTGAAGAGTTGAAGAGTTTAAAAGTTGAAGAGCAAAGAAAAGCCTACCAGTCTGTCATTACCGCGAACGCGGGAATCCATCTTCTCTTAGAGTAGTGAGTAATGAGATGAAGAAGATAAATTCATTTTCAAACATCCGTGTGCTCCGTGCCTCCTTCGTGCTCTTGGTGGTAAAGATTGAAACACAAGGCATACGAAGCATTTCACAATGAGCACAGAGCGAAGCCATCCAGTCTTTTCTTTAGTTGAAGAGTTGAATAGTTGAAAAGTTGAAGAGCAAAGAAAATCTCACGACCCTGTCATTACCGCGAACGCGGTAATCCATCTTCTCTTAGAGTATTGAGTATTGAGTATTGAGTTGTGAGAGAAGAGTTTAACTGTTTATTTGAAAGAATAACCCACGTAGTCGTCATGCTGAGCCGCAGGCGAAGCATCCAGTATCTTTTTCCCACTTTTGTAAAGAAGGTAGGACGATTTCAAAATAATTGAGAGTTGAGAATTGAATGTTATTTGTAAATGTTTTTCCGATGACCTATTTTCAACAAGTTAACGATTTTCAACTTATCATCAATTTCATATAATATTCTATAATTGCCAACACGTATTCTGTAACCGGCTTGGTTTGTTAATTTAATTGAACCAACTGGCATTGGTTCTTGCTCCAAAGAAAGAATTTTATCTCTTGTTTTTAAATATATTTGATTTTCCAATTCATTCAACTCTTTAAGAACTTTTTCAGAATAGAGAATCCTATACATCGGTCATCTCTTTCATCCTTTTTGCATCATATTCGCGAAAATCGAAAAATTCACGGGCTTCTTTTTTAGCTTCGAGTAAATCCTGTCGGTCCTCCAATGCTTCGATTAATTCATTGAAATAAAGGTCATTTTTTAATTCTGTCCAAAGGGCAAGTGGAATTAAAACATTGTCATTCTTTATCTTTAGCATTTTATTTTACTTACAGTTTAACATATATTCATTTGAAACGTTTAAGAACTTTGAATATTACAAAACATTTTAAGTTTTCACTTCACCACCGCAATCTTGTAAGTCTCGGTAAAACCAGCTCCAATAGCCTTACACAGGTAGAACCCCTGAGATAAATCATCTATTGAAAATGTTAACTGACCTTCGCATATTTGGATTTGCGATACGTCGAGTTCCTTAATAGTCGCTCCTGCTTCATTGATTAGCAAGATTTTTGAAATTGGCTTTTCTGATTTTAAAGTAACGGAGCCGGCTGTTGGATTTGGATAAAGTAGTTTCGCATTAATATTTAACAGATTTTCATTTACTAAATTTGTTTCAAAATGAGCATTTAGTAAAAATAAATAAGGACCTGCATTTGATGCAAAATACTTTTTATCATTTGAAATGGATAAATTTTGAAAAGTAGTTTCGTAATCGTAAATGTAGGATTCTTTTTTTGTCTCTAAATCGAAAACATGTAAATCTCCATAAGTATAAACCAAGTATTTATCATCGGACGAAAAGACCATTTTGCCGACTCCTTGCGGATAACCGGGAATTGAAGCTAAAATTTGTTTTGAATTTACATCCATTATTTTTATGGCTTCACCTGCATCGGGTGAGGTATAGGCGATTTTTGTACCGTCATTGGAATATTTGATTTTTCCGTATTGACCAATCGGATATTCATTTTCAATTTTATTTGTCAACACATTTAAAAATCTTAATTTCCTTCCACTTCCAGCATCAGAAAAAGCGATATGAGTTCCATCAGGGGAATAATCAAGACACATCAACCCTCCTAATCCACTTGTGTCATATTTTAATATTCTTTTATTTGTAAGATAATTCCATATTTCAATTGTATTCGAACCACCAAAAACTACGGTTTCTTCATCTTTTGATAGGACTGCTTTCAAAATTGGATTAAATGAAGTTTTTAATGAAAAAACCAATGAATCATTCAAAAAATCATAAATTTTAAAACCATTATTAAAATCTTTATCTGGCGTTTCACAAGTGACTAAGAGATATTTTCCATTTTTAGAAAACGAAACATTGCCGCTACTGTAGCCTTGATATTTCTTTATTTCAGTTGCCGTATTGACATCCCAAATGCCGACATAACCCCCTGAATTTCCTACTGCAAAGAATTGTGATGAAGGATGAAAGGATATACTTAGTACATCCCAAGTCTGTCTCATCCATACTGTATCAACCTCAACTGCTTTTGTCTCTTGCCAAAAG
>Ga0172369_10007110_pt1 | contig 13077 bp, 12 predicted proteins | sample LakKiv25m_FD_114539 | JGI IMG/M metagenome (GOLD analysis project Ga0172369, IMG submission 114539) | Freshwater microbial communities from Kabuno Bay, South-Kivu, Congo - kab_022012_11.25m | ecosystem: Environmental > Aquatic > Freshwater > Lake | place: Democratic Republic of the Congo... | reverse complement strand
TTTGTCTTGCACGCCGGCGCTGGCGGCTATATCTACAGAGGCAGATAACGGCGCCAACGGCAGAAAAACAAACGATGCGAGGAAAAATCCGGCCGCGACGAATCTCTTTCTCACGAAACCTCCATTTTTTTCAGAAAAAAGACATGAGAAGTGGAATCCCCCCGGACTTTAAGTCCAGGGCTCCTTTTTTCTTGGGAACAATTCCCCGAATGATCCTATCGGCTACCCGGGGGGATCCCTCCCAGAGGCAACCGCCATTTCCGCCGCCACAACTTAGGCGGACCCGCCGATCTTTAGCGACGGGCATCCCCGGCCGGGAGATTGAAGTCCATAACCCCTTGCTCGCCTTCTGTCGTTACAATCGGATCAACATTTTAGCGGTATTTTATACCCAAAATATCATCAATCACAGTATTTTTTCTCTTCTAAAATCTTTGACAGCTAGTTAGCTCAATCCTATTTAATGCCCATTATTGATTGAAAAGATCAAAGATGCCGGCTAGGAGATATTTTAGCTAATTCCGAGATAAAATTGCCGGATTTAAAGAGGCTTTATAAACAGCAGTCACGACGGAATATTCTTAGCAAGGGAGAAAAGCACTAATCGCCTAACGCTTTGACACCTCTGCAAAGAAAAACAGCGCTAATGATCGCAGATTGTCGTCGAGCATTAACGCTGTTACTTTGAACAATAGAACAATAGAGCAATAGACCGCAATTGAGATTTAGTCTATTGTTCTATTTTCTATTGCTCAATTGCTCTGTATTTTTGCGGAGCAAAAATTACTGGGGTCGCTGGCTTAAGCAGGTTAGAAACTGCCTTGTAGCCTGCTAACCAATGCATTATCTCATATAATGCTATTTGGAGCTATCGAAATAGTACCCCTCCCAATCCTTACTCCACAGAATATGAGGAACGACCCGTTCTGACGTCTTTGTAAACTTGCTGTCTTTATAATCCCATATCTCGAGACGCGTCTGATCAAATCCTAAGTGGCCGACATTTTTGTCAGTAAAGCCAGTGCCCACCTCGACTATATTTCCATCGAGACGTCTGGCAATGCCCTCAGCTTCACCAGAAAACTGCTTTAATAGGACAAGATCGCTGTCATCTTTAATCTTATATATAGCCAATTCCTGAGAAAAACCATCAGCCCACGCCTTGATATAACGAATCCAGATCTCCGGGACACCATCACCATCCAAATCATGCATTTCCGGTTGCCAAACATAATGGATGAAACTTTCTCCAACATTAAGCGACTTTTCTTTAAAATGCTTAATGGCCTTGCCCTTATCGAGCTTTCCTGCATGAATTATGGGATTAGCCCCTAAGGGGATGACGGAAACAACGACTGGCTCTTTTATGATAGACCAGTTCTCAAGCCTCGGCGACGCAATTATCTCTACATAATAATGATCATCCGAGTAGGATTGAATGACAAATTCTCGTTTTTCTTTATCAACACCATCGTCCGGCGCACTCCACATGGCGCATACTCCACGGAGATAAAATTCCATGAAGCCGTCGTCGTATTTACCCGAAATAAATGCGGTTGGTTTTAAATCTTCTCGCTTCTTAAACAGCGGAATTAAATCGGGGTAGCCACGGTTTGTGTTTTCATCTGTTGCCGTTAAACCCATATATCTTGCCAGCCAAAAATCTGACTGCGCAATGTCGCCTTTAGCGGTTGCGCCTTCTGCATTCTTGTATATCTGAGCCAGTTGTTTCTCTAAAGGAGTGTCTTGCGCATAAGCCACAAGTGTCGTCGACAAAATGATTGCCATTGTAATCAACAATTTCTTCATCTTAAAATCTCCCACTTATCCCGGTATTCATCCATCCAATTAGTAGGAATTGATGGGGAATCTGAATACACCGGCTTGATCCGTCTCATTTTAGTATCATTGCGCTTTTGACCTTTACGCCCCGGGCTGGATGTCCAGTCTTTATGCGATTGCTTAACAATAGCGGCCACTTTCTTTGATGGAATAATAAAAGTGGACGGTTGGTCGCGGTCAGTCCATTGCTCCGGCAAAGTAACAAAAATATAATATAAATTGTCATTCACTAAAGATTCGTGTTTCTCACTCATCATCCAGCCTTTATCGGCAGAACGGCCTTCAGTGCGGGTTTTAACCTGAATCTGGAGGTTTCTTTTACCATCCTCACTCATTGCAATAATATCAACGGCTCTTGTGTTTTCAGGCGCTAAGCCTACGATAAACCCCAATGTCGTAAGCCGAGCAACAACATAATGCTCGCCGATTGATCGAACTTGCGCTTGAAGTAATTCTGTCATTTCAACAGCTCCCAGTTATCCTTAAAGCGAAGGCCTCTTTTTAGCATGCCTTTCTCGCCATAACGGTCAATCACCGACCGGTTGCCCTTTGGGTTCTTATATAGAAGCCCTTTAATTTCGGTAGAAGGCACAATCCAGCACTCGGGCAAGGCCGCATGATCACCGATTTTGTCCAGGTAGGAGACGAAAACAATAAAATGCGATGCCCGTTCTTTCGTGAAGTTATCCATCGGCCAACAAGTTTTGCCTGCCAGTCCCTTAACATCGATCGTCAACAAATTGCCGTCATCTTTTTCGATGATAATATCGACCGATTTCTTGTTGCCCAAGGTCAAATGAGCATCCAGCCCCTTGCGATAAAGCATGGATAGGACGTAATATTCAGCCGCTAAATTGGTGTTATATGCTTTTTGTTTCATGAATTTATCTTACGACTTCAAATATATTCTTCGGGTCGTCCAGAACCTTAAATTCCCACGTCCCGAAACTGCCGCTTGCGTTTACGGCAATAATCCATTCCTTGGCGGATTGCCATTTGACTTTATCCTGTTCGGTAGTCTGGCCTTTAACTTCCAATAGCAAATAACGGTTATCCTCAAATTTAATAATATAGTCGGGATAATATGTTTTTGTCTGCCCTTGCCACAGGTAATAAATCTCGAATCCAAGGTGATCATTCTTTACCCATGAGATCAATCCCGGTATTCTGTCTCGCTCAAACTCAAGGCCGATCTTTTCCCAGCCGCTATCAATTACAATGTGACTAATCTGGCTCTTTTTAACCGGTTGTGCGGGCTTGCTGGTATACCACGTCATGGCTGTCGCCGTGCTTCGGGTTGGCCTGACCGGATCGAGGACAAGAGTCGGCGCTTCTTTGCTCAAACTGCGGATAAAATGGCCTATATGATTGATTATTTTCTGCGCGTTAAGTGCTATGACGATATTTTGAAGCTTTTCAGTACCCGCAAAGATGGGGACTTTAATATCCAGCTTATTAGACGCCAAAAATTCATCAAATAACTGCATCAACTGACTAATGTGACTACCGGGATCGCCTTCCCAGTTTTTACCAAACTGTTCATGCAATCGAACTGCCGCCTGTAGTTTTATTTTCTGAAGGCGATTCTGCTCAGCAAGGCGATCAAGATTAATCTCACTGATTTGGTCAAATTTATGATGCCCGTCAATAACCGGAGCAACCTCGACAATTGTCGGAGCATCTTCAGCGGATAAAACTAATTTCGATAGACTATCCCAGTCTAAATCAAGAAAATAATTGAGTTTATACTCTACTCGCAATACATGAGGCCAGCAAATCTCAAGTGCTTTGCGATCTTGAACCGGCTCGATCTTAATTTTGGGCTTTTCAGGCCGCGGTGGGCCTTCTTGTTGTTCTGCAGGCAGGAAGGTAAACGGGACACCGAATACCGTTACATATTCCGGTTCATATAACCCAGTTTCTGAATTTACGTCATACGAAATACGTCTCAGACCGCGTCCGATTACCTGTTCGCACAAAAGCTGACTAGTGAACGCGCGTAATCCTAAAATATGAGTAACAGTTCTCGCGTCCCAACCTTCAGAAAGCATATTTACACCGATAACGCATTGAATTTGTTCTCCGGCTCTGCCTTTTTTGCCGACCGTGTTGAATTTTTCACGCTGGCATTGCACCAGTTCCTTGCCAGACTTATCAGCATTAATGCGTTCGGCTTCATCCGCTTCAATCTTATCCAATGCGTCTTGATCAATACGAATTAGGCCGTCTTTTTCTCCTAGTTCTTCCACAGCAAAGTATCCGTTCACAATAGAATATTCCAGCCGCGCCGCTGTTTCAGTGCGGTTACAAATCATGATCATAACTGGAGGCGTTTCGCGGGGTGGGTCCTGCTTCTCCCAGCTCTCTTTTTCCTTCAGCCAGTCACCGCCTAATATATTGACCGCGTTTCTTACTAAGTCCGGCAATCCTTCATGCGGCTCAGCTCGCCGATTAAGATCTTCGCGCACTTCAGGATAGATATGAAATAACTTTGACTTTAAGTCTGGCCCAACATTAGAATCGTCACGCACCGCGACTTTGGGCGTCTTGACCAGACCGCTTTCAATAGCATCGTTCAGGCCAAAGTCACTAACAATCCAAGTAAACAGTTGCTCGCCTTGGTTAATCTTTCCTGTCGGTTTAAATGGCGTGGCGGACAAGTCATAGGCTCGTATAACGCCTCGGGACGCGTGAATTCGATCAATGCCGCTTACCCAAATCGTGGCTTTCTCTTTTTCCTCTTCATCTTCGTCTGCAGATGGGCGATGACAATGATGAGCTTCATCGTTGATGACAAGAATATTACTGGCATTACCGAAATCGGGCATAACTCGCCTAAAAAATGCCTCTTCGCTTTCCGGGCCTTTCTTTACTACCTTGGGGCCATAATTCTCGTTGATCGGAGCAAGAGCGTGCCAATTAGTCACTACAATCTTAGCTTGCAATAATTCTTGCCACATCGTGGAATCGACCAAACTAAAAATCTGATAGAAATTATCCGCGTTCTTCGGCAGTAGTACTTGCAATCTATCGCGGACAGTTAATCCCGGGGCTATGACGAGGATGTTTTTTGAAAATCTCTGATCTTTGGCATTCGCAATCTTGTTTAATGCCTGCCAGGCAATGAGCATGGCCATGACAACAGTTTTACCAGTGCCGGTCGCAAGCTTCAGACACTGCCGTTCCCATGCACTACCATCATTTGAAATCTCGATTCCCTGTTTCTCAGAAGGGCTTGCCTCCGCCAGCCAAATCGCTGTTTCAACCGCTTCTAACTGACACCAAAAGAACGGCTGGTTGCGCTGAGAATTATCATTCCAGAATTTAAGGAGCTTCTGCGTGACGCCGGTAACATTAGGATAACCGTTTTCTTTCCACTGTTTAACCCGTGGCCTAATTTTGTTAACCAGCGCAATTGAAATAAACTCGCCCGGATCTTTAGCATTCTGTGCCGTTTTCGCGGTTGACCGCCAATATCCTGATTGCCTACGGCCATCCTTGAGAATGAACTCTTGCGTTTCCGGAACATATAGCCAGTGTTGCTTAGGTTCCTCGTAAGGACTATTTATAATCAACCGATCAATGCCTTTTTGGCTCATACTCACTCCAGCTTTTTAATAACCAGCGATTCAATACCGCGGGTGTCTATAATCTTGATCGCAATCTTTTTATTTTCTCCGGCTGTAAAAGGAATAGATTCAACCCCGGAAAATTTATCCAGCAAATCCTCGTTGACCTCACTTTTCAAAGCCTTGGCAAGCTTCGACCAGTCACGTTTTGAATCTGCCTCTGGGAAAAATACTTGATCCGGATACAAGCTTCGTTCATCGTAGTCAGTATCCAAAAACCACATTGCGATATTCTTTGTGCCCTTAGACTCAATTTCACCAGTGATAGGATTATAGTAATCGAAGCCATGAACTTTAACTTTGTATTTTCCGTCCTTGGCCTTAACTATCTCTACATCAGGCTGACCAATAAGCCAATAGCTGTGGCTCGAAGAACGCTTTTTGCGCAAATCTTTGGTTAAAAGGTCGACGCTCATCTGCGCTTTAAGAATAAGCACTCCGGGCCAGTTAATTTGGTCAATATCTTTTGCCGCTTCAGGGTCAAAATGAAATGCCGCGAAAATAACAAAATCAGGTTTTGCTTTAAGAGCCCGCGCCTCTTTGATCGCTTCTTCGATATGTCGTTGCTCAAGCGGCCCGAAGTCCGGGCCAAAGCTGATATACGCTCGCTTGTTTTTTCCATCTGAATCAAGAATCTCGCCTTCTGCATGCAAAAACCTCGTAGCAAGCATCGGTTCAAGCCGCGAGAATTGAATTATTTTGCCGCCGGTCGCGCGAATACCAGTGGTTTTTAATTCGTCGCGCCATTCAGCCTGTTTGCCAGTTTCACCAAGGCGTGCCAACTCTTCTCTTGTAGCCTCAACTTTTGGCTCATTACCCTCAAACGGCTTTACCCGTAGACAAGGTACTGCTTCGACAGTAAATGGACCTGTTACACGCACTTTACCTTTTTCCACATCTGGCTGGTCATAAAGAGGTTCCAATGCGGGTATCTCATTATTGGCAATCGCACCGAGAGTGATATGCGGAACAGTTTTATATTTAAACCCGCTTTTTATCCCTTCAGTAGGATGTGCAAGTTCGAAATAGTCATATCTTGCTGTCATTAATCTTTGCTTAGCAAGAGTAATTGCTACACGCGAAGTATCACATGTTATCCACCTACGCCCCCATTGCTCAGCCATGTAAGCTGTCGTCCCTGAGCCACAAGTTGGATCAAGAACTAAGTCACCAGGATCTGTAGTCATTAGAAGACATCTTTCAATTACTTTTGTTGCAGTTTGAACAACGTAAATTTTTGCGTCAGAAAACCCAGTAAGCAAAAGATCTTTCCAAACGTTGGTCATTTGTTGATATGGAAAATCATTGAAAAATCTCTTATACATTAGGGAGTTACCAATAGGCTTAAGACGCCCCTTGATTGCTAAGTTATCCAGCCCATCGGGATTGGTAGTTTTCCATCCACCAGAAAAAATCTTCCCTTGATATTCGTAGTTTGTTATTGCATTGCCCTGCGATGTTAAATTGTCTGCGGCAAAAACCTTATTTAAATCAACGTCACGTAACAAGGCATCATTTTTTAACCTCTTATCTTCTGTACCATCTTCAAGCCATACATATTGAGAGGTACCTTCCTTCCCGAGTTCCTTGGGGAGAAAAATATTTCTAAATTTAATTTCTTTCGCATTTTTTGCATACCATAGCAAATAATCTGCGATCCCGCTAACATACTTACTACTCAAGCCACCAGTTTTAATAACAGTAATCAAACTTATAAAATTATCTTTTCTAAAGACTTCGTCTGTCACTTCTCGAACATGATGTATATTTTCATCTCCGATCTGAACAAAACAACTGCCTCCATTATTGAGTAATTCTTTCGCCAACAAAAGTCGATCCCGCAAATGTGTTAAGTAGCTATGCACGCCGAGTTCCCAGGTATCACGGAAGGCCTGTATCATTTCAGGCTCAGCAGGAATATCCGCATCATTGCCATCCTTAACACTGCGCTTATTAACAAACGGCTGAAAGTTGGAATAATATTTAATCCCATACGGCGGGTCGATATAGACCATCTGAACCTTGCCAGCCATGCCTTCCTTCTTGAGCAGAGAATTCATGACCAGTAAAGAATCTCCAGCAATCAATCGATTTGCCCAGTCCTGTTCGTGCTTATAAAAATCTATGGCCTTGGTGAGTGGCGGATCGTTGTCGGGTTGTTCAAATAAATCAAGCTGAAATTGTTTCTGCTCTTTTTTCTTAAGGAAAACTTTAACGATGCGCTTAGGATCAATGCGTTCGTGGATGTGGAGGCTGACATTCTGAACATCAAAGCTCATGCCTTCGGCTTTTCCGGCCCAGCTCAAGAAAGGATCTATATAGGGATCGTGTTTGTATTTCGTGCGGCCGTTTAATTTGTCGGTTGCGCTTGATACAAGGCCAACGTGCGGATTGTTCCTACGCTTCCTGCCTTTATGTGTATACGCGTCAACCTTAATATCTTTGGTCTGTTTTTTCCGTCCTCTTGGCATATTTAATTCCTTCTGTCTTCTTTGTTGCTTCCCGGTGGGCACAACGTTCTGACAATTGGGACGCAATATTACCAGAATCGTCGTAAAGGGGGATTACGCCTCTTATTCTAACTTTATCTCTCTCAAGGATTATTCGATTGACAAGCAGGCGTAATATTTGCTGTTTCTCATCAGCGGTGAGGTGTTTTAGGCGGGATTTTATCGCTTTGCAGTGCTCTTTAACGCTTCTTTTTAAAAGGTCTCTGGGGACATTTTGAGTGCTTTTCTCGGTCAATCTTTGCCTCTCTTGGGTCAAACTGTTTTTCTTTTCCTGAATTTTGACCATCTGCGCCTGTAACTGCTCTATATCAATAATCCCGTTGCGGTAAGCATCCAGCAGTCTGTCCTCTTCGTTCTGGGTGTTCGCTAAGGCAGTCTCAACCCTCTGCAAATCTCTCTCCGTCTCTTTGCTCTGTTTGCTCCTGCTTGATTGTAGATTCTTGACTTGTTTGATAATGAGTTGTGGTTGCTGGACTGCCTCGCTGATAGCAGACCAAACGACGCCCTCAAGCATCGGAGCACTTCTCATCGGCGAACTGCACTCTTTAGGCAAGGGAAAGACCCTGTGCCTATTACCGCATCGATAAAAAAGCCTGTTATGGCAAGGTGTCCCTAAATAGGGCGAATTACACTCTCCACATTGCAAGAGCCCCCTCAGCAAATAATGATGCTTGACGTTGCGGGGGGATAGTTCGCTGTTTCTTTTAAGTTGCGCTTGCGCCAAGTCAAAAATCTCTTTGTCAACGATCCGCAGATGTTCAGGCAGTTGAATAGAAATCCATTGCTCTCTGGGGCGAAGGTGCAGACTGGTATTCTTTCGTCTTCTGTATGTATTTTCTTGCTTCGGCTTCTGAGATTCCATCGCAATATGCTTATTGTAGTAGGCTGTTCCGATATATGCTTCATTGCGGATTATCCTATGCAGGGTGCTTGTCCGCCAATGCTTACCTTTGCGGGGCAGTATTTCTCGTCGGGTTAATTCACGGGCAATCGCTCTTATGCTCATTTGCTTATTGACGAATAGGTCAAATATCAATCCCACAATTATCGCCTCTTCGGGATTAACCTCATAGCACCCGCTCTTGTTGTGCACTTTATCTTGCGGGATATATCTATATCCGTAGGGGGCGATGCTGGTTACCAGCAAGCCTGTCTTTGCCTTGTGCAATTTGCCTCTTCGGGTTCGCTCCAATATCTTCGCTTTCTCATATTCGGCGATGAGACCTTGCACCCCATTTAAGAGATTATCCTCGGGAGTATCCTTGCTGTCTGGCCTGTTCAAGAAGACAATGTTTACCCCACTTTTCTTTAACTCTTCCTGCACCAATCCAAGATAGATAAACTTCCTTGAAAACCTATCGGGAGAGTGAACCAAAACAGCCTCAAACAGTTTCTTCTTAGCGTCGTCTCTTAACTTATCCAGTGCTGGCCTATCTAACAGCTCTCCAGAGTAACCGTCGTCAATGTATTCTCCGCAAGCGACATAGTTATTCTTCTTGGCATAATCCCTTAGGGCTTCGATCTGAGACTGGATAGTCTCCTGCTTCTCCTGTTTCTCGGATGATACCCTTGCATAAATTGCCATCTTCATCGTTTACCTTCTGTCAGGTTTTCAATCTGCATCATCGCTAAAGGGCTGGGTTTCGTCTTATTGTTCTCCCATCGGTTCACCGTCGCCCAAGAGACACCTAACTTTTGAGCGAGTTGCTCTTGGGTCAGCTTCAGCTTCTTTCGAATCTGCTTGATGTTCATGTAAATTAACATATCATATGCTATAGCATTTGTCAATGAATTAATTTTATGCCTTTATGTTTGTTCTTCCAGTGATCTATGGATTTTCTCGGCGGGAAAGTAGACAGGATAGCATAGGGGGCACCCCCCCAGCCCCCTCACTAAATGTTAAAGACCCTGAAAAATTTTCTGACCCATTTTGAGATTTACTAATTTACGCTTCTATGTTTTTTAGGTTTTATCGGCTTTTAATTTTTCTTCTAATATTGTTAAAAATTTTATTTCTGCCGCCGATTTACAACCACATGCCTCCTTAAAGCCAGAACTATAGCCAGATTCCCTTCCGACATGATATGCTCCAATAATAGATAGAAAAAATATAACAACTACACTAAAAATATTTGTCAGTAATGACGACTGTTCTATCCACATATGTCTCTCCCTTGTTATTTATTTCCAAAACCCTCTCTTTTTCTCCCTTGCTTCTCGATAAAATTTTTCGAACAACTCCGCATATTTGACATTAGGCGGAACTGTCATGGGTGTAGCATAGCCGTTCCTGATGATATAAGCGTTGAGAAATTCTGCTGTAACCGCTATACCTTTAGGCTCATCTGAAAAAGTATCAGCAACATCCCACAATTCAAAGTCTGACAAATTTCCGTTTGCGTCTCGTGATATATGGCTGTATGAATGCACGGGCACATAGACATAAGCCAGCAACCGCCCATATTTATCTCTTTTTTGAACATCAAACTCCAACTTGACCTCTTTGCCTTCGACAAGGCCTCTCACAAAATCGGAAGCCTCCTTGCCCATTGCTATTATTGTTTCGATGTCTTTGCCTGTCCTCTTTGAATCACGATCCAGTTTATCTGATGAATAGACTTCTGGCGTATCTATGCCGATAAGACGGACTGTTTCGCCGTTGGAGAGTTCAAGGGTATCACCGTCGATAACATACTTGACAGTGTAAGTTTCGGCGAGGAGTGGAGTGGTTAGAAAAAGTATTGCTAAAATGGGTAATAGTTTTTTCATTTCAACGGCCACTTTTGTATTATTGCCATTACTATTAGATAAACAATGACCCCGCCAACTATTATTTTTGCTATCCTGTTGACTACTTTTTCCTCGTCCCACCCTGTTATATAGCCTATCCATATTGAAAACAACAAAAACAAGAGAGGTGTCGCTAAAGCTAACCAAAATTTAACCACAAAACCTATAAGAACACCCGCCTCAACATCTTCCAATCCCCTTAATAATAAGAGAATTGCTGTTGCGCCGCTTATTCCGATTCCAAACAGTAAATTAGGTGCCCTGTCTTTCATTTTTTGTCAACAATCGATTCAACGAAAAATTTTGAACGACGCATAGCCCAAATAACAAGTGGAAACGCGGCTAAGAGGGACGCAACCCTTTCCACAAGGTGGGGTTTAGATATTAAAACTGCAATTAAACTCGCAGGAAGTTGCAATAACGCCTGTATAATCCAGACCCCGATTACCCAGACAATACGTATAGCAATATTCCAGCCTCTATCAGTGCAAACAGCGAAAATAGCAAAAATCAACATTACCAAAATGATGAATCCAGATTCTTGACTATAAGTAGGGGAATTGCCCGTTCGTGCAATAATTCCTGCACCGACGGTGCTTATAAGCCAAAAAAGAATCAAACCTATCCACCAACGTTTAGGCCTCCATTTCCAGTTTATCTTGTCGGTTTTTTCTGTCATTTGGATAAATGCTGATTATTTTTTCTACTGCTCGTTAAAATTGCGGATTTTTCTTCTCTCTCCCATCTAAATAAAATCTCAAAAAAACCTCTGAGGTTCTGACATATTTCGTCATATTCCTCTGCCGATATAAGCCTTCCGTAAAGCTTGCTCCAATCAGCTATATTTTTTCTCTATCACTTACTGCGTTCTTTTTCATGTTTTTTCTCACAAAATTATCCTTAACGAGTGGGGAGCTATTACACATTAGAGCTACTTGCCCAATAAAAAAGGGCAAGCATTTTTAAGCCTTCCGTCCAGCTTGCGACCAGAAACGAAAGACCGCTTGCCCCATATGCACCGAAGTGCATTGGGACATAGGCCTTTCCTGTCGCAAGCTGATTATTCATAGGAAAAACTATGTTCCTATAGGTTGTCTAAAAGCTTTACAATCTCCTGTAAATCTTTAACACCCCTCTCTATTAAGCCTGTTGATACCTGTTTATCTTTTGATAATAATTCTAACACTGTTATAGCGGCTTGTAACTTGTTTCTTATCTCAGCACTTGTTTCTGTTGATTTATCCAAGTGCTTATATCCTCTCCAGCAACTTAATAATTTCATTTGCGAGCGAGCGTTTGTCAATGAGGTATTCATTCCACTTGTTTGATTCTTTTTTACGTCGGCCAGCTACAAAACCGTAAAGCCCACTGCTCAATTTGTTCGCCATCTTGATGAAAGCTGGCGCTGGAATAAGCCAAACATAGTCCCATATATCTCCTTTATTCGTGTCAAAGAAACAAAACACTAAAGCCATAGAGAATTTATCAACGACTGATTTACTCTTCGTCGTGGCGGTATAAATCAAATTAGGATTATCGCCGAATCTGCTTTTTATCTGGACATAGATAGTCTTTAATGTCCCCTTTTCTTTCACAATTAAGTCTATACCTTCATCATCAGAAATTGGTTTATAACAGGCCAGAGATTTGCTTCCATAAAGAGCAATTAACTCGGCTATCCTTGCCTCTGCAATGTCACCTTTTTGTTTAGGGGACACCTTTGGAGAGATTTTATAGATTTCGTCTAACTGGCTTTCCTTTTTCGGTATGCGAACATCTTTATATTGCGGATTCAGGGCAAAGGTAGAAGGGCTTGCTTTTATAAAGAAAGACTTATCTTTCTTGTTGTTTATATCCACAATCAGAGTGGCGTTCATTGTAGCGTCTGGAGTTTTCCCAGCGGTTTGGAGTAGGCCTCTATCGATAGCTATCTTAGTGATTTCTTTATAGTGGAGAGGTTTTGCCTGCTCTTTTAGGATTTCGTAAGCAATGGATTTGAAAGACATTTTGTATGTTTAGGCTGAAATTATAATTTAAAGATATTATTGATTCTATTTTGCCATTCGTCCCCGAATATTACCTGAAACTCAAATTTCTTTCGAGAAAACTCCAGCTCTAATTCCCGCCAATCTTTGCGCTCACCGATTTTATTGCATAACTTAAAAATGCTTTGCTTATACGCTGTGTATATCTTCAGACCTTTTTGGACACTTCGGCGTTATTTAAGTTTGCGGCTTGACGCTGGTCCGGGTCATTGTTTTGGTTGTTAGTTTTGCCTTCCAGATTATACGCCTTCCTGCGTTCCA
>Ga0172369_10007109_pt1 | contig 13077 bp, 8 predicted proteins | sample LakKiv25m_FD_114539 | JGI IMG/M metagenome (GOLD analysis project Ga0172369, IMG submission 114539) | Freshwater microbial communities from Kabuno Bay, South-Kivu, Congo - kab_022012_11.25m | ecosystem: Environmental > Aquatic > Freshwater > Lake | place: Democratic Republic of the Congo... | reverse complement strand
GGTCAGCTTAAACATGAGCGTCAAAGGCTGCACGCCGCCATCCGAGGGGCGCCCAATGTCGCAAGGGGCGCCGGCCAGGTGGGCGACATCGGCGTCGCCAGTGGCGTCGATGATCACATCGGCGCGCAAGCTGGAAACGCCGGCCTTATTGGTGATTTGCAGGCCGCGCAGAACGCTGCCTTCTTTTAGCACACCGCTGATCCAGGTGTTGTAGAGGATTTTGCCGCCTGCTTCAAGGATCATGCGCTGGCAGACGAGTTTGAGTGCCTCGGCGTCAAAGGGCGTGATGGTGGCGCAGTAATCGGAGGTGTCGGGGATGTGCCCGCTCGACGCGCCCATGGCGGACAGGCGGTCGACGATCTCCTGAGCCAGGCCGGCAACGACCTGGCGTTGGGGCGAGTGAAAGGTCATCATCGGCCCGACCAGGTTGTTGGTCATGGTGCCGCCCAGCGATCCGTCGCGCTCAACCAACAAGGTTTTGGCTCCCGCGCGGGCCGCGGCCGCCGCGGCGCACACGCCGGTCAGGCCGCCGCCGCAAACAATCAGGTTCCAATCCAAATCCGGGTTTGATTTCATCCTGTTTCGCTTTCGGTATGTCCGCTCTCCGAAGTCGGTGCAAGCCGTAGTTTAAAGTATCACCCACTTTGCTCAAAATGCAAATATAATTTCTTACACCCAGTTGTGATTGTAAGGAAAAGAAGCATTTTCTCAAAACGTAGGGGCGTTGTATGAACTTGGCGCGAAGCGCTAATTTCACACACAACTTCTCCCCTTTTTCCGAGATGAACCCCAAAAACCAAGATTTGTGAAGGGCTACCCGGATTCCGGATACCGGACAGCGTGTTTTCACGGTTATTTACTTTCGAGGAGTGAACATGGATCAAAATTTTTACCGGGCCAACCGCCAGCGACTTGCCCACCACATGGCTGAGGGGGACGTGATGGTGTTCTTCAGCGGCGAAGGCCTGCGCAAGACCGCGGATGAGCATTACCCGTTTTTCACCAACCGAAACTTCCTCTACCTGACCGGTGTGCGCCAGGAGCAGTGCGCGCTGATGCTTTATTTTCAAGGTGGGGAGCTGCGGGAGAAGCTGTTTGCGCTCAAGCCCGACCTGGCGCAAGAGGTCTGGACGGGGCGGCGCTTCACGGAGACCGAGATGCGCGAGATGAGCGGGGTAGAACAAATTGAAGATATCCAGCGGCTTGACCGCAGCATGAATGCCTTGTTGGGCGGGCAGGCCTGCCCCGCTTTGTGGCTGTGCCTGGACGCGCACGCCGCACCGCGTTCCTATGACCTCGAACGCGAATATGCACAATCTGTGCGGCAGGGCCACCCGCACGTGACGATTAAAAACAGCTACCCGCTGGTGTGCGCGCAGCGCAAGATCAAAAAACGGGGGGAAATTGAAGCCATCCGGCGGGGGATGCAGATCACCGCGGCGGGCATCCGGCGCATGATGCGCGCGGCGCGGCCGGGGGTGATGGAGTATCAACTTGAGGCGGAGTTCAATGCCGAACTGGCAGCGCACGGACAGCGCCGGACGGCCTTCCCGTTGATCATCTCGGCGGGAGAGCGCAATTTCTACCTGCATTACGCGCAGCTCGACGGGCGGGTGGGGGAGGATGAATTGATTCTGACCGATGTTGGCGCGGCGTTTGACGATTACTGCACCGATATTTCGCGGGTATTCCCAGCCAACCGGCGTTTCAGCCAGCGCCAGGCCCAGATTTACCGGGTGGCATACACGGCAAACCGGGCTGTCATGGCGGAGGTGCGGCCTGGGGTGTCGTTTCAAATGCCCAACCAGGTTTGCCGCGAAGTCACCTTTGAGGGATTGAAGGCGCTGGGCCTGATTGACGACATCGCCGATATTGGCAAGTATTTCTGGCACGGGGTCAGCCACCACATTGGGCTGGACACGCACGATGTGGGCGGGTATGAAGAGGCGATGTGTGAGAACATGGTTTTCACCGTCGACGCGGGGGTCTACGTGCGCGAATGGGGGATCGGGCTGCGAATCGAGGACAATGTGCTGGTGACGGCGGAAGGCTGCGAGAATTTGTCCGCCGCGATCCCGGCAGAGCTTGAAGAGATCGAATCGTATATGCAAGGGTAATTGGACCCGCAGTCCAGGGCATCAAGCGAGGAGTATTGATGGAAAATTCACGCGTGCAGCTGCGCCCGGGCAGCTTATGGATTGATGGACAGCCGGTGATCATCCTGGCCAGTTCGCTGTTTTATTTTCGCATCGCGGCCGAAGAATGGCGTGGGCGCATGAAGCTGCTGGTCCAGGCGGGATACAACGCGATCGATGTGTATTTCCCGTGGAATTACCACGAGCTGGAACCGGGTGTGTGGGATTTTCAAGGCCAGCGTGACGTGGCGCGGTTTTTGACGATGGCCAAAGAAGAGGGGCTGTGGGTGATCGCCCGGCCAGGACCGTATATTTGTTCAGAATGGGATGGCGGCGCGCTGCCGGCTTATCTGAGCGTTGAGCCTGACTTGCGCCTGCGCGATGCTGACCCACGCTACCTGGCGGCGGTTGGGTGCTGGTTCGGCCAGATCCTGCCCTTGATCGCAGCACAGCAGATCGACCGCGATGGGGCGGTGATCCTGGTGCAAATCGAGAACGAGCTGGACTTCTACGACTGTCAGGATAGGGCTGGGATGATGGGCGCGCTGCGCGACATGGCGCTGGCCGCGGGTATTCGCGCGCCGCTGATCGCCTGCGCAGGTCAAGGGGATATTGCGGGCGCGACCGGCGAGGTAGGTGGCGTGGTGCCGGTATGCAATGTCTATTTTGACGAGTGTGACCCGCTGATCGAAGGGCGGGTGCGCCATTACGCCAACCTATTAAAGGAAAAGGGCTACCCGCCGTGCATCGTGGAGACCAACCGCTCGCACATGGACCTGCGGCGCATGATCGTATCCGGAGCCAAGCTGGTTGGGCCGTATTTACAGGCTGGCGGGACCGATTTTGGCTTCTCTACCGGCATCACCAATTGGGGCAGCCCGCTGGCGTTTATGACCAGCCATTATGATTTTGGCGGGATGATCTCGCCCGGCGGGGCGCTGCGCGCGGAAGGGCTGGAAGCCAGTCTGTTGGCCAAACTTTTGAAGACATTGGGGCCGCGCGTGGCGCTGGCGGAAGCGGTTACTCAGCTGCCAGTGCGGGTGGAGGGCGAGGTAGCTGCGTCTGCGCTGCGCCTGGATGGCGGCGGCTGGCTGGTGGGGCTGGCCAACCCAAGCGAGGTGGCTGCCCGGGTGCAGCTGGGCGCGGGGGCTCAACTCTTCCCGCGCAAGATTGACCTGGTGGTTGAGCCCAAGCGCTGCCCGCTGCTGCTCTGGCAGCTGCCGCTGGCCGATTGGGGCGTGCCGGGAGAAGTGCTGTGTGTCAGCACCGAGCTGCTGGGAAAGCAGCTCAACGCAGAGCAGGTGGAGCTGACCTTTGCGGTGGATGGTCCGTTTGAAATCGCGCTGCGCCTGGCGGGGGCCGAGCCCACACAAGCGCGGGGCTGGCAAATTGAGCACGAAGCGGATGTCTGGCAAGTTTGGGCAGAGCAAGACGCGAGTGAGACATTTGCGTTTGACCTGCCGGGGAAGCGCAAGCTGGTCCTGCATAAGGTGGAGCGGGAGGAAGCCGCCGGGCGGGGGATCGCGGAGCTGACGCGGGCGCGGCCAAACGCAGTTGGCGCAGCCCCGAACTGGAAGCTGGACCTGCTCGACCCGTGCGGGGCGGGTTGGACCGCGAAGGGGCGCGCCTGCCAGGATGGCAAGCTGCACCTGGAGCAGAATGGCATCTACCGGGGGTATGGCTTTTATCACCGCGAGCAGGCGCTGCAGGGAGCAAAGGGCTTGCTGGTTCAGGCAGCGGGGGATGTGCTTTCCACTTATATGGGGTCATGCTGGCTGGGCTGTCTGGCGCCTGGCGGCCAGGATGCTTTCCTGGCGCTGGAGCCTGGAGAGGCTGGCGGGCCTCTGAGCGTGCGCGCGGAAATCTGGGGGCATGCCAATTTTGACGACGGACGGATGCCAGCCCTGTGCCTGAAGTCGCTGCGGGGCATGGGCGGGATGTGCGCGATCTCCGACATCACCAACCTGACACCCAACTGGTTCTACCAGGATGGGGCCGCCATCCCGGCGCGGACGGTCATCCAGGATTGGCCATGCCTGTACTTTGGCGGCTGGTCGACCACCAAAGATCCGGCGCCGGGCGTATATTACCGCGAGGTAAGTTTCGCCGAGGGCTGTGACAGGCGCGTTTTGCACTTCCCCGAGCTGCAGTTGAACCTGGGCATTTATATCGATGGGATTTGGACCGGACAGGTGACGCCCTCCAATCCCTGGCTCGATTTGAGCGGTCACACCAGGGCGGGCGGGACGGCCTGGCTGGCGATCAGTGTGGACCGCCAGCTGCGGCGCAGCACAGGGCAGGTGCTGCTCTACCAGGGCCAGGCGCTGGGCGGATGGCAGGTGGCGGGGTGGGGAGAGGCTGAATTCGCCAGGCTGGCGGATTCGCCGGCAGCAAGCGCCAGCGCGGTCAGTCTGCCGGTCAAACTTGGCGCGGGACAGATGGCCTGGCTGCGCGGGCAGATCACGCAAGGCCAGCCTGGGCCGGTAGACCTGGTCATCACGGGCAGAGAGATGAAGGTGTCTGTTTGGCTTGGAGCGCGCCTGGTGGGAAGGCTATGGCTGCCCGCGCAGGAACGGCCGCGCATGGCTGGCGGCCCGGACGACCGGGTGTATCTGCCCGCGGCATGGATCAAAGAAGCCGACGGACAGCTGCGCCTGCTGCTCGAGTGCACGGCCGGTGCCGGCCAAGGTGTTTTGGAACGGGCGGAACTGGCGGCAGATCTTTAGACTGGTCGAATCCAACCAAGCCGCAATTTGGTTTTCAGTAAACGCAAAATATTCGTGTAGTCACTAAGGAGCTTGTATGAAACTCGGTCTTGGCCTTTATGCTAACATTCTCAACCGCGACCACCTGCTGTTTGCCAAACAGGCTGGCGCAACCCACATTATCGCCCATACGCCTTTCAGCGACACGCGAAAACCGGGCGATTTTGATGCGATCTGGACCTACGAGGAACTGCTTGGGCTGCGCAAGATGATCAACGCGGAAGGTTTGGAACTGGAGGGAATCGAAAATTTCCTGCCCGTCTTTTGGAGCGACGTATTGCTCGACGGCCCGCGCAAGCAGCGCCAGATGGAAAACCTGAAGACGCTGATCCGCAATGTGGGCAAAGCGGGTATCCCGGTTTTTGGCTATAACTTTTCGCTGGCAGGTGTATGGGGCCGGGTTCAGGGGCCGTGGGCGCGCGGCGAGGCGCTGACGGTGGCGTTCCGCAATCCGGAACAGCCACCCATCCCACTTGGCACGGTATGGAACACCGTGGTGGACCCGGACGCACCGCAAGGAGTACTTGCCCCAGTCTCGCAGCAAGAGCTGTGGGAGCGCTATACATATTTCCTGAATGAGATTTTGCCGGTGGCGGAGGAGGCCGGGGTGGTGATGGCGCTGCACCCTGACGATCCACCGCTGCCCGAACTGCGCGGCACGGCCCGCCTGGTCTATCAGCCCGCGCTGTATCAAAAGGTGTTCGACCTGTTCCCTTCGCCGAATAACCAGGCCGAGTTCTGCCTGGGAACCTTGATGGAGATGAGTGAAGGAGATCTTTACGAAACTGTCGACACTTACTCGGCCATGCGCAAGGTGGCTTACGTGCATTTCCGCAACGTGCGCGGCAAAGTCCCCGATTATTATGAAGTATTCATTGATGAAGGCGATACGGATATGATCCGCGTCCTGCGTATTCTGCACAAAAACCATTACCAGGGTGTGCTGATCCCCGACCACACCCCTTCGATGACCTGCGCCGCGCCCTGGCATGCCGGAATGGCGTATGCGATGGGCTTTATGCGCGCCGCTTTGCGCATCATCGAGCAGGGCGGCTAGCCGTCAAAGGTACGGCGTAAGCGCCGCTGACCGGAAGAGGAAAGCATCTATGCAAACTATCTTCGAAATGAGCGCGGAACAGAGCGAACGCTTCCTGCAGATCGCGCGCGAAACGCCCTGTACCAACGGAATCCGGCCCGAGCGTTTCATCCGCCTGCTTGGCACAAATACTGGCCTGATCGGAATGCTGACCCGGCATGGGCTGGATGAGCATGGGCTGGAGCGTAAAAATCCGGTCATCGTCGCGTTGGGCGACAGTGTCACTGCCGGGCATTTTGAGAATTTGTTCGATCTTGATGATTTCCACGACGTGGCGGAAAAAATTGCCAAAGGCGAACCGCTTGAAATCGTCGACACGCGCGCGGTGTATCACGAACAGTTCCGCCTGCTGCTGGCCGAAAAATTCCCCGCGCCATCCGTAAGTGTGGTGAATGCCGGGATCGCGGGCGACCACATCTTGAGCATGGGCAGGCGCGTCTACAGGGATGTGATCCGCTACCAGCCTGACCTGGTGCTCGTCAACGGTTCGCTGAACTGGGGCGTTCAGTTGGGGACGCTGGAGGATTTCCGGCGGGGGTTGCGCGATGTCGTGCGGGCGATCAAGCACAACTGCGACGCGGATGTGGTGCTGCTGACGCCCAATGCCATCTCGGATTTATTGCCAGACACGCTGCTGGACGAGCGGGTGGCGTGCATCCGCGCGCTGGCGAACGAGGAACAGGTTTGCCTGGTGGATGTGTACAGGCTGTGGTGCGCCTTTTCAGAGAACCGCGCTGATTTCCGCGGGATGCTGACCAACCAGCGCAATCACCCCACGGCAGTTGGCCACACGGTTTATGCGCTGGCGCTGATGCAGCTGTTTGCCTGATTCAAATCTTTGACGCAAGTATTCGCTGGCAGGTTAGCCAGCGAATACTTGCTGAAGCCAGCCGGTACAGATCTCGACCCAGCCCGCAAAACGCGGGTTGAGCATGGCTGGCACGCCGCTGGAAGTGTGCGGGCGGGCCAGGGAAAGGCCGTGCGCGCCTTCTTGAAAGATGTGCAATTCGAAGGGGATCCCGGCACGATCCAGGGCGGCGGCAAACTCAAGCGAATGAGCGACCGGGACGCGCGCGTCGTTGGCGGTGGCGAAGATGAAGGCTGGCGGGGTGAGCGGGTCGACTGCTTTTTCGAGGGATGGAATGGGAAAGGGCAGCGTGTTCGAGATCGACTCGAGGATACAAGGGTAGCCGAGAATCAAAGCGTTGGGGCGGATGCGTCCCATTGTGCCAAGCGCAGCGGCCAGGTGACCTCCGGCTGAAAAACCACATACGCCAATCCTGGCCGGGTCGATCCGCCACTCTTGCGCCCTGGCGCGCAGCATCTCCAGGGCCGCTTCGGCGTCGTTGAGTGGTTTGGGGAAGGCCGCGTGTTCACCCACGGAATAGCGCAGAACAAACGTGTGATAGCCCTGGGCTAAAAAGGCCATCGCGACCGGTTCAGCCTCACGGTCCGAGCACCTCTGATAGCCGCCGCCGGGCAAAACGATGACGGCTGGGCGGACGAGGACGTTTGGCATCTGCTCAGAGGCATCCAGGAGGTAGGTGGTTAAAGTAACGCCTGGATTGCTGTCGAGATAGAGGGTTTCTGTTTTCATGGAAGATCCTGATCCAAAGATTGCGCCAGTCACACGATCATACCAGCTGCCCGTAAGAGGGGCAAGCTTTCATTAAGCGTGATGAGCGCCTGAGCTGAAAAAATGAAAAATTATGGGAGAATTGCGGGCGAAAATCGATATTCGCAGTTCGTGACCTATCCGCAAACTTTGATCTCATACACAAATTTTGGATAAGTGGCCAGATAGAACTACGTAATATTGCTATTGGTCCTGAAATCATTTGAAAATGTTAATAAAGCCCTTTGATATTAAAAATTAGCAATACAACCGCAATGATCTTGTATCTATTATGTAATGGAATAATAGTTTGTCATCCGTTAGAATTAGTATATCTTGATCAATTGTATCGAGGGTTAGGGAGGGATGATCTGGCTGGACTGTGTTCACCAAACAGAAATAGGTGACGCATATTTGGCAGTTCATCAAAGGGGCAATGATTGATTTGTGCGGAAAACGCATGAATCAAGGAAAGGAATTGAAACATGAACAACAACCCGAATATTCTGATCATTGGCCAGGACCGGTCTGATGACGTCACTTTGCATTCAATTTTGAAAGATGAATACCAGGTGGTAAGCCTGCCAACCGCCAACGAGGCGCTGCAGAAATTTCAGAACCTTCAGCCTGATTTGATTATCTGCAACTCAATCGTTCAGGATATGAACCGCTGTGAGCTGAGCTCGTTGCTGACCGAATTCTCGGTCTCGGCCGGCGTTCCAATTCTGATGAACGTCCCGTTCAATGAAATGAGCGTGATGAAAGAGCTGTTGCCTTGCGTGGATGATTTAATCACGTATCCGCATATTCCCGAATTCATAAAAACCAGGGTTGGGATGCACCTTGAGCTGCGTGCGCTGCGCGCGCTTCACCAATCGGCGAGTATGAAGGATCCATTGGTGGGAATTGCCACGCGCGGCTTTCTGGAGAATCAGCTTGGTTACGAGTGGCGGCGCGCTTTGCGCCACCAGGCGCCTCAATCGTTGATCCTGGCTGATATCGATTATTTCCAGAAGTACAACAATGCGTATGGGTCCCTCAGTGGGGATGAGTGTCTGCGCAGGATTTCGACCGCGCTGGTCAGCTCCGTCAAGCGCGAAACCGACTGTGTTGTGCGTTTTGAGAATGACGAGTTTGGTATTCTGCTGGCGGAGACTGACCTGTTTGGGGCGACCCAGGTTGCCACGCGTATTTCCAACCTTGTTGAAGAGATGGACATCCCGCACCAGGCTTCGCCAGTCGCTGGCTGCGTGACGATGAGCTTTGGGGTGGCGACGCTCAAACCGAACACAAAATATCCGCCAAACCGTTTGATCAACCATGCATCCTCACTCTTGCAAGAGGCCAAACTTGCTGGGTTCAACCAGATCAAAAGTAAGATGTACCTGAGCTAAAACCGACATCGATTCAATTAAGAGCAAACCTGCCCCTGTTCAACAGGGGCAGGTTTGCTTTTGCTATGGGCTCTGATTGGATGCTGGCAATAAAAAGCGGCAGGATCAGATTGATTGATATGATGTTGCAAGAATAAATAGGTTTCAATTATGATATCTTTGGATAAATTAAGGAGCTTTTATAGTTAGGTTTTTTGCTTTGCGGGAGACTTCTCGAGGTAATAGCGCGGAGACCTGCTAAAGCTGAAGGGTGGACTGCTTTCCGAATTCGGATCGCATTTTTGCGGTCGTGGAGATGAAAAAGATGTCGTTTAATGTGCCGTTATTGCGAATTGGGCCGCTGTGTGTGCAAAATGAGGTGAACAATGGCGGAACAAACTCATAACACCCAGGGGACGCAGAATTTGGACGTGGCTACACAGCCACTTCCATCCAAACGTTCCCTGTTCAAGCGCAATGCGCGGGCCTGGATGGCGTTGATGCTGATGATCTCGGATGTGGTCTGCTTGTTAATTGCATTTTTACTGGCGGTCAATATCCGTATTGGCGGCAATTACGGCAACCAGAACTTCTTCGTCGATTTCTTCTGGCTGCCAATTCCGCTTATGATCTTAATTTTTACCAATTACAACCTGTACCCAGGGATCGGGCTATCCTCGGTCGAAGAGGTGCGGCGATTGAGCATTGCCTCCACCCTGCTGTTTTTGCTACTGGTGGCATTGACTTTTCTGCTCAAAACCTCCGCGGTCTACTCGCGGATTGTATTTTTGGTTTCGTGGGGGTTGACTCTGTTCATGCTGCCGATTGGCAGGAACATCATCCGGCAAATCTGCGTTCGATTGAAAGTGTGGGGCGAACCGGTTGGGATCATTGGTTACCCAGACCGGCGCGTGGCTGAAGTGGCTGACTTTTTTGTCAAATATCCGCAGAAAGGGATCGCGCCTAAGGCGATTTTTATCGATAACCCTGAACTGGTTGGCTGCTCGGACTGCTACGAAATTTACAAATCGGATGATGTGTACACGCTGGCGAAATACCTGCGCATTTCAACGGTCCTGCTGGTGGTCTCAAATTGGAACTGGGTGGGTGAAAACCTGGACACACTGCGCTACAGCTTTGAGCGGGTGATTTTGGTGCGTCCGCAACGGGACACTTTTTCGCTGACGGATTCGGTCGCGCTGGACTTCAACGGCGTGACCGGTTTTCAGGTGATGCACAACCTGCTCAATCCATGGTCAATGGCGGTGAAACGGGTGATCGATATCACCGTTTCCTCACTGGCATTGCTCTTCCTTTTCCCGTTTCTTGCATTTATTTGCCTTTTAATCCGCATCGGCTCCCCTGGTCCGATTTTTTATCGCCAGAGCAGGCTTGGCAGGGGCGGCAAGTCGTTCAAATTCATCAAGTTCCGCACCATGTACATCAATGGTGATGAGATTTTCCAGAGGAAGATAAAAGAAGACAAGGAATTTCGCGATGAGTGGCGGAAGTTCCAAAAAGTGAAAAATGACCCGCGGATCACGAAGATTGGCTCCTTTCTGCGCAAATACAGCATTGATGAACTGCCGCAGTTGATCAACATTTTGAAGGGGGATATGTCATTGGTGGGGCCGAGACCGATCATGGACAATCAGCGCGATATGTACGGGCCAAGTTTCCATGACTATTCGCAGGTGCGGCCTGGCGTGACCGGTTTGTGGCAGATATCCGGGCGCAATCTGACAACATTTGCTCGCCGAGTCGAATTTGACATGGAATATATCCAGCGCTGGTCGATCTGGCTGGATATTTACATCATCTTCCGCACCTTTAAGGAAGTTGTGGCCAAAGATGGCGCATACTAACACCGGCGAGAGCATTGCAGGATTCATCCAAAAGATATGATGCTGCTGCTGATCATACAATACCTGGTTCTCATCCTGCAGATCGGCCTGGGTCTGCTGGCGGGATATTTGCTGCTGCTCTCCGCGGCCGCGCTGCGCGCCAAAAAACAAAGCGGTCCGCTGCCTGCGTTTCCAGCCAGCCGCTTTTTGATTGTCATCCCGGCCCACAATGAGGAAAAAGTTATTTCCAAGACCCTGCAAAACCTGGCGGGTTTGGACTATCCGCGGGAAGCGTTCTCCGTGCACGTAGTCGCGGATAACTGCAGCGACCGCACAGCTGAACTCGTCAGGCAGCATGGCGCGAATGTTTACGAGCGCAGCGACGCGAACAAGCGCGGTAAAGGCTACGCTTTGCAGTGGCTTTTGGAAATTATGTTTAACAAGAAGATTGCACATGACGCGGTGGTTTTTTTGGATGCGGATTCAACGGTGTCGGCGAATTTCCTGCGCGTGATGGATTTGCGCGTCCAGCGCGGTGAGCGGGCGATTCAGGCTTACTACTCGGTCAGCGAGCCGGTCAGTTCGGTGACGGGCGGTTTGCGCTACGCCGCGCTGGCTCTGGTTCATTTTGTTCGCCCGCAGGGGCGCATGATCCTGGGCGGATCGGCTGGTCTAAAAGGCAACGGCATGGTTTTCTGCGCGGAGCTGGTCAAGAAAATGACCTGGTCGGCCTCGATCACCGAAGATATTGAACAGCACATGGCCTTGATTATGGACGGTGAGCGGGTCACGTTTGCGCCCGACGCGGTGGTGTGGGGTGAGATGCCGGACACATTCGCCGGTTCGGAATCGCAAGTGGCGCGCTGGGAGAGCGGGCGCGTGCAGCTGGCGCGCAAGTACGTTGGTCCACTGCTGGTACAGGGGCTGGCGCGCCTGGCACGGGGCAATTGGCGCGGGGCTTATGTCCTGTTTGACGCCGCGCTGGAACATCTCATTCCGCCTTTTTCGTTATTTGTCGCGGCGAGTTTACTGGCATTGCTAACCAGCGCCGGTTTAGCTGGCGGCATGCTGCTGGAGAGCGGCAGCACTTTAAATGATCTGTTGACTGCCAGCGGCGGCAGATTGGCCCTGTTTAACCTTGTTTTGGGGGCAGCAATCTGCACAGCACATTTCATTTATCTGTTCGCAGGGCTGTGGATGGTCAACGCGCCTGCGGCAATCTATAAAAAACTGCTGTTTGCACCGCTGTTTGTCTTGTGGAAAATCGGCAATTTCATCCGGGTTCTGCTGCGCGGCGATGAAAGCAAATGGGTGCGAACCACGCGCAACCAGGAAAGAAAATGAGCAGTATCGCCACGCCTCAGGCGTCCTATTCCTCCGAGCCGAATTATCGCAATTTGGCCGTATTGTTAGGCGTCCCGTTTGACAACCTGGACATGGAAGAGACCCTGGACGCAGTCGAGCGTTTTGTGCAGATTGGCCGCAGGACGGGAAAGATTCACCAGATTGCGACGGCTAATGTCGATTTTTTGGTCAAGGCATTTGCTGACCGTGATTTGCGCGCCATCCTGACGCGGGCTGACCTTGTGACCGCTGACGGCATGCCGCTGGTGTGGGGCGCCAAGCTGCTGGGGGTGCGCTCGAAGGGCCGGGTAGCGGGCTCGGATATGGTGCCGCTGCTGGCTGGGCGGGCCGCCCAAAAGGGCTATTCGATTTTTCTGTTGGGGGCTGCCCCGGAAGTGGCGCAAAAAGCCGCGCAAATTCTGCGCGAGAAAAACCCGGGCATTCAGATCGCTGGGGTGATCTCTCCGCCGGTGGCGCCGATTGAAAAAATGGACCCGGCGATACTCGCAGAGATCCGCGCTGCGCGTCCCGATATTCTGCTGGTGGCGTTTGGCAACCCGAAACAGGAAAAGTGGATCGCGCGTTATGGTAAGGAAGCCGGCGTGCCGGTGATGATGGGGATTGGCGGTACGCTGGATTTTATCACCGGCAACACGCGCAGAGCGCCCAAGTGGATGCACGGGATTGGCCTGGAGTGGATTCACCGCCTGCTGAACGAACCGCGCCGCCTTTTCAAGCGCTACATGGTCGATCTGGTGGTTTTCAACCTGGCTTTTCTCCATCAATACTTGCTGTTGAAGGCAGGCTGGCGAGGCCAGGTTGTTCCATCCGAGGTGCGCATCCAGCCAGGGGATGGCTGCATGGTGATTCACCTCCAGGGAGACTTCCTGGGCTCACAGGCCGGC
>Ga0172369_10007107_pt1 | contig 13078 bp, 11 predicted proteins | sample LakKiv25m_FD_114539 | JGI IMG/M metagenome (GOLD analysis project Ga0172369, IMG submission 114539) | Freshwater microbial communities from Kabuno Bay, South-Kivu, Congo - kab_022012_11.25m | ecosystem: Environmental > Aquatic > Freshwater > Lake | place: Democratic Republic of the Congo... | reverse complement strand
CTGGGAGACCAATGTACCCAGGCCTGTCTTACCCAGCGCCGATATCAATATACAGGGCACCTCTATGCCGGCCAGGCTTTTCTTAACATAATCTTCCCTGGCTCCGCTATCTGTGCTGTCAACTTTATTGACTGCAATGATCGCCGCCTTCTGTGCCAGATTGCCGTCAAATGCCATAACCTCGTCCCTCAACATCTTAAAGTCCCCTCTTATATCGGTAGAACCTGCATCCAGCAGATAAACAATGACAGAGGCACGTCCGGCCTGATAAAGAAAACTATTCCCTAACCCTTTGCCGAGGCTGGAACCCCTTGTGAGTGCGGGCATCTCTATCCAGGTTATTTTATTTACGCCGTCGTCAACAACGCCCAGCACGGGCGTCCGTGTAGTAAACTGGTAATCGGCGATCTCCGGACGGGCTGATGAAAGTGCAGAAAGCAGCGTCGACTTTCCGCTGTTGGAGAATCCGATTATACATACGTCGACGACTATGCTTAATCTAAGTATTATGTCATGCTGCTGGCCTTCCTCACCCGGCTGGAAAATTTTGGGAGCCTTCCTGGTGGAAGTTGCATAGTGAACATTACCCTTACCTCCTTTTCCTCCTCTGGCCAGCAGCACCTTTTGACCATCCCTGATCAGATCAGCCATGACCAGCTCGCGGCCCTTTTCCTTGATAAATACGGTAGTGCCCACCGGCACCCTGATCGATAGTTCCTCGGCATTTATTCCGTGCATGCGGTTCTTGCCGCCATCCCCGCCATTGTTCGCCTTAAAGAGTCGTTTATGTTTAAAAGATGCCAGACTATTAATATCACTGTCGGCATATAAATATATATCTCCCCCCTTCCCACCATCGCCCCCGTCCGGACCACCGAAGGGCAAGAATTTTTCCCTCCTGAAACTGGCCAGGCCACTTCCTCCATGGCCGGCCCTAACCTGAATTTCTACATTATCAACAAACATATATTTTATTGTATTTTATTCTATCTGTTGGTTATATGTAAGTTTCATAGTAGTCATTATAAGTAGGTTGACTATGTGGATGACAATACCAGCTAATAACAAGATCAGTTTGATAGAGGAAACCGGTGTTTAAAAGGGTACGGCAGTTATTAACAAAAAGGGGGAATTTCTCCACAACCGGAGAACAGGACTAAGAAGACCCACGGGATTTCAACATCAACCGGATATCTTCGATGGACTTGCTTAGCTGAGAATCGGAGCTTATATTCAAGGCAATCCTGTCATAGCCATGGATCACCGTTGAGTGATCGCGATTACCCAGGACCCTGCCGATCTCGGCGAGGTTGGTATGGTTCTGCTGGCGCAAAAGGTACATTACGATATGACGGGCACGCGAAGTCTTGAGATCCCTTTTCTTACCAGTAATGTCATCGGGCGGGATGGCGAAATAATCCGCCACAGCGTTTATGACGGCTATGGCAGTATAATTCCCGCTGCTTTGTCTGGAAGCCGCTATCAAATCATTAAGAAATGCCTTCACGGCATTAACATCAAGGGTCGTGTTATTCATGCGGGAATAGGTGGAAAGGCGGATGAGCGCACCCTCAAGAACCCTTACGCTGCCGTGGAAATTGGTTGCAAGGAAATTGAGGATGGTGTCATCAAACTTAGTTTGCATAAGTGATGATTTCAGATCAAGTATGGCCAGCCGCGTTTTATGGTCGGGAGGATAGATATCGGCCACCAGACCACCCTCGAGGCGGGAGCGCAGGCGTACATTAAGCGACTCGATCTCTCTGGGAGGCCGATCGCAGGATATTACGATCTGGCGATTATCTGCTAATAAGTCGTTAATAATATGGAAAATGCATTCCTGGGTTTGATTTTTCCCGCTGAGGAACTGTATATCATCGAGAAGGAGGATATCCGCTCTGCTGAATTTATTTCGGAATTCCTCGGCCTTTTTATTGCGAATAGCGATGATGAATTCGTTGGTGAATTGCTCGGCGCTCAGGTACAGGGTATTCACCCCTCTGGATCTGGCCGTTTGACCTATCGCGTGGAGAAGATGGGTTTTGCCGGTGCCGGTGCTGCCGTAAATAAATAGAGGGTTAAACACTCCTCCGGGATTTTCCGCGATTTCCATCGAGGCCGTATAGGGTAAAAAGTTACAATCGCCTGCAACATATGTTGCAAAGGTGAATTTCGTATTAAAGCCGGTTGTCCTGGACGCAGCGGGAAGTTCCTTAACACTGGTCCCGCCATCAGGCAGCAATCTATTCCTGCCGGGAGCAGGATCACGGTTGACCGCCTGTACCTGGAAAACAACCTCGGTGATTCTGCCCGTGATGGTTGACAGTATTCTGCAGACCACGGAATACAGACGTCCTTTAAGCCATTCAGCGATAAAGGCCGAGGGAACAGCTACCGTGAAGACGCCGTTGTCGTAGTCAATTCCCCTGGAATCCTTAAGCCACGTATTATAATTAGCCTTGCTTACCTGGACCTGCAGTTCGCCCAGGGCCGCCTGCCATATTCTATCAGCTTGCATTTGCCTCTTAACCGTACTATATTTTGGTTCGGATATCCCGAAAAAGAGAAAAAAGCTCCCTTGTGGAAACGAAAAATGCAGACTTTTTGTTTAGTTAGTGTAAAGGCCGTTGAATATTCAGTGTCTGCCGTTTATGCCGCGGTCCTCTTCCCAAACCGTAGATAGATTACCACAGGCTTCTTCGGCAGTGTCAATGGTTATTTTGACATAACGGAAAAAAACTTTTAATTTTTAGTAGATTATGAAAGTTGTATTTATGGGATCGCCTGCTTTTGCAACGCCTGCCTTGCAGGCGTTGATACTAAATAAATATGATATAAAAGCAGTATATACCCAGCCGGACAAAAAGACGGGGCGCGGGCAACGGATTGCCGCCTGCGCTGTCAAACAATTTGCCGCAGAAGCCGGACTGCGGGTGATCCAGCCTGAATCATTCAGAGATCCCGCGGAGGTGGAAATGCTGGCCGGCTTTAAGCCTGACATAATCATCGTAGCGGCCTACGGCCAGATACTGCCGGAGACAGTTCTAAAAATCCCGCCGTACAAATGTATTAACATCCATCCATCGCTGCTGCCCAGGTACAGGGGGCCTTCTCCTGTTGCAACCGCTATCCTGAATGGCGATACACAGACCGGCGTTTCAATTATGTTAATAGAGAGGAAAGTAGACAGCGGACCTGTCATTGCACAGAAGGCAGTAGACATAAAGGATGATGATACCACCGGGTCATTGACAGGACGGTTAGCGGAAACCGGCGCGCAATTGCTGGTGGATACACTGCCGGCCTGGGCGTCAGGGACCATACAACCTGTTGCACAGGACGAAAGCCAGGCTAGTCATACGCGGATGGAAAGGAAAGAGGACGGAACACTGGACTGGAGCTGGACGGCGGTACAACTATGGCGCAAGGTGAGGGCCTGCAATCCCTGGCCGGGAAGCTATGTCGAATGGATGGACGCAAGAATTAAGATTATGGAAACCGTCCCGCTGCTGGCGGTGGAAAAAGGAACAGTGGGGCAGGTTGTTGAATTGCCCCGGGGAGAAGTGGCACGGGTGGCTGTCAGGACCGGTGACGGATTGCTCGGTCTTATCAGGATTCAACCGGAGGGCAAGCGTGAAATGACGGCGGCAGACTTCATGGTCGGGCACAGAAATTTTATCGGCAGCATTCTTTGACTTAACCGCCATCGCGAAATAAACTTATAAAGTATTAATCAAATCAATGGAGAAATAGCATAGATGTTGCTTTACCTTATATTAATGGCGCCCGCCCTGATATTCATGATATATGCGCAGATCAAGGTGAAATCCACTTACTCTAAATATTCTAAGATTTACAATCAGCGGGGAGTGACCGGCGCCCAGGCTGCGATGCAGGTGCTGAGAGCCAACGGAATGGCGGACATACCGGTCGAGACCGTCAAGGGCAAATTGACCGATCATTACGATCCGTCCAAAAGAGTGCTGAGGCTTTCTCCTGAAGTTGCAGGAACACCTTCCGTTGCCGCAGTCGGCATTGCGCTTCACGAGGTCGGCCATGCCATGCAGCATAAGACGAAGTATGCCATGATGGGCTTAAGGTCCGCCCTGGTACCCGCCGCCAATATCGGCAGCACACTTGGATGGATACTGGTATTCGGCGGCCTTCTGCTCATGGGTCTATCGCAGGTATTCGGCGAGATGGTGGCAATAGCAGGCATACTGCTTTTTACAGCTGCAGTGCTGTTTACGCTTATTACGCTACCGGTTGAATTCAACGCCAGCAACAGGGCCCGGCAAATGATCAAGGAGACCGGACTGCTGGTAGGGCAGGAATACGAGGGGGCAAGCGCGGTTCTATCCGCTGCGGCCCTGACCTATGTGGCTGCCATGCTGCAGGCCGTGGCACAATTGCTCTACTTCATCCTTCTGGTATTCGGCGGCAGGCGGGATTAAGCCGGAGCATGGCCAGCGAGATATCAGGATTCAACGAAGCAGAGCTCGATAAATTCGAGACCTTCAGAACAATTGTAGAGCGTTTACGGGGGGAGGGCGGCTGTCCCTGGGACCGACGGCAAACGCATGACTCTCTCAAGAAATACCTCATAGAGGAAAGTTATGAGGCGCTCGAGGCGATCGATAATAACGACACGGCGGCCCTCAGTGAGGAACTGGGCGATCTCTGGTTGCAGATAATGCTTCATTCTCAGATCGCCCGCGAAGCGGGGGAGTTTTCTCTCGAGGACGTACTTCGCAGTATTAACAGCAAAATGATCAAGAGGCACCCGCATGTCTTCGGCGGCAAGGAGGTCGCTGACGCCGAAGAAGCAGCTCTCAGCTGGCAGGAGCTCAAAGAAGGTGAGAAGAACGGAGATCAATCGCTTCTGGGCGGTATACCCGGCAGTTTGCCGGCCCTGGCATACAGCCAGACTGCAGGGCGCAGGGTGGCTGCCGTGGGTTTCGATTGGGAGAATGCCGACGATATCATAGATAAGCTGGTCGAGGAGGTGGCGGAACTGAAGAACGCCGCAACACAGGAAGAGAGGAACCATGAATTCGGGGACGTGTTGCTGGTGCTGGCCAGTGTGGCTCGCCATATGGATGTGGACCTCGAATCAGCACTGCGCCTGGCCAATGCCCGTTTCACGAGGCGATTTCAATATATCGAGCAGGTCTGCCGTGTACGGGGGCTGGACCTGCGACGTATGAAGCTTAGCGAGATGGATTCCATCTGGAACGAGGCGAAGAGAGAAGTGGGATAAGGATTGTGGTTGGTCGGGGAGAGAGGACTCGAACCTCCGACCTCAGCGTCCCGAACGCTGCGCGCTAACCAACTGCGCTACTCCCCGCACGGGTTAAATATTATAGTCGGCTTTAACTTTTAGGGCAACAATTGTAAACTTACTGGCTATGAAATTTTGCGTAGTCATAGTGGACGGCGCCTCCGGCTGGCCTCTTGCCGAAAGGGGTAACAAAACATGCCTCGAGGCGGCGGTTACCCCCAATCTCGACCTTATGGCCAGGCAGGGGTACAGCGGCATGGCTTTGACCATACCGCCCGGTATGGAGCCGGGTAGCGCGCCGGCGTGCATGTCTGTGCTGGGTTATGACCCCGAGGTCTATTACAGAGGTAGGAGCGCTATTGAGGCACGCAGTGTGGGTGTCCCCATTGGCCCGGGAGATGTAACGTTTCGCTGCAATCTGGTGACGATAAACGGGGGTAAAATGGTCAGCCACAGCGCAGGGCATATCAGCACTGCGGAAGCCACGGTTATCATTGATACACTGAATGAGAAACTGGGCTCGGACGAGGTTAAATTCTTTCCCGGCATCAGCTACAGGCACATCTGCAGGATAGGCGGCCGCGAGGATACCCTGATGGCTGTCTGCACACCCCCGCATGACATAACCGATCGCCAGGTGAGGGATTACCTTCCACACGGGCGCGGAAGTGAGATTTTATGTGAACTGATGAAAAAATCTGAGAGCGTGCTGGCCGGCCACCCGGTCAATGAAGAGCGAAAGAGGCAGGGCAAGCTGCCGGTGACCTCGATATGGCTTTTCTGGCCCAGCGGCCGCGTTCCGGAGATGCCTTCTTTCCGGGAGTTACATGGCCTCAGGGCATCGCTCACGTCGGGTGTCGATCTGCTGCGCGGGCTGGCTATGATGGCCGGTATGGAGGTGCTGCATATCGATGGCGTTACCGATAACCTTGATAACGATTTCGCAGCCCAGGCTGAAGGGGCGCTGCGATCGCTAAAAACCGGCGACCTGACTGTTATGCATATTGAGGCGCCGGACGAGATGGGACACAGGGGCTCGACAGCCGACAAGATTAAGGCTATCGAGCTGATCGACAGGGAGGTCATCGGCAGACTGCTGCGCTGGAAGGGCGGGCAGATCAAGGTGCTGGTGATGCCGGACCATCCCACGCCGATCGAGCTTAAGACGCATTGCGCCGAGCCGGTTCCCTTCCTCATCTGGGGTGGGGGAATAAAACCCAACGGGGCAGCCCGCTTCACGGAAGCGGAGGCAGGTCGCACCGGTGTCCTGGTTGACCCGGGATTTAAACTCATGGATATTTTTTTAAAGGATAAATAAAGAAGGCGGGCAGCATTAGATATGGCGATAGTAGTGCAGAAATACGGTGGCAGCTCGGTGGCCGATGCCGATAAGATCCGCAACGTGGCACGCAGGGTCGCGGCGTCGTTCAAAAAGGGCAATGAAGTCGTAGTGGTGGTATCGGCCATGGGCGATACTACGGATGATCTGATCGAGCTGGCCAATAAGATCAATCCGAATCCTGAGCCCCGCGAGATGGACCTGCTGCTATCCACGGGAGAGATAGTCTCCAGCACGCTTCTGGCCATGGCGCTGCACGCAATGGGTTACAGTGCAGTAGCCCTCAGCGGCCAGCAGGCTGGAATTTCCACGGACTCGGCCTTCAGCCGGGCAAGGATAACCGGTATAGAGCCGGAGAGGATCATAAGAGAGTTGGATAAAGGTAATATCGTCATCGTTGCCGGTTTCCAGGGCATAACTCCCGACAATGACATCGCCACACTGGGCAGGGGTGGCTCAGACACGACGGCGGTAGCGCTGGCAGCCAGCCTGAAGGCCGGGATATGCGAGATATATACCGATGTTGAAGGAGTGTATACGGCAGACCCCCGGCTGGTGCCGGAGGCGCGCAAGCTGGATGAGATAGGCTATGAGGAGATGCTGGAAATGGCTACTTCGGGCGCCAGGGTCATGCATCATCGATCGGTGGAGCTTGGCCAGGTATTCAACATACCCATACTGGTGGCCTCCAGCATGGTGGAGAAGCCCGGCACGATTATTCATGGAGGAAAAAACATGGAGCAGAAGAATAAAGTCAGGGGCATTGCCCACGATCTCGATGTTGCCAAGATAACCATAACCGGTGTACCTGACCGGCCCGGTGTAGCAGCCACCATATTCACGCCGCTGGCAAAGGCCGGTATAAGCGTGGACACCATAGTCCAGAATGCCAGTGCCAACAATATCACTGACCTGACCTTCACCATTATTAAAAAAGATATCCCTAAAGCAATGAAGATAATTACTCCGGTAGCCAGGGAGATAGGGGCCAGCGAATGCCTCAGCGACACAAAACTGGGCAAGGTATCGATAATCGGCACGGGTATGCAGAATACCCCGGGCTACGCAGCAAAGATGTTCAGGACTCTATTTGAGAGGGATATCAATATACAGCTGATAACGACTTCCGAGATACGTATCACCTGCATTATAGCGGAGGAAAAGGTCAAGGACGCTGTTAAAGCCCTGCACAAAGCCTTCGAACTGGATAAAGGGTAAGCCGGACGGCTATACGCCCACAACTTCTTTGACAGCAGGGATCTTCTCTTTCAGGAAGCGCTCAATACCTTTTTTCAGCGTCATCGTAGACATCGGGCAACCGGCGCAGGCGCCCTTCAGCTTCACGCTGACTACTCCGTCCTTTACATCCACCAGCTCAACGTCGCCGCCATCGGCCTGGAGGCTGGGGCGAATAATATTTAATACTTCCTGTACCTGTTCTTTCATGAATACACCTTCTTGTTGACTTAATTTAATTTACGTGGTAATTTAGCACCGCTTGAAAAGCCGTGTCAAATTCCTGCACATATAGTAGTATGGGCATAAAAGCGGATTTATGAAACGACTTAAATCACACCGGCCCGGGAGCAGGCAATGTTATTGAGTGACGGATTTGCCTTTGAACAGGATTTGGTATTTAATAAAATGATTGCTAAGGGTGCAACAGCATACATGTTAGATGTAGAGGTTATCCAGAATGCCCGAACGTGAAGAAGAGAAAGCCAGAATTTGGCGGGGGCGGATTCAGGAGGCCATAAAGATGGCTACCGAGAGCCGCTGGCAGGAGGCTATTGCCGCAAACCAGGGTATTATCGAGGTTTTCCCCTCTGACGTAGACGCTTACAATCGCCTGGGTCGTGCCTATATGGAGCTGGGCGATTATAAGAAAGCCAAGGATGCCTATAGCAAGTCCATCGAACTATCTCCCAGCAATATAATAGCTAGAAAAAACCTCGACCGGCTGGCGCTGCTTAAGGGCACGAAAGTCGCAAGTGTAAAAAGGGAGAAAGCCAAGCCGAGTGATTTCATCGCCGACGTTGGTAAATACGGCATTGTCAGCCTGCTCGAGCCCGCTCCTCAATCCGTCCTGCTCAAGCTGACACCGGGAGAAAAGGTCTTTCTTGACGCCAGAAACCAGGATACTGTGGTAAAGAACGACCGGGGCGAATACCTTGGAGTGATTGAGCCGGAACACGGGCTGCGCCTGGCCAAGCTGCTTAACGGCGGGAACAAATACATAGCGGCCATTGTCAGCCTTGATCACGATCACAGCAAAGTTAAGGTCATAATACGTGAGACTTTCCAGCATCCCAGCCAGGCTGGCCGCCTATCTTTTCCCATACGGGTGACGGAGGCCTATCCAGCGCATATAAAAGATAATCTGCTGAGGCACAGCGCCGGAGAGGAAGAAGGGCTGGAAGAGCCCGATTACAATGAATCGGAAGATACCGAGACCGTCCCCGAGGGATTCTCGATTTATGAAGGCTACACGGCTACGGAAGATCTGCAACGGCTCGACAACAGCTTCGGTGACGAGGAGTAAAAATGGAATTAGGATTCTCTATAAAGCCGATCGGTATTGAAGACGAGATGAAACGCTCGTACCTCGATTACGCCATGAGCGTTATAGTTTCCCGCGCCCTGCCCGACGTGCGCGACGGCCTGAAGCCCGTACACCGACGCATACTCTTCGCCATGCACGATCTCAATATGCGCTACAACGCGCCCTATAAGAAGAGTGCACGCATCGTCGGTGAAGTGCTGGGCAAATATCATCCACACGGGGATTCCTCGGTTTACGATGCCATGGTCCGGATGGCGCAGGACTTCTCCATGCGTTACCGTCTGGTAGACGGCCAGGGCAACTTCGGCAGCGTCGACGACGACCCGCCGGCGGCCATGCGTTACACTGAGGCACGTCTGGCACGGATTGCCGACGAACTGCTGCTGGATATCGACAAGGATACAATCGACTTTATACCGAATTTTGATGACAGCCTCAAAGAGCCTTCGGTGTTGCCGGCACGATTGCCGAACCTGCTGGTCAACGGATCCTCCGGCATAGCGGTGGGCATGGCCACCAATATACCGCCGCATAATCTCACGGAGATCTGCGATGCGATACATTATTTGATAGAGAATCCGGATGCTTCGGTCGACGACCTGATGAAGTTCGTGAGAGGGCCTGATTTCCCCACGGCCGGTATCATCTGCGGCGTGGAAGGCATTAAGAATGCCTATGCGGTCGGGCAGGGCAAGGTAGTGTTGCGGGCCAGGGTTGTGGAAGAATCGACCAAGGCAGGCAAGATGCAGTTGATTGTCACCGAGCTGCCTTATCAGACTAATAAGGCCGAACTGGTTAAGAAGATAGCCGAATTGGCCCGCGACAAGAAAATCGAAGGTATCAGCGACGTGCGCGACGAATCGGACCGACAGGGCATGCGCCTTGTCATAGGTTTGCGCAAGGATGCGCACCCGGCCAAGGTACAGAACAACCTGTTCAAATTCACATCCATGCAGACGGCTTTCTTCATCAATATGATCGCACTTGTGGAGGGGCAACCGCGCGTCATCAATCTCAAGGACGCGCTGCAGTGCTACGTGGCTTTCCGCACCGAGGTCATCACACGCAGGACCAAGTACGACCTGCAGAAAGCTAAAGAAAGAGCGCATATATTGGAGGGCTTTAAGATCGCCCTCGACCATCTGGATGCCGTAATCAAGACCATTCGCGATTCAGAGACGGCGGATACGGCACGCGCGAACCTTATGACGGAGTTTTCGCTCAGCCAGCTTCAGGCGCAGGCAATTCTCGAAATGCAGTTGCGCCGCCTGGCCAATCTTGAACGTAAAAAGATCCTGGATGAATATAAAGACGTTCTTAAGACCATACATTACCTGGAGGACCTGCTGGCCAATCCCGATAAGATCCTCAAGCTCATCCAGCAGGATATTCTGGACCTGAAGACAAAGTTCGGTGACAAGCGCCGCACGGTTATAACACAGGATGAGGCGGGACAATTCCAGGTGGAGGATCTTATCCCGCATATGGATGTGATCGTGACGCTGAGCGAGCAGGGTTATATTAAGCGCATCCCGGCAGATGTTTTTCGCAAGCAGCTGCGCGGCGGGCGGGGCGTCAAGGGCATGGTAACGCGCGACAGCGACGATGTGATGAGCTCAATGTCTGCCGATACGCATGACAACCTGCTGTTCTTCACCAACCGCGGCAGAGTTTTCAAGATGAAATGTTATGAGATACCTCAGGATATCGCGCGCACTACAAAGGGTATCAATATCATTAATTTGATACCCATCGAGGCCAAGGAGAAGGTGACAGCCATGTTCGTGCCGGAGAAGACCGATCCGAGCCTGTTCATGCTCCTGGCCACGTCCAAGGGCATTGTTAAGAAGACAGGGCTGAGCAATTTTACAGACGTTCGCCGCAGTGGCCTGATCGCTATGAAGCTGAAGGCGGACGAGGAATTGATCGGGGTGGACGTTGTGGCCGAAACGGATAAGCTGATGCTGGTCAGCCGCAACGGGCAGGCCGTTAAATTCGCCGTGGCGCCCCTGCGCAATGCTTCTCGTACAAGCGGCGGCGTGCGGGGCATCAAGCTCAATAAGGGAGATATAGTGGTCAGCATGGGCACGGTACAACCGGCCGCTGACCTGATCACGGTCACCGAGAACGGCTACGGCAAAAAAACCAAAGTGGAGAAATTCCCCCTGCACGGCAGAGGCGGGAAGGGCGTGCTGGCCCACAGGGTCAATACCAAGACCGGCAAGGTCATTGCAGCCAAGTTCGTGCCGCCCGGCTACGAGCTGTTCATAACGACAGCCAACGGCGTGCAGCTCAGGATCAACGTGGATGTCGCGAAAGAGACCGTGGTGTCGGTAGAAGGCGGAAAGAAGAAGAGGCGCGAGGGTGTGCCCGTCAAGGGCCGCATCACGCAGGGCGTGATGCTATCCAGGCTGGATGAGGGCGACCGCGTCGTCTCCATAGCCCTGGTTGAGAAAGAGAATCCCGAGGAGCAGGCTGCCAAGGAAACACGCGCCATGGTCACAACGCCTCCCAAACCCATGGTCGCCGGCCAGCAGGAACTCCCGTTCGCCTCATAGACTCCTGACGGTCATGGAGGGGGCTGCGGATCCGCAGAAGCCCTGCAGTATTTAGGAGGTACGATATGAAGCTGGTCTTTATACATGGATCAGGCGCCTGCGGTGATGTATGGATGTTGCAGAAGCAACACTTCACCGATGCGGATACGCCTGACCTTCCCGGCCATCCCCGAGGAGAGATTTGCACCAGTGTTGAAGCTTATACTGATTGGCTGCACGGCTATTTCCAGGAAAAAGAGTATACAGATATAGTGCTGGCCGGGCATTCGCTGGGAGGGGGCATTGCACTCATGCACGCACTCAAGTACCCGGGGGATCTGAAAGGGATCATCCTGATCGGTTCCGGCGCACGCCTGAGGGTATTGCCGTTGATTCTGGAGCTTGTAGGAGCTAAATTAGATGATACGCAGGGCTGGATAAAAGAGTTGGTCGAACCGCTTCACGGAACGGTGGATGAAAAGATACGCCGGGCCCTCATGCCCAGACTGGTAGAAGTGGGGCCTGCAGCCCAGCTCAACGATTTTCACTGTTGCGATAAGTTCGATATTATGGACAGGGTGGGGCAGATCAAACTGCCGGCGCTCTGCATCGTGGGCGACCAGGACAATATGACGCCGCCCAAGTATTCCCAGTATCTCGCAGGCAAGATGACGGATTGCCGGGTGAGTATTATCGAGGGCGGCACGCACCTGGCCTTCCTGGAGAAGCCGGCGGAGGTTAACCGTGCCATCGAGAGTTTTATCAAGCAGATTGCCACATAGATTGCCGGGTTCATGATGAAAGGATCGCTGCGCATAGCCCGCATTGCCGGAATAGACATCGGCATACATTACACATGGATTATTATCTTTATCCTGATCTGCTGGTCGCTGGCAGTGGGTTATTTTCCGGCTGAGTACCCGGGCTGGGAAGGCTTGATATACTGGGTGACAGCGGTAGTGGCGGCCCTGCTCCTCTTTGTCTCAGTCCTTGTGCATGAGCTGGCGCATTCCCTGATGGCGATATCACGCGGAGTGCCGGTTAAGAGCATAACGCTCTTTTTGCTGGGCGGCCTGAGCAACCTGGAAGCTGAGCCTGAGAAGCCGGGGATCGAGTTCGCCATCGCCATAGTCGGGCCGCTGACCAGTGTAGCTCTGGCCGGCCTATTCTGGGCACTGGAATTATCCGGCCTGGCGGTTGAAGGGCCTGTCAAAGCCACCATAGTCTATATGATAGAGATCAATATACTGCTGGCTGCTTTCAACATCCTGCCGGGCTTTCCCCTGGATGGCGGCCGCGTCCTGCGCGCAATTCTATGGGGTGCAACCAATGACCTGAGGAAGGCCACTAACATTGCT
>Ga0172369_10007101_pt1 | contig 13080 bp, 11 predicted proteins | sample LakKiv25m_FD_114539 | JGI IMG/M metagenome (GOLD analysis project Ga0172369, IMG submission 114539) | Freshwater microbial communities from Kabuno Bay, South-Kivu, Congo - kab_022012_11.25m | ecosystem: Environmental > Aquatic > Freshwater > Lake | place: Democratic Republic of the Congo... | reverse complement strand
TCCGATCACAGCTTCAGCAACCGCGCGCAGTTTTTCCAGGCGATCTTTTCCAGCGCGTCTTCGGAAAGCTTGCGGTTTTCCCGCAGGTCGCGCAGCAGGGCGACGGGGGGATACACGCGGTTTATGTCACTGCGCAGGCATGAGTCGGTGCCGAAGATAAGCTTGTCCTGAAACTCGTCCATGAACTCCACCCCGAAAGCCGGATCGCGAGTCAGCGCATTGGCGCCGCTGGTGGCGGAGGTGTCGGCCCACAGGTTGGCGTATCCGCGCATCAGCCGCGGCACGGCGCCGCCCGCTTTGATGGGGCCGGGGGGATAGGTGGAGCGATACTCGACCGGCACATCGGCGGAAATCTCCGCCCAGAAAGTAGGGCCATGTCCGATGAACACCGTGTCCGGACATTCCCGCAGCGCGTGCTCCAGCTTCGGCAGGCCGTAATCGTCGCGCACGCCGTAACTGGTGTCGGTATCCATCATGTCGAAGAGCACCGGCAGCTCATACTTGCCGGCCTGTCGGTAGAGGTTCAGGCAAAGCGGATCGTCGAAATTCAGCTTGGGCAGGAACTCCCCTATCCCCTTGCAGCCGCGCGCTCGGTACTCCTCCAGCAGGTGGCTGAAGTCCATGTCCACCCGGTTGCCGTGGCGAGGGTCGATCAGGCAGAAGGGAATGAGCCGGTCAGGATAATGCGCGCAGGCGGCGATTATGTCCTCGGTATTGCACTCCAGGTATGTTCCCTCCGGGTGCTCGCTCAGCGGCAGGATGCAGGTTTTGTCGATTCCCCAGGCGTCCATCTTGGCAATCAGATTGGCGGCGTCTATGAACTCCCGCCGGTCGGGCACCACGCGGCCTATGTGGCCGTGAATATCGATCAGCATAACGACTCCTCTCTGCCCTTAGAATTGAACGCTGCTTTCCGTTTTCCTGCAACCACCCGTGTTAACTAACAACTCACACTGTCTTAACGAAACACTAATATAATAACGGTATCGTGAGACAGAAGGAATTCGATTTCGGGTGGAAAGAACGAGGTAGCGCAATGTTGATAAAGACGATCCTGTTCCGCGGCGCGATGGCTGCCGGTCTGCTGGGCGTATTGGTTCTGGCAAGCTCCTGCGGGCAGAAGGCGGTTAGTTTGAATGGCGCGGGGGCGACCTTCCCCTTCCCGCTTTACTCGAAATGGTTCGACGAATACGGCAAGTCGAATCCGGATGTGCAAATCAATTACCAGTCCATCGGCAGCGGCGGCGGCATCAAGCAACTGCGGGAGGGTACGGTAGATTTCGGCGCCAGCGACGCGCCACTCTCTGACGAAGAGGTAAAGGCCATGCCGGCGCCCGTGGTTCACCTGCCCATGGTGGCCGGCGCGGTAGCGCTGGCCTACAACCTGCCGGATGTGCCCACCGGCTTGAAGCTGAGTTCGGAAGTCGTGGCCGGCATCTTTCTCGGCGAGATCAAAAAGTGGAACGACAAGCAGATCGCCGCCCTCAACCCGGAGGTGAAGCTGCCCGCGCGGGACATAACGGTGGCGCACCGGTCCGACGGCAGCGGCACCACCTATATTTTCACCCACTACCTGGCGGCGGTCAGCAAAACCTGGGCGACGAAGGTAGGCGCGGGCAAGTCGGTAAGCTGGCCCGCGGGTATCGGCGGCAAAGGCAACGAAGGCGTGGCCGGCGTGTTGACGAAGACGCCGGGCAGCATCGGCTACGTCGAGCTGGCCTACGCTGACCAGAACGGCCTGACCGTCGCCGCGCTAAAAAACAGGGCCGGCGCCTTTGTGATGCCGGGCATAGACTCGACCACCGCCGCCGCCGCCGCCGCGGTGGAGGCGATGAAGAAAGATGTGCGCGTGTCTATCGTCGATTCGTCCGGTGGGGATGCCTATCCCATCAGCGGCTTCACCTACATATTGCTGTATAAAGACTAGCAGGACGCCGTGAAAGGCGCCGCGCTGGCGGATTTCCTGCGCTGGGCCATTACCGACGGCCAGGCATACGCCGCCCCGCTCAAATACGCCCCGCTGCCCGCCGAAGTTGTCGAGCTGAATGAACAGGCATTGGAGACGCTCACCAGCGGGGGGAAAGCGTTGTGAATGGAGAATGGTGAATGGTGAATGGTGAATGGTGAATGGTGAATTTGCATGACGGTATCGACGGATAAATCGTTGCCTCTTCGCCGGCGGGGGCCGTTCGGGGCGAACGTGGGGGATCGGGTTTTCCACTGGGGCACGCTGAGCATTGCGCTCATCGTGCCGGCGGTTATTCTGCTGCTCTGGTTCGTATTGACACTCGATGCGCTGCCGTCGATTCGCCGGTTTGGCGTGCACTTCTTCACGCGGGTCGTGTGGGATCCCAACCTATCGCTGGAATTCGGCGCGCTGGATGCGATTTTCGGCACGGTGGTGTCGTCGCTGCTGGCGCTGCTCATCGCGGTGCCGATCAGCCTGGGCACGGCATTGTTTCTGGCCGAGCTGGCGCCGCGCCGGCTGCGAAGCCCGGTGTCGTTCCTGATCGAGCTGCTGGCGGCGGTGCCGAGTATCGTTTACGGATTGTGGGGCGTCATCGTAATGGTGCCGGCTATCCGGCAGATCGAGTTATGGCTCGGGAAGCCGCCGATCGGCTACGGCATGCTGGCGGCGGGGCTTATCCTGGCGATCATGATCCTGCCATACATCACCTCCGTCTCGCGCGAGGTGATCCAGGCGGTGCCGCGGGCGCAGCGCGAGGCATCTTTCGCGCTGGGGGCGACGCAGTGGGAGACGCTGCGCGGGCCGGTGCTGCGTTATGCCCGCTCCGGCATACTGGGGGCCATCATCCTGGGGCTGGGACGCGCGCTGGGCGAGACGATGGCGGTAACCATGGTGATCGGCAACGTGCACGAAATATCCGCATCGCTCTTTTCACCGGGCTACACGCTGCCCAGCCTGCTGGCAAATGAATTCGCCGAAGCGTCCGGCGCCCTGCATACCTCGGCGCTGGTAGAGGCGGCGCTGGTGCTGTTGTTCATCACCATCATAGTCAATGCCTGCGCGCGGCTGCTGATCTGGCGCGTTGCGAAGGGACAAGCGCGGGGGGTAACGGAATGAGCGGATTGAAGCGCGAGCGGACCTGGCGAAATATGCGGCGGGCGATGGTGAACCGGTTGATGTGGGCCGGGGCTATCCTCGCTACGTTGATTGCGCTCGTGCCGCTGGCGCTGGTGCTTTACCATGTGTTGAAGCTGGGTTTGCCGGCGCTCAACTGGGCGTTTTTCACCCAGTTGCCGAAGCCGGTGGGCGAAACGGGCGGCGGCATGGCCAACGCCATCGTCGGCACGCTCATCCTGATCGGGCTTGCCAGCCTGGTCGGATTGCCGGTGGGAATGCTGGGCGGCATCTACCTGGCGGAATTCGGCAATGGCCGCGCCGGCGGCTTCATTCGCTTTACCGCTGACGTGCTGGCCAGCGTGCCCTCCATCGTGATCGGGGTGCTGGTCTGGGGATTGGTTGTCGTCCCCATGAAATCTTTCTCGGCGCTGGCCGGCGGGGTAGCGCTGGGGGTGATGATGATCCCGCTGGTAATGCGCACCACCGAGGAGCTGGTGCGCCTGGTGCCGCGCTCGCAGCGCGAGGCCGCCCTGGCGCTGGGCGCCACCCGCGCTAAAACCACCTTCACCGTGGTGATGGCCGCTGCCCGCGGCGGGGTGATCACCGGGGTGCTGCTGGCGGTGGCGCGCATCGCCGGCGAGACGGCGCCGCTCATTTTCACTGCCTTGAATAACCGGTTCATGAGTCTCCGGCTGGACCAGCCCATCGCCAGCCTGCCGGTGACTATTTGGAACTATGCCACCTCTCCTTACTCCGACTGGATCGCCAAGGCGTGGGCCGGATCGTTCGTGCTGGTGGCGTTGATTCTGATACTTAGCATCGCCGCGCGCTATGCAACCCGTGGACGTTTCCGTCTGGTGAGGTAAAATATGCTGACAACACCCGAAATGCAAAGCAGGATGTTGGAACTGGATAAGATGCCCGAATATCCCGTCAAAATCAGGATAGAACAGTTGAGCTTTTTTTACGGGCGCAAGCAGGCGCTGCGCGATGTGTCGCTGGCGATTCGCGAGCGGCAGATCACCGCGCTCATCGGGCCGTCGGGTTGCGGCAAGTCCACCTTCCTGCGCGCGCTGAATCGCATGAACGAGGTGATCGAGGATACCCGCACCGAGGGTCGCGTGCTGCTCGACGGCGAAGATATCTACGCGCCGGATATCGACGTGGTGGCGCTCCGCCGCACGGTGGGCATGGTCTTTCAGCGGCCCACGCCCTTCCCGATGTCCATCTTCGATAACGTGGCCTACGGCGCGCGCATCAACGGGCTGGCGCGCGGGTCGGAGCTGGCGGAAATCGTCGAGAAGAGCCTGCGCCAGGCGGCGTTGTGGGATGAGGTGAAGGACGTGCTGCACCAGCCGGCCACCGCGCTTTCCGGCGGCCAGCAGCAGCGCCTGTGCATCGCCCGCGTGCTTGCCGTGCGGCCCGAAGTGGTGCTGATGGACGAGCCCTGCTCGGCCCTCGACCCGATCTCCACCGCCAGCATCGAGGAGCTCATGCAGCAGCTCAAGGAGCAATACACCATCGTCATCGTCACCCACAACATGCAGCAGGCTGCGCGAGTGTCCGACGAAACGGGCTTCTTCCTGACCGGCGAGCTGATCGAATTCGATAAATCCCCCCGCATCTTCACCGACCCGCGCGACAAGCGGACGGAGGATTATATTACGGGAAGGTTCGGATAGTTCTTAGTTCGGAGTTTGGAGAGCTTGGAGCTTGGAGTCTGACATGTCCGACAATCAGACAGTCAGACTCGATAGACAGATGCCTTTTGAGGTAGCGCCATGAAACGACATATGGACCGTGAAGTCGAGAAGCTGAAAAAGCATATCCTGATATTGAGCGCGCTGGCCGAGGAGAGCGTGCAGCGGGCCGTGCAGGCGGTGAGCGCGCGGGATACGGCATTGGCCGCCAGTGTCATCGAGCACGATACCGACGTCGATCAGATGGAAGTTGACATTGAAGAGGAATGCCTGAAAATCCTGGCGCTTTACCAGCCGGTAGCCAGCGACCTCCGCTTCGTCGTGGCGGTGTTGAAGATCAACAACGATCTGGAGCGTGTGGCGGACGAAGCGGTGAATATCGCCGAGCGGGCCGATTTTCTCGCCCGGCACGCGCCGGTCGCCATTCCCTTCGACTTCGGCATCATGTCGGAAAAGTCACAGGCCATGCTGCGGAAAAGCCTGGACTCGCTGATGACCATGAACGCCGGTCTGGCGCACCAGGTGGGCGCGGACGACGACGAAGTGGACGAGCTTAACCGGCAAATGTACATGCACGTTCAGCACGCCATGCGCGAGCACGCGGGACAAATCGAGTGCCTGGTTCACCTGCTTTCTATCTCCCGCCATCTCGAGCGAATTGCCGATTACGCCACCAATATCGCCGAGGAAGTCGTCTATATGATCGAGGGCGATATCATCCGGCATCAGACGGAAGTTTATCGATAACGTGGATTTGCCCGCAACCCGACAATCAGGCTAAAAGCAAACACTGGTTATCGAAGGCGCCGCCAATTAGAACTCGTCGAACGTGCCGTCAGTGTATTCGATCTTGAGCCCGCCGAACTCGCCCCCCGTGATGTCGGCCACTTGTCCGCCGTTTACGGTCACGCTGCCGGTCGGATCGCCGAAAATGTCGGCGGCCAGCGCGAAGGTCACGCCGGACTGGTTGGTCAGGGTAAGCGCGCCGTCCTCCAGGTCGCCGTTCGCGGTAAGGGTTCCGCTTCCCGTCCCGTCCAGCTTATACGCGCCGGAGAGCAGATGGATCGTGCCGGCGATATCGCCGGCATCCAGGGTGAAGTCCAGATCGATGGAATAGTCTGGGAAGCCGGCGCGCGCCAGCATGCCTTCCATGCCGATCGTCCCTTTCACCATGTTCGGAGAGGAATTGACCGCGGGATTCTCCCAGTTGGCCGCCAGCTCGCCGCGGAAGTCGAAACCGATCTGCGTATCCGAGTAACCGCCATTAAGGGCTATTGAGCGCGGAAGGATCGTCTTGAAGCCGTCGCTGCCTGTTACCACCTTCGTTGCCGCGGATATCTCGCCGCTGAGCGTGATGGTGAAATCCGGGCCCTGCAACACGATATTACCGCCGCTCATCGAGAAGGAGGAGGGGAAATCGTAAATTATGGCGCCCGGTTTCGCGCCTGCCGGTACCGTGGATGGGAAGCGTACTTCCAATGCGCCTCCGGAGGTTACCTGGGGAGTCGTCAGCGTGCCGTTGTAAGTTATCTTCGTGTAGTGCTGCAGGTCGACGCCGGCCGCGCTGATCGTGCCGAAGTAGGTGATCGGCGTGGGGAAGTTCGCGTCCCGCAGGCTGATAGAGAGCGATGCGGAAGGATCGACTTCAGACCCCTGCTGCGGCAGCGTCGCGGTGAGCTGATACACCAGCATGTTGTCCCCGTCGCTGGTCTGGGTAAGCTGCTGCGTGGTAGCGCTGGTCTGCCGCGCGACTAGAGTATATTTAGTGCCGGTGGTGTCATCGGTCAGCGTGATCCGGCCCGGAGTATCGTTGGCGGGATCATCCTCGATTTCGAGATAACCGCCGAGATTGGCCGTCACCCGATAAGCCTTGCCCATTTCCAGATCGAGGATCGACACGCCGTAGGTCCAGGCAAAGCCGTCGAAATAATCCATGAAACCGAAGAGGGCCGGCAGCATGAGCAGATTCAGCCGATCGCCCAGCGCGGCATAACTGTCCGAGACTGCCTGGGTGAAAATGCTCTGCATATCCGGCGGCGGCAGGTCGAGAAGTTGGTTGAGGATGAAGCCGGCCTCCCTGATCTGCTGCACGGCGTTCTTCGCCAGCATGATATCGTTGTCGATCACAGCAGGCACGGCGGCGAGCACGGCGGCAAGCTCACTCTCGTTCAGGCTGCCCGCGCCGCCGAATGTCGTGCCCAGTATAAGGCCGCCTTCGAGAGAATAATCTGCGCCGGGATTGGCGTCGGCATAATCCTGAGCAGCCTGGAGCACGGCATCAAAAGATGCTTGATCGATGATGTTATTCCGGCCGTAATACTGTTGGGCAATCGCTTCCGCAGCCATGCTCGTCACGGGAGTGATGACAATGGTGGTGTCGATGTTGGGGATGTTCGCGATCAGGGTGGAAAGGCGGTATGATTTGCCGTCACGCGTGCCGGTCACCACAATGGCGACCGTCAGGCCGGTGGTGATGTTATCTAGATCGCAGAAGCCGCCGGCGTCCAGCGTGCCGGACTTGATGACGTTGCCGGTGCGGAAATCATACACCGTCACCCCGGCGCCGGCATCGAGCGGCGCCGTCACGCCCACGCCGTTCCGCGCCATGCCGAGGGGCTCCAAGGTATCCGCGCCGATCGTCATCGTCACGCCGGGAGTCAACAATCCACCGCCGCCTCCGTCGCAACCGGCGAGCAGGAAAGCCGCGCCAAGCAGGAAGGGAATAAGAAGAGCCGGAATTTTTCGCATGTGACCGCACCTTTGCCGGGTATGGAATGAGCAGTTGCTTTTATTATTGTTCCATACGGTAATACATTATAGCATCAAGCGCTTTTTTCTGCTTAAGGCCAAGTTAATGGTTCCGGCTCCGCTGAGTTAGGAGCAAGAGCGCGCGAGCACCCGAAAAACCGGTGATCTGCGGTGATCTGCGGTGATCTGCCTTGCTTCCGGCAATCGGCGGTTGTGCGGTATACTATTATCATGACACCGAAAGAACGCTGGCTGGCGGCGTTGCGTCTGCAGCCGGTGGACTGCCTGCCGTTCTGGCCGAAATTCGATGCCGCCTACCCGCGCGCGCAGGCGGCGGCGTTCCGCGATATGGACAACGCCGGCCTGCACGCCTGGGTGGGCAGCGACCGGCAAATCTGGGTAGGCGCCGGTCTGCGGGAAATCCGCGCGCGCACCGCGGTCGAAAGCAAGGTCAACGGTGATGTCATGCGGACGGTTTACCGCGCTCCGCATGGGGAGATGGAGGAGGTGCAGCGTTTCGACGATAGCTCGCAGGCGTGGCATCCGGTGGTCTTTCCGGTCCGCACCGTCGAGGACGTGAAGGCGATGACGGCGGTATACGAGGACGTCAACCTCGAAGTGGACCCGGAAGCCATGCGGCGGGCGGCGACGGAGGTGGAGCGCATCGAGCAGAGGGCGGTGACCGCGGCAGCCATCGGTACGTCGGCGCTGATGCACTGGGTGCAGGAGCTGGCCGGGGTGGAGATGGCGCATTATCTGCTGCTCGACTACCCGGACGATGTGGAGGCGCTGTTCGCCGCCATGCACCGGACGCTGCGGTGGTCGGCGGAGCTTATGGCGGAGCACAGCCCGGCGGACATACTATACCTGGTCGAAAACACCTCCACCACGCTGGTCTCCCCGGAGCAATACCGGCGATACTGGTTCGCGCATATCCACGAATGCGCCGGCATCACGCGGCGGGCCGGGCGCACGCTGGCGATGCACATGTGCGGCCACCTGAAGGCGCTGCTGCCGGAGCTGGCGCGGGTACCGGCGGAGGCGTTCGAGGCGTTCACCACGCCCACGGTGGGCAATACCACACTGCTGGACGGGCGGACCGCCTGCCCGGACAAGTGCCTGATCGGCGGCACCAATGCGGCGCTGTGGCTGGAGCCGGCGGAGGCCATCATCGCGCAACTCGAGCGCGATCTGGCCGCCCTGCCGCACCATCGCGGCCTGGTGATCAGCTCGGTGGGCGTGATGCCGCCGCGCTGCGCGCCGGAGACGGTGAAGGCGGTGTGCGAATGGGTTAAGGCATACCCGGTATCGCTGTGAGAAGGCAGCGCTATTCATAGTCTCGCTAAATCCCTATTGACACAATAATACATTCATGGCATACTATTCATGTCTTCACTGATTAGGTGAATACAGGTGCGATTTTCTTTTCAAAACGATGATTTGCTGGAGCTTTATGAGATCGGCTATTCACCCAGGCTTCTTCTGCAGCCGAATGTTATCAATGGCTTTTTTAAAGCAATGCTCCGCATTGAATCAACTCCAAACCTACAACGGTTGGCAAACAACCGGGGACTGCGCCTGGAGAAATTGCGCGGAGATCGAGCGAACCAATACTCCGTGCGCTTGAACGATCAATATCGCCTTATATTAAAAGTAGAACAGGACGACGATGGTGAAGTTGTCCTGATTATCGAAATCGTTGATTATCACTAGGAGATAACCTGATGCGCCGAGAAACGCACAACCATATCGTGCCGGCAATACTCATTCACCCCGGCGAGATACTGAAGGATGAACTGGATGCCCGCGGCATGACACAGAAAGAACTGGCGGAAAAGACGAATCGACCGCAGCAGACGATCAGTCTTATCATCAATGGGCGAAAAGGGATTTCCGAGGAGACGGCGGTGGACCTGGAAGAGGCCTTCGATGGCGAGTTGACCGCGGAGTTCTGGATAAACCTGGATGCCAATTACCGGTTGCACCGCGAGCGTTCAAAGCGGCAGGAGCGGAAAGCCGGGTGAGATAAAAATTTGGAGTTTCAGGTTCGAAGTTCCAAGTTCATACCTATGAACTCAGAACTGGAACCTGGAACCTGGAACCTGGAACCTGGAACCTGGAACTTCGAACTATATCAAGGTGTACCGGGGACGGCACTGAGCAGCAGGTGCTTTCCGTCGGGGCAGATGATATAATCGCGCACGGAGAGGTTTTCCGCCAGTGGGCGGGCGGTCTTTTCGTTCGGCTTGATGGCGCAGAGCTGGTCGTTTTTCAGGAAGAGCACCTCCACGCCATCCGGCGTGAAGGCCGGCTTCGCCGCGCGGCCCCGCCACGCGGGGTGGAGCGCGCGCTCGTTCTTCCCATCCCGGTCGATGAGCATCAGGTTGCCGTTGTTATCGACAAAGGCGATCTGCCTTCCATCCGGGCTGAAGGCGGGCGAGTGGCCGGCGGCGAGGGTTTTTGCCTGCGGACCGTTGATGCCTGCCACCTTGATTACCGGATTCCCTATCGCGCTGGCCGTCCACGCCACCGTCAGGCCGTCCGGCGAGAATACCGGCGAGTCGCCTTCCAACGGGAAGGGAGGGGCATTACCGACCGCCGCCTTGAGTTCTTCGACGCTCCAGTCGGTGGCACGGGGTAACCCTGAAGCGATCTGTGTGCGATGAGGAGTCAGGCCCAGTCCTGTCCAGGAAGCGCCGGTCTGTTCGTCTTTCCCGGTATGTGTGAAGAATTGGGAGGGCGGGAAGGCCTTGTCGCCGGGGGCGATCCCCGTGGAATCCGCCAGCACATCCGCGAGCGAGTCGTCCGCGTTAACCTCGATTACCTTCAACACCCCCGTCATTACCTGCCGCCGAACAGTCAGCAGGATCATCCCCGGCTTCAATCCAAGTTTCACGCCGCCGCGCAGGATGAGGGTGTTACTGTTTGGAGTATTCAATATTGTAGCCGGGCCGGTGACTCTGTCTCCGGTGATCGTGCGAGAGTTGCTGCCGGCGGTCAGCGTCATTTCGCCCGATCCGTCCAGCTTGACGATGCCCACCATCTCGCGCGCCATGGCTTCGCCGGCGTTTCGCTCGTATTTCGTGAAAAGGATCGCCTGTCCGTCGAGAGTGAAGCAGGGATCCGAGTAGGTGCGCTCGACATCATCGTAACTGGCGCAGAGCAGCACCTGCGCTTCCGCCTGGGCCGGCGAGCGCAGGTAGAGCGCGCCGGCGCGCGCGTAGACCATGGCATCGCCGGAGGGGGAGAACGCGGGAAGACCGGCCTTCCCCTCGCCGTAAGTCAGCCGGGTGATCTCCCCGCCGTCGAGGGAGAGGAGATACCATTGCGGTTCGTTTTCGACATATTGCGAGGGCGGGATCTTCAGCGGAATCTCGCGCAGGCGCAATACGGATTGGCCGAGGGTTACAATGTAGCCGGGAATCTCCGCGTTATAAGTGGCCAATCCGCCGAGGGCGGTCACCAGCGGCAGGAAGGGGAGGTATATTTCGCCGTTCAGCTCGAAAGGCGCCAGCGGCAGGTCGATTTTACCCTTCGCGCCTCCCTGTTCCCACTCCATTTTCGCTTTCCCCACCTGGCAGCGCAGCGTGGCATCGCCGCGGGTGATAGCGAGCTTTCCCTTCTGAAAGGTCAGTTTGCCGCCGATCAGCGCCACGAGCGGCGCGGCGGGCGCCATCTTGCCGGCGGTGAAGGCGAGGATGTCCGGCGCATCCGGCACGATGGCAAAGGCGGCCTCATCCGCCCGGCAGGCGCGGGGGAGCAGCAGCAATATCAAACCGAAGAACGCAATGAAGCGCGCGGCGAACACGGCCATCTCCTTCCTGAAACGGGGAGCGTCAATTCAGTATAACGCCAATTTGCTAATCAGGCAATTCAGCCTGCCTCCCCGGCAGGAATTTTCTATGCGGCAACGAATAAATATGATCGATACCTATAGCCGCAAGTTGCGGCTCACATGAAGGTTGAATCATGGAATCCGATGCCACTATCACCCGCAGGAGGAAGGGTGGCTGAATAGAGCGTATGCCTGATTGACCAATATCATTATTTAAAACTCGGCTCATTTGTTCAGATCACGCTCAAAAATACGAAGCAAGAGCACGAGCACAAGCGCAAGCACGAAAACAGGCCGGGATTTTCCGTATGATGTCTCGAAAGCTAAACGAGGAATCCGCCGAAATGTCAGGAATAATATACTCATGAAAAGTATCTGGAGATCGATTCGGTTGGCGGGATGGGTGTTGCCGGCGCTGCTGGCGCTGCTGGTATGGACGGGCTGCGGCGGTGGCGGCGGTCCCACCGGCGGTGTTTCCGTATCGCTGACGGTTTCGCCAGAGAACGCGCGGCTGCAGTGGACTTCGCAAAATGCCGGCACGGTGGCGTCGTCTAATTTCGGCGCCGCCGCGGTGAATGGGACTAAGGATATTTATCCGACCGGTACGACGGTTTATACGATCACCGTAAGCAACAACACCTCCCAGGCCACGGACTCGGTCACTGTCAGGCTGGACGATTCACCGCCTTCGCCGCAGCCGGGCGGGCCGGCCGAGCCGTTTTCCGAACACACCCTCAATTATTTTTACCTGTATGATCAACCCGATGCCGATCCAGCCTTCCCGGCCAGCCTCCAGTTAGCCGACGGTCAATATCCCGCGCCGTGTTCATACGATTCCATTCCCGATCCGCCGTGGGACTTCAACCTGAAAATTGAGAGCGAGCGCTCGGTTACGTTGCTGGCGGAAGCCGATCCGCGCGTGAGCATCATCAGCGGTGTGGCCGAGGGGAATGCAAGAGTTAAAGTCTTCCTGGTAGAATCCATCAGTTTCGAAGGCCAATCCAATATTATCGGCCTGACTCAGGTAAGATCTTACGGTTATGACGTGAGCGTGGTGACCAAAGATCCATCTAGCGATTTACCGATGCCGTTATACGAAATACAACGAACGCTCACTCATGAGTTCGGGCATGTTTTCGGTCTGGGACATTCGCCGGACACCAATGATATGATGTATTACCGCTCGAATCCCAACCAGGGGATAACGCCGGCAACGTTTTTGACGCTGGGCGACGCGACGGCTCAATGGGCAACGCTGAATGCGCGGTCGATCGTCTGGCATCCCGAACGTCCTCCCATCACCCAGGCCGGCGCAGGCACGATGATCCGGCGGAATCTGGAGTTCCGGCATAAGCGCGTGAACCCGGAAGATGGGCCGGTGCTCTGCGTAATAGTAAAATAGTGGCTGGTGTCTAGTGGCTAGTGGCTGGTGTTTTGATCATGATTGGCTTTCAAGTGTCTGGAAACCTTGCGGGGACAAGGACACTAGCCACCAGTCACTAACAACTGGCCACTCTGCCTGTATTCATTAGCTCTGCTCTGCTGATCAAGAATATGCCATTATCTTGCGAGGAGATCACCATGCCCATATATACTATCGGAATCGACTTCGGCACGCTGTCCGCGCGGGCGGTGCTGGTGGACGTGGCGGATGGCCGCGAGGCGGCGTCGTGCGTGTATGATTATGCTAACGGGGCGATGGACGAGAGCCT
>Ga0172369_10007099_pt1 | contig 13087 bp, 8 predicted proteins | sample LakKiv25m_FD_114539 | JGI IMG/M metagenome (GOLD analysis project Ga0172369, IMG submission 114539) | Freshwater microbial communities from Kabuno Bay, South-Kivu, Congo - kab_022012_11.25m | ecosystem: Environmental > Aquatic > Freshwater > Lake | place: Democratic Republic of the Congo... | reverse complement strand
TGCCGGGGATGTGGCATTTCATGGGCGTGATGCTCTCAGCAGCTGGCAGCCTGCAGTGGTACCGGGATACCCTGGCCCCGGGTATTAGTTTTGATACCCTGCTGAAAGAAGCCGACCCGATCCTCGCTGGAAGTGAAGGCTTGCAGTTCCTCCCGTACCTGAGTGGCGAGCGCACCCCCCATCCCGATCCGCTGGCGCGCGGGGCTTTCATTGGTCTGACCATGCGCCACACACGCGGGCACATGACGCGCGCCGTGTTGGAAGGGGTGGCGTTCGGATTGAAAGACAGCTTTATGTTGATCCAGGATTCGGGGCTGGGGAAGATCACCCAGGTGCGCGCCTCGGGTGGCGGGACGAAGAGTTCGCTCTGGCGGCAGATCCTGACATCCGTGCTGGAAGCGGAACTGGTCACGGTGAATACGACCGAGGGAGCAGCTTACGGCGCCGCGCTCCTGGCGGGTGTGGGTGCGGGAGCATGGATGGATGTGCCTACTGCATGCAGGGAGACGGTGAAGGTCACCGGATGCTGCCAACCGGATGAAAAACAAGCGGATGTCTATCGCCGATCATATGCGCTCTATGGGGAGTTGTACCCAGCACTTAAGGCGAGTTTTTGGAAGATGGGCTGAACGATATTTACTTTTCCATCGAGAGGTCTTCTCCCCTCAGATCAAGGTTTGTGGCGATGAATACGCTGGTCAAGTTACGACTCTGATGGGATTGTGAAATATCGGAATTAATCCCCGAGATTTCATGCTATAATAAACTCATGATCAAACGCCCAGATTATCTCGAACTATTAAAGACTGCTGTTCACCGCTCCCCCATAACCGCTTTGCTTGGACCGCGCCAAACGGGGAAAACCACCTTGGCGCATATGTTCGCCGAAAACAAACCGGCAACTTTTTTTGACCTGGAATCCATTCCAGATCAGCGTCGACTGCAGAACCCAGAACTTGTGCTGGGAAATCTGGAAGGTCTTGTCATCCTGGATGAGATTCAGCTGATGCCGGAATTGTTTGGCACTCTTAGAGTATTGGTGGACCGCCCGGGACAAAAAGCGCGTTTCATCATTCTGGGCAGCGCCTCACCGGAGATCATCCGGAATGCTTCAGAAACGCTTGCGGGACGAATTGAATTTGTGGATTTGAATGGATTTGATCTGGCTGAGGTCGGGAGTTCAAATTGGGAATTGTTATGGATGCGGGGAGGATTCCCACGCTCTTACCTTGCGAATAATGAGGCCGACAGCCTGACCTGGCGGGAAGGATTTATCCGCACCTTCCTGGAACGAGACATTCCACAACTTGGCATTCAAATTCCTGCTACCACCATGCGGCGTTTCTGGACCATGCTGGCACATTATCATGCCCAAACCTGGAATGCATCCGAGTTGAGCCGCGCAATGGGGTTATCAGATAAAACAGTGCGCGGATATCTTGATATCCTTACCGGTGCTTTTATGGTCAGGCAGCTCCAGCCATGGTATGAAAACATGAGCAAACGTCAGGTGCGGTCACCGAAGGTCTATCTGCGCGACAGTGGCCTCCTGCACAGCTTGCTCAACATAGATGATATGAATACCTTATTAGGCCATCCCAAGGTCGGCGCTTCCTGGGAAGGATACGTGATCGAGCAAGTTCTGCAAATAATCCGTCCGACAGAAGCATACTTCTGGGGAATCCATAATAGTGCGGAGCTGGATTTGCTGTTCTTCTATAAAGGGAAACGTTACGGGATCGAAGTGAAGTTCAGCGAAGCTCCCGAGATCACCCGTTCAATGCAAACCGCGCTGCACAATCTGGATCTATCTCATCTGTGGGTGATCTATCCCGGAGAAGATGCGTACCAGGTAGAAAAGAAGATCTCCGTCCTTCCGTTGCAGAAAGTCCCAGAGTTGATCCATCAATTTTAAAAGGCCAGTAAATATAAGCTGAGCGGATGGGTATATCAGCTACCATTATTAGCAGATACAGCGCTAAATGTTAATAACGGCTCTCGCTATTAACATTTAGGTCACGATTTCCAAAAGTGTATAAGGTATAGACCATATAGAACATATGGAATGTTGCTTTACTTGACTTCAGAACATCTGTTCTGTATAATGACTCTAAACTTAGATTGCCTATTGTCCAGTTTAGAGAGAAAATCGCAATGTCACCGCAGCACCTTAATAATCGAATAGCACAAGCTTCAATCGTTTCTCCTCACTGGACCCCCCAAAACAGTCACAGAAAGGAGAAATGAACATGGCAAAAAAGCGAGGCAACAACGAAGGCACGGTCTACAAGCGCAAGGATGGCCGCTGGTGCGCCCAAGTTAGCCTGAGCGGCAAACGCATCACCAAGTATGCCAAGACCCAGCGCGAGTGTCATGACTGGGTTCGGGAGATCACGAACAAGATCGAGCACGGCATGTCTTTCGATGCCACCCAGCTGACCCTGGAGCGTTTCATGCAAAGCTGGCTCACAGGCAAAGATCTTTCCATCCGCCAGAACACGGCACGCAACTACCGTCGCTATGCGGAACAGGATATCTTGCCCGTCATTGGAAAGATGCGGCTTCAGAACATTCTCCCGGCTCTCATCCGCCAACTGTACCTGCGCATGCAGGCGGAAGGCAAAGGTTCCCGCACCATCCAACTGGTCCATGCAACCTTGCACTGCGCTCTCAAGCAGGCGGTCAGGGAAAGATTGATCGGGTACAACCCGATGGATGCCGTTGAGCGTCCCAAGGTGGAGACAAAGGAATTTCACATCTTCACCGAAAGCCAGGCGCGCACTTTCCTGGAAGCAGCCAGCGGTCATCCTTATGAAGCACTTTTCTACCTGGCCCTGACCACTGGTCTGCGTAAGGGTGAGTTGCTCGGTTTGATGTGGGACGACGTGGATTGGGAAAAAGGAACTTTGCGTGTCGAGCGGCAGCTCCAACAGGCATACAACAGCAGCGCGGTGCTTGTTCCCACCAAGACCAGGTCTGGGCGCCGCCAGATCAAACTTGGCAAGATCGGCCTGGCTATGTTGGAAGCCCACCGCCAAAGGCAGGAAGCTCAGAAGAAAATGGCAGGGAACACTTGGAAAGAGAATGGCATGATCTTCACGACCGGCATTGGCACCTATGCCAGCCAGAGCAAAGTCTCCAAGGAGTTCAAACAGATACTGAGCGAGAACGACTTGCCGGACATCCGCTTCCACGACCTGCGTCATACTTCGCTCTCCCTGCTCCTCGATATTGGAACACCGGTCAACACGGTGCAACATAGGGCAGGGCACTCCAAGGCGAGTGTCACGACCGACATTTACGGGCACGTAATGGCTCATTCCCAGGATGCGGCAGCCGAAAATATCGAGCAGATCGTGAAACCGCTCACAATCGTTTCGCAGTAGGGTCGCAGTGGGTTTTAGCCCAAAAACGCCATGAAAGAAGCAATCCCCCATATCTGGTACGGTAGCCTACAACGAAACCACCAAATATGGGGGTGATAGAATTGTGTAGAAGCTATGGAAAGGAAATCAAGTGGCTCATAATCGCTTGATCGCTGGTTCGACTCCAGCCGGGCCCACCTTTAATTGATTCTGGTCTTGATCGTGACCTCACAGGGGGATGGGATACCCTTCGGGTATAATGTTCTATTAGATCAACAAGGCACATAACCAGTCGGATCCACACATTTAGATGGAAATATGAATTTTTTATCTGGAGCGATAAACCGGATATTAATTATAGGAATGTTCTACTAATGCGGAACCTTACTCCAAAGATAATATCATACCTGTTCCCATCTTTTGGAAGCATCCTTTGGGCGGTTGTTTTCTTCGGATGCCTGAGTCTTGGACCACGGATGATGAATCTTGACGGCGACCTGGGTCGTCACCTGGTTGTTGGGGGGTATATTCTTGACAATGGAGCAATTCCTCTCCATGACATTTTCTCCCACACAATGCCTGGAAAACCAATTACACCTCATGAATGGTTGGCTGAGGTGATCTTTGCTCTTGCATATCGTTTATTGGGGTTGGATGGTGTAATATTGGTTTCGTCGCTATTAATTTCCACTACATTCTGGATCGTGTTCAATCTAATGCGAGCCAGGAATCGGACACTAATCCCTGTTGTTTTTGTAACTCTCCTGGCTATTGCATGTTCTTCTTTGCATTGGCTGACTCGTCCACACCTGTTCACTTTCCTATTACTGGCATTATGGATCCATGAGTTGATAGAATTGAGCACTGGAAAGAGGCAACGCTGGTGGCTGCTGCCTGTATTAATGCTGATCTGGGTTAATCTGCATGGAGCCTTTATTGCAGGTTTTGTAACCTGGTTCTTATTTGGCACCGGATTGGTGTGGGATGAATTCAAGGCAAAATCCAGTGGAGAAAGAAAACCAAGTGACCATGTCTCACGATCCTTCCTGCTGGGTGGTGTGTTAGCTTTTCTGGCGTCTTTAATTAATCCGGCTGGAATAGGAATATGGAAAACCAGTCTGGGTTATATAGGAAACCAATACCTGGTTAATCACACACAGGAATATTTTTCGCCAAATTTCCACGAACCGGGCACCTGGCCATTTTTCATCTTCATTGGTCTTTTGATATTTGTACTCGGGCAAATTAATAAGAAAATGGGGTCCGGATTGATACTAATCGCTGTGGTATGGTTAGTCATGGGGCTTTATAGCGCTCGAAATATCCCTCTTTTTGCGATCGCAGCCGGACCATTACTTGCGCAAGGTTTGGAAGAATTATTTATTAATTCTTCGATCCAGCAAAAATTCATTATTTACATGAGAGAATTGGATGCCCGCCTGCGAATAGTGGACATTAATTTAAAAGGTTTTTTTTGGCCTATCTGTTGTCTGCTAATCGCCATTCTAGGATTTCGTATTGGTATTCGATTTGACCTAAATCAAACCGGCAATTCATTCGATCCACGATTTTTCCCGGTTGAAGCAGCCAACTGGCTGGAGGACCATCAACAAACCGGACAAATGTTTAATTACTTTCCGTGGGGAGGGTATCTTCTCTACCGCCGATGGCCAAATCAGCGAGTTTTTATTGATGGTCAGACGGATTTTTATGGGGAAGCACTTACACGCGAGTATGACCAGGTGATCAACCTGACCAATTCCTGGGAAGATGTGATCGATAAATATCGGATAAGTTGGGCCATCCTGCCTTTAGAGGAACCAGTAGTTTCGGCATTTACATCTGAATTAAACTGGAAAATAATTTATAAAGATGAAACAGCCGTTATTCTGCGGAGCGGAAACTGATATTATTGTATTCCGTTCTATCCAACGCAGGTGCCTGGCTTAATGGTTTTTGTTTTCAACTCTCCAAATTCTTTAGTATTGGCAGCCTTTTTTAAAATAATCGGACCGCATTCGCTTGATCGGCATTATTCTCAGGGGGAAGGTATGACCTTCGAATATGATGTTCACCTGCCTGCAGAGTTAAATATCCAATCAAAATTGATGTTCTTATAATATCTCATTATGAAAATTAAATATTAAGGATCCATTTTTATGAAGTTCCATAACCAGGAAATTTTCTTTTACGATAGAATCAAACCTGAAGGGAGATTGATTTGATGAATAGTACACGATTGGAACATGACCTGCTCGGGGAGCGTGAGGTACCGGACGAAAGGTATTATGGCATCCAGACCTTGCGGGCAATTGAGAACTTTTCCATCTCGGGGATCAGCATTTCGCATTACAAACAGCTGATCAAATCGCTGGCTCTCATTAAGAAAGCAGCAGCCCTTACCAACCAGGAACTGGGCTTACTGGAGACACACCTTGCAGATGCGATCTGCAAGGTGTGTGACGAGTTGTTGGAAGGGAATCTGCTGGAAGAGTTCGTAGTAGATGTGATCCAGGGTGGGGCGGGGACATCAACCAACATGAACGCCAACGAAGTAATCGCCAATCGGGCATTGGAATTGCTCGGTCACAAAAAAGGTCAGTATGAGATCCTGCACCCGCTAAACCATGTCAACATGTCCCAATCCACCAACGATGTGTACCCGACTGCCATTCGATTGACACTCAGCCACAAACTGGATGGTTTACTGGACGAGATGACGGGTCTGCGTAAGTCCCTGGCACGCAAGGGGGAGGAATTCAGCGATGTGATCAAAATGGGAAGGACCCAGTTGCAGGATGCCGTGCCGATGACCTTGGGACAAGAATTTGGAGCGTGGTCGATCATGGTGTCTGAGGACATGCAACGCGTGGCGGAAGCTCAATCCCTGATCCGCGAAATCAACATGGGCGCAACTGCGATCGGGACTGGATTGAATTCGCATCCCGATTATGCAAGACTGGTTACCGAGAAACTGCGAATCTTGAGCGGAATCCCGATCGTGGGATCAGAGAACCTGATCGAAGCAACCCAGGACACGGGGGCTTATGTGCAGCTCTCTGGTGTTCTCAAACGGGTGGCTGTCAAACTTTCTAAGATCTGCAATGATCTACGGCTGCTTTCCTCCGGACCAAGGGCAGGATTTAATGAGATCAACTTGCCAGCCATGGCACCGGGATCTACTATCATGCCTGGCAAGGTCAACCCGATCATACCAGAGGTAGTCAATCAGGTGGCATTCGAAGTGATCGGCAACGACATAAGCGTAACAATGGCTGCCGAAGCCGGGCAACTGGAATTGAACGTGATGGAGCCTGTGATCGCTTATAACCTGTTCAGATCCCTGGATATGCTGGGACGGGCATGCCGGACCCTGGCGGATCGCTGCATCGATGGCATAACTGCCAACCGGGAGGTGTGCCGCCGGATGGTGGAAAACAGCATCGGCCTGGTTACGGCACTTAACCCCTATATTGGTTACGAAAAATCATCGCAAGTCGCAGACGAAGCTCTGAAAAGCGGACACTCAGTTTATGAGATCGTGCTGGAAAAGGGTTATATGAGCAAAGTTGAACTTGATGAGATCTTATCACCTGAGAATATGACACGACCGAGGTATATACACAAGCACTGAAAACGATAAGGTCGGATGGGGGGTGCTGGTGGTTTCTGGACCCCAATAAAAAAAGATCAATGTTAGGAGAAAATAACATCGATCTTTTATATTTAAAAATTTCACAGTTCAGTTATTACTACGAACCTTGTTAACCCGATCCTCCCAACATGTCCGGTAATGAGCAAAACAGATGTTGTAATCGATGTGCTAGGCACAATTATAGAGGAGGACAATTGTGAATGTTGAAGTCCCGCTCGGGAGAGGGTCATCATTTGATACCATGAGCCCTTGCCAATCCTCAGAAGCAATAAAAGCAAAAATCGAACCCCAACCAGTCTTGTCATTTAGATCTATTGCCTGGAACCTGGTACCATCATCGTTGCGCCTATGAATTTTGGCCATTGCCCGATGGGGAGATCCCTTGTTTCCATTTATGCCGAGGCGCGACCTGAGTGGTACTTGGCATCACGGATCACTTCCCAGATAAAACGCTGGGGTCAGACGTATGCAAGCAGGTGAACCTGCACAGTGCACTGAAACAGGCGGTCAGGGAAGGGTTTATCAGCCACAATCCTATGGAAGCGGTCGAGAGTTCCAAGATAGAAACGCAAAGGTTCCATGTCTTCACCGAGGAAGTTCGAGCTTTCCTTGCAGCAACCAAAGGACATCGCTACGAGGCTCTTTTCTAACTGGCTTTTACTACCAGTCTGCGCAAGGGTGAGCTTCTTAGCCTGATGTGGTCAGATGTGAGCTGACAGAAAGGAGCTCTGAAAGTCGAAAGGCAACTGCAAAATGTCACCGGGAGTGGGCAATTAATTTCTCCCACGAAAACGAAATCTGGTCGTAGGCAGGTCAAAGTTGATATAGATAATGTGTGGGGGAATCACAATAGTGCGGTAAGATCAGACGGATGACAAATGACAAGCGTAGTAATATTGCCAATATAAGAATAATGATTCCCATACCCATAAGCTTCCAGGTGTCGAGATGATGGAAGCTCCATGCCAACAGAATGAATCCAACCAGCAAAATCAGGCATGGGCTCATGAAAAGCACATCTCGCCAGAGCAAGGTCAAAAGGAATAAAACAAAGGTGAGAACGATCACCAGGATGGTATCAATCCAATTTTCATAGGAAATGCCAACCATGTATCTTCACAAACCTGCTTCGAAAAACGGAAAAAACCTACCTACCAAACCCAGGATCGTGCAAAAAAAACCAGCAGGGGTTTCCATTTCACACCCTGCATTTGCCCACCTTCCAAAAGGATCAATCATCACCCGTCAACTCCGCTAGTCTGTTAAAATTCAGTATTGCTTAATAAAGATTTATGGTTGCAACCTGGGGCAATTCGACACATATCAGGTACAATATCTACAAAATCATCATCAATGGAGAATAAATCAATGCGAATAAAATTCGCTTCCCTAATCATGCTGCTCCTTCTGGCCGGGTGTGCTTTAAACGGCGACGATACTCCAACCGTAACAATCCCACCTACATTGCCCGTGACGGAAGTTCCTTCCGATGTGGCGACAGCCACCCCCGGCACGCCGCTGGCGATCTTGATCATTCCGATGGATATGGCACAGGAGCAATCGAACCTTTACCAGGCTACGATCAATGATCTGGCTCAGGCATCTGGGATGCGCTTCCAGGTGCGCAACAGTTTGAGCAGTGCAGAGATCGAACTGGAGACCAATTTAGAGATCGTGGTTGCTTTACCGCCTGATCCTGGCCTTACAAGTCTGGCTAGTGGCGCTCCGGAGGTTCAATTCCTGGGAGTGACCATCCCCGGACTAAGTGCGACTGAAAACCTGTCGCTTGTCGGCGCGGAGGGGACACCCATCAAGAACCAGGCTTTCATGGCAGGATACATCACAACCTTGTTGTCACCAGATTACAGGGTTGGCATTATCACCCAGAAGGACACTCCGGAAGGAACCATGGCGTATGATGCTTTTTTGAATGGGATGACTTTTTACTGCGGGTTATGCAATCCGCAATTTCCACCGTGGTACGAGTACCCGGTACATTCCGAGATCCCGACAGACACACCGGAAGGACAGTATCGATTTTTCGCTGATCCACTAAAGAATTACAATGTTGATTTCGCTTATGTATTTCCGGGAGTGGCAACGGAAGATCTGCTGGATACAATGTCCCAATATGGGTTGAACATCATCAGTGAAACCCGCCCGAACGAACGGTTAACATCGAATTGGGTGGTCAGTCTTAAGCCAAACGTGGTTCCGGCAATTCAGTCGATCTGGCCAGACCTGGTAGCAGGATTGGGAGGACAGAACCTGCCTTTACCGCTCTTCCTGACGGATGTTAATCCGGATCTGTTGAGCGAAGGCAAGCAAAAGGATGTGCAGGATATCCTGGACAGATTGCAACGTGGCGAGATCAGTACAGGGATCAATCCATAAACGATAGGATTTTAAGCAAGTCGATGAATCGGGGAATAATACTTGATCCCAATAGGTTGGACATGTGTGAATCCCGCCATTCATTAGAATAATAAGGTGGAAGGGATAGAATCCCAATTTATATCAATATAAAGAGAACGGCGGGACAAAAATCCGCCGTTCTCTTTAAGGGAGACTCAAGAATTTTCGTACCTCATCATCCATGGGGTTGGCATAGATTTCAGCGGGTGTCCCACACTGACGAAGTTTCCCAAACAGGATGATCGCCATTCTATCACCCAGGCTGGATGCTTCTTTCAGATCGTGCGTAATAAAAAGCGTAGTAGTGTTCGTTTCAATCAGGATGGCATGCAATTCCTCAAGAAGGCGCAACCGGGTGGGAGAGTCAAGTGCGCTGAATGGCTCATCAAGTAATAACAGATCGGGTTGCAAGGCAAAGGATCTTGCCAGACTGACACGCTGGGCTTCTCCTCCCGATAAACTACATGCCGAGCGCGAGCGCAAATGGTCAATATCAAGCCGCTTAAGCCAGATATCCGTACGTCTGCGGATCTCGGACTTAGGTAAATGGCGAAAATTCAAACCAACAGCCACATTATTATAAACTGAGGCATCCAAAAGCAACGGTTCCTGCAACACCAATCCCAGGTGGCGCCTGTATTCGGTATCCGATCTTTTCGTAATTCTGAACCCATTAAAATGGATCGTGCCGCGTTCTGGTTTGAGTAAACAAGCTACTGCCAGCAGCAAACTGCTCTTTCCTGCGCCATTTGGACCGATAATGGAAAGCACTTCTCCCTGTTCGACCGATAAATGATCCACCTCAACAACAATTTTGTCTCCACGACGGATCTGAAGATCGTTAATTTCAAGTAATGTATTCAATTGCGGGCACCTCGCTGCTGAATAAATGTCAAAGCAAGGTTGACCATAAAGGTCAGCAAGAGCAACCAAACGCTCAAAGAAATGGCAAGATCGAACTGACCTTTTCCGGTTTCCAGGACGATTGCGGTGGTGAGAACGCGTGTCTGGTAACGGATATTGCCACCAACCATCATGGAGGCGCCCACTTCAGAAATAACACTTCCAAAACCCGCCATAAGAGCTGCCAGGAGAGACAGGCGTCCCTCCCACCATAACCATCCGATCACCTGAACAGTATTAGCGCCAAGACCCATCAATTGCATTGTTAATCTAGGATTGATCTGCTGCAATCCCGCCGCGGTCAACCCGGTCACAACAGGAGCTGAGATAACGGTTTGAGCTATCACAATTGCGGCAGGGGTGTAGATCAACTTCAAACTCCCCAACGGACCACTACGCCATAGCATTAGAGCGACCATTAAACCAACAACAACTGGCGGCAAACCCATGCCGGCATTTACCATGCTCAGGAAGAACGAACGTCCGGGGAATTTACCCAGAGCCAGGAGGGTTCCGATAGGCAAACCGATCACCAAACTGAACAAGGTTCCCAGTCCGGAAAGTTTGAGCGACAACATTGTGATCTGCCAGACTTCGGGGTCAGAGAATATGGTTTTTATGAAATCCATAATTTAATAATTATTTCATCTAATGAACCACCCGGTCTGCGTTTCTAGATTCCGGGTGGTTTTGAACTGCGTTAAATATCTCCGGGAATTGTCAAGAGAGCAAGATTTTCCAGGAGTATTGATCATGAGGAAAAATCACATCTTCGAGTCAATATGGATGGGAACATCAATAATGACGATATCCTTGTGATGTTGCAATGCCCATCGTAATTGAACAGCGGTCTGGTTGTGTAACAATCTCGCAGTGGTGTGGGAAGGGACAAAAACAGGGACCACCACTGTCAGTAATTTATCAGGGAACTCTTCGAGATTCACTTTTTCAATGTAGTCGATCACTGGTGTGATGACATTGCGATAGTCTGTTTCGATAGTGATAAGCTTTACCCGTCTTGTCAATTTCGGGAAACGGTTCCAACGCTTTAACAATCTCTCCTTCATCTCAGGAGATGTGGTGACGCAAATTGCGCGCACATCTTTTGAAAGTCTTTTTGCATAGACTAGAGCACGTAATGTACCGCGATGTACATCGCCAATCGGGATGATCACGGTGTTGGCTACTTCTGTAAGGTCTTCAGGTTTCAAGTCCTGGGTGCTAAGAGCAGCAGAGACACTTATATAATGGCGGTGAATGGAATGGAACATGAACACAAGGATGGGGATGATCACCACCACGATCCATGCTCCTTCCATAAATTTGGTACTCATCAGGATTATGAAAACCACAAAAGTAACCACAGCGCCAATTGCATTTAATGCCTGTTTCCAACGGACCGCTTTTTCATAATGGATGCGGGTTACTTTAGTTTGAATGGATTCGCCAGGTTTCAAATGAGCTATCCTGCCCATCAGTCGGAACATGCCTGATTGAGATATGCTGAAACTAAGCATGACGCCAAGGGCGTAAAGAGGGAGCATGGCGATTTCATTGGCTTGAAAGAGGATCACAATCAATGAAGCAATGAAAGCAAGTACTGCAATGCCTGAGCTGTAAACAAGGCGGTCACCGCGGTTTTGCATCCATCCCGGCATGAACCGATCATTTGAGAGGAAGGAACTGAGGCGCGGAAAATCCTGGTAAGCAGTATTGGCGGCAAGGAATAAAATGGCTGCTGTAAAAGTCTGGACCCAATAATAGATAAAATTCCTACCTGCTATTGCCCGGGTCATCTGCGAGAGTATACTTTCAGCTTCGGTGGGAACAAGGTGTAAATGGGTTGAAAGAACAGTGATGCCAATAAAAAGGGACATAGCCATGGATCCCATTGCCACCATGGTGATGACTGCGTTCTTTGCAGCCGGGGGTTTGAATGCCTGAACTCCGTTGCTGATGGCTTCGATCCCAGTTAGAGCTGTGCACCCCCCTGCAAAAGCCCTCATCAACAACCAGAGATAGGCAAAACCTTCTGGAGCTGAAATTGCAGGAACAGGTGCAGCCAACATGGGTAATGGGGCAGCTCCAAATAACTGTGATTGGCGGACCAAACCGATCAGGAGGGTCACCAAAACACCGATCACAAAGGCATAGGTCGGGATGGCGAAGATCGTGCCGCTTTCCCGAACGCCGCGCAAATTCATCCAGGTGATTAAGATGATGGCAAGGATCGCCATGTGAATGCGATAATTGAACAATCCTGGGAAAGCGGAAGTGACTGCACGCACACCTGCAGAAACGGATACAGAAACTGTTAAAATGTAATCCGTAAGCAGGGCAGCAGCAGCCAGCAAGGATGGAAATTGACCAAGATTATCCTTGGCAACAGTGTAAGCCCCTCCACCATCGGGATAGTGGAGAATTGTCTGAACATAACTTGATATGACCAGCAGGATCAGTCCAGCTACTCCCAATCCAACAGGTAAAGTCAATCCCAATGAGCCACTACCAAGGATGATCAGGACGCTCATGATGGCTTCGGTTGCATAAGCATTGCTACTGATCGGATCAGATGCAAAAACCGCCAGTGCCCGTATCTTGTCCAGACGTTCGTGCATCTCCATACTGGTGGGAAATGGCTTGCCAAAGAGAAATTGTTTTATCGCTGATATTGACATTCTTCTAAATTCCTTAAATAATCGTCAACTTCAAAAGCAAAACATTATACCACCAATGGATTTTTTGTATT
>Ga0172369_10007098_pt1 | contig 13088 bp, 8 predicted proteins | sample LakKiv25m_FD_114539 | JGI IMG/M metagenome (GOLD analysis project Ga0172369, IMG submission 114539) | Freshwater microbial communities from Kabuno Bay, South-Kivu, Congo - kab_022012_11.25m | ecosystem: Environmental > Aquatic > Freshwater > Lake | place: Democratic Republic of the Congo... | reverse complement strand
CGATATGGCAGGCAACCTGTTTTATTACAACGCCATATCAAAAGACTACGATGACCTCAATAACAAAGCCAACCTGTTTTATTATTACTATCCTACAAATACTTACGTCAATTATCTTGAACCGCTTGATTTTACGAAAAACAAGGTTACCAAGGTTGGAATAACGATCTCTACTTCATGGACAAGAGAAAATGGATGTCCGGCAGCTACCAACCCCGGTGGTGGAGAATCCGAGTCGTTGCTAATGCAAATAAATGAAGCAGGGCAACAGGTCGATTCGATACAAAACATTCTTTCGATGCTCATTGATAGTGGTGATACCGAATCCTTGCAGGATGATGTTGAAACAAGCACCCCCTCATCAAGTATGCAGGTATATAACGAATTGATGAGTACTTCCCCATATTTGTCAGATACTGTTGTAAGTACCGCTATCGAAAAGGAAGATGTACTCCCGAACGCAATGCTTCGTGATGTCATGGTAGCAAATCCAAATTCTGCCAAGTCGGACGAATTGCTTTCAAAACTTGATTCCCGCTGGGACCCCATGCCGGATTACATGAAAGCACAAATTTTGCAGGGGCGCAGTATTGTTTCGTTAAGAGAAGAAACCGAAGCCAATTTATCAGCATACCGGCTTAAAAAGTCGATAGCTTTCTACCAGCTTATTAATTATTACCTGGCTCAACCGGATTTGGATAGTCTTGCATTGCTATTTTCGTCGGATAATACAATGAGTTCGAAGTACCGTCTTGCATTTCTGTATCTCAGTAAAGGCGAATTTGAAGCTGGAACTACTGTTCTCAATGCCATACCATCACAATTCCAATTAACATCCGAAGATTTGATGTCGCATGAGGCCATTGTTGATTATTATGATCTGCTCGCTGCAAATCCACAAGGCATGATTACGCCTGATAGCACACAATTAGCGCAAATCAGGAATATTTCTACGACAGGCACAGGCAATGCTTCAGTATATGCACGTAATGTTTTACTTGCCATGGATCAAATTACTTACAACGAGCCTATCTTACTTCCCGATTTGTACAAATCGTCAGAAGCTGTCGAAACGTATGAAAAAATGTTGAATACCGGGCAACCACCCTCACTAAGGGTTTATCCCAATCCGTCAAAAGACTATGTTATCGTTGAGTTTGTAACGGAAATCACCAAAAATTCGCTTTTAGTGATCAACGATTCTTATGGACAACTTATAAAAAGTGTTCAACTGAATAGCTGCCGCGACCAGTTGGTACTCGATACAAGAGGATGGAGTCCGGGCATTTACGTTGTAAGCTTACAATCTGATGATAAAACAACCGAAAGTTGCAAATTTAGTATTGTAAGATAATATTAATTTTACTCCCCGGCCAAAAAAGACCGGGGAGTTAATTTTTTAGCACATGAAAAAAACAATCGTACTAATTATTTCGATATTTCTTTTTAACAATGCATTTTCACAAAGATGGGAAAAACTTTATGGTACACCTGCCTGGCATGAATGCGGCAAGGATATTATTGAATGCAAAGACAAAGGGTATTTAATAAGCGGATTTGATGATCACCATAAAAGTAATTGGTTGATAAAAACAGATATTAATGGTGAAATGCTATGGGAAAAGCATATTAAGTGGGATAATACAACAGTATATCCGAGTTGGATTGACCAGAACGAAAAAGGAGAAACTGTTGCTGCTTCTTGCGTTTATATTGGTTCGACACAATGGGCAAGCATCGTTAAACTCGATTCGTGTGGCGAAAGGCAGTGGTGCAGGGTATTCGATCCGGGAAACCGGTTTGATGGAGTTTTTTATGATGTGATGTTCTTAGATAATGGCAACATCCTGGCACTCGAATATGTTAATATTATTAATTCCAACGAGAAGGTAAACATTTATCTTTATTGTCTGAGCCCAGATGGAAAGCTCATTTGGATAAAACCCTATGCCTCCATTGACGATTACCCGTTGATGGATGGAGCTTTTGGCCGGAAAATTGATAAATTTGGTAACGGATACATAATTTTAGGCCATGGTTGGTGGGCATTTCCAGGCAATCCGAACCATGTCTTTTTGCGACCTTTAATTATAGGATTAGATAGTATGTTTAATGAAAAATATGTTTTTCCCTTTGGTGGTTATAACGATTCAATTTTTGGAATGGTTTGTGGTGGGATTCAATTGAACGATTCGGTTTATATGGCTGTCGGTACACGTTGGATTGTCGGACAAGACGCTTTGTATAGTAATGGGCTGATGATGTGTTTTAATAAAAAAGGTGAAGAACTGGGTTACAGGCAGATTTTAAATGAAAAGGTAGGGCCTGATGTTAAAAGTAATTTTATAATTGATATCCAACGCATTAATGATAGTTTGTTTTTAGCTGTATCAAACTATGGAAATCATTATGAAGAGAATCCTTTTGGGGAATTTGTTCTTGATGCTGATGCACATATTTATTATAAAGATACAATACCCAACACCGTTGGCGACCCGCGCATGATAATTACTTCGGATAGTAATTATTTGGTAATTCATACCATCCAGCAACCGGTTACCTACAAGCAGGATATTCTGCTGCAAAAAGTTAATGATACCTTGGGGTCAAGTCCTTTTAACCCGGGTACTTTTGTTTACGATAGCCTGTGTCAGGATATTCTTCCTTACGAAGAAATAGATATTACGGATTGCATGGTCATGGTTGGCATCGAAGATACTCCTACTCCGGAACAATATTATGCAAGTTTAAAAACCATACCGATAAAGGTCTTTCCCAATCCGGCAAAAGATAAAGTAAAGTTCGAACTCGAAAACACAGCGCTTCATCAAAACATCTGGCTTCGTTGTTACGATGTATTGGGTAAACTTATGTACAATGGACCTGTAATTCAAGGCCAAAGAGGCGCTTCCATTGATATTTCGTCCTGGCCATCGGGCATGTATGTAGCCCTTGTTTACAGCAACGGCGAAGCAGCAGGCAAATGTAAGTTTGTGGTAGAAGGAAATTAGGAATGAAGAATGAGGAATGAGGAAATAAGAATGTACCTAATCAGATCAACCACTGGGATGGAAACAAAAATCAGATAACAAACGCTTTAAAATAGATAAAAATGAATCACTCAAAACACAAAAGCCCCATTTTTTGTAAAAACAATTACCGGCAAATGATGCTCTGTGTAATTTTTCTTCTACCGGTTTATGGTATCGCCCAAAAAGTAAACGACCAATGGACCACCCCTGTCACAGACGTCAGGATTAATGAAGATAAGATTATTGTTTCCTTCTCCAATGAATTCGAAATCAGGATACACCGCATGCTTCCAATTGAATTTGACCCAACCTTGATCGAATTTCACCGGATTTTTGGGGTAGGGTATCTTTTAAATGAAGAATTCGAACAATTGAACCAACAACTCGATGATTACCTAGCAGAATGGAATATCGGACAAGCCGCACAAAGCGACAAGGAAATATTTTTGCAGGTTTGTGTTGTTAAGATTATCTGGAATTCAAGTAACAATAACTGTCTTTCGGAGAATTCGAAAGCGATATTGAAGCAGTTGTCGAATGATCTTTCGGTCGAAATTTCTAATCAGGCAAAACTTGTTCTGAAGCTTTATAGCGATTATTTCAAACTCTAACGCAATTATTTTTAACTTTCAAATAGCAGAAAGCCAAACCCAATTTATGAATTGTATCAACCTTATAAAATGGACAATTTAATGAAAACGGCTCTATTAAAACCGGTCATAATTATCGCTTTACTTTTGATGAACTATGCCTCATTTTCCCAGCGATGGGAAGCTACTTTAGGTGTTCCCACGCATAACGAATATTCAACCGGCCTTGCTGAATGCTATGATAAAGTCATTTATATTGTTGGGGGCATAGATGGCGAGGCTCATTCCCTGATTACGGTTGCGATGATACTATTATCCGAATTTACTTTAACATCTTCAACCCGGTCGGTTGTCGAGAAGCTAACAGATGTGACACGATCATTGATAGGCACCTTGTGTACTTCAGTGCGACCTAAACTGAAGCAAAAAAGAACGGAGATAGAGGTGTTGAACGTTTGACTTTGCCGCTGCGTAATATCAACAAGAACGCGATAACTATGAACGCTCAGTGAGTCTTGTTGCCAACGGAAGGCAACAATCGGAAACGTGTCGCGTTCAAACCATTCTCCAAAAAAAGTATCCAGGTTTGTGGAAGTGAACCTCTGGATAGTGTCGACGAACGCCGATGCGGTTACATTTCCGCTGGTGCCGATCGAGGGATGCAATTGCTTAAGCATTACGAAGAAAAGCGAATCTCCCAAATCAAACCTCAACATGTGGTAAATATAAGGAACGAAGGCATAAAAGTAATCGTCTTGATCGGAGTATCTGAGAAACACTCGCGGCTTCTTTAGGATAATTTCCGTTGCCCGTTCAATGCATTTGTTGAAGTAGTCCTGACCGAAAATTTTCTGCACGGCTAGCCATGCAGAGTACTCAGCCAGTCCTTCGTTAATCCAACTATCCGGAGGTCTCACATATGGTGCGGTTACTGTCCAAAAGAAATGGGCTATCTCATGAAAGAGAGTCTTGTTGAATTGCCAAGAACTGCCTTCGCTTTCCAAATGCCATTTCACGTAGACAAACAAAGTAGAGCGATAGTAAGCAACAGTGCTGTTTCGAACGATAGGCAGGGATGCAATTGTGATATCTCTGCGCAGTTGAGACGGTCCATAGAGCGATGTAAAATACTGGATGCAATCTGTCGAGTAACTAATCATCTTTAAAAGTTGTTCCCTTTCGGCTCCAGTGGAGTAGAATATCGACCTGTGCGGAGAGACTTTTTCTAATTTCATACTATCCGATGCGATAACGACAAAATCGAAAAATTCCTCGTCTTCGTCGCGCCAGCGTTTGGTCCGTTTGCCATTTGTAAGATCGTCCGCTACTTGCATCCCCCCTGACGTGAACTCATACTTGGAAGGGAGCGTAACCGCAAGGTCTGTTTTAGTTTTAGAATAATCGGTGGAACTCAGGAGAGGAAACCAGTCCATATATCCAGATAGTTCTGTGATGCGTGGAGAAATTATTCCGAATTCTAAGGTCGTGTCGAGAGACCCTGTGTAATTGAGACTTAACAGGAGCGTGTCGCCAGAAAACAACCTGTTAGGCGGGATGACATTATAGAGGAAGTCTCCTTCCTCTGTTATGCGACGCATGGCCCCAAGCGGTTTGATGTTGTTTATTGATATTTGTTGTATGGGAAAGTTTTGGCTAATAGAAAATTCGAGAGTGTCAGACTGGACGACAAGACAGACCACTGTTAAAAGGGCTTGGGCACTCAAGTTGTGCCGTTCCGGAGTGATTGATGCCTGAAGTCTGTAGCTGACGCATTGAAAATTAAGAGAGGTTTCCGCAGCACTTGCGGCCTTGGTGAGACAAACACCTTGCAATAGCGCAAGCGCCACGAGGGTTCTTATAGTTAATGAAATCATATGACATCTCCTTGAGTTACACCTACATTTTTCGCCTAACGAGATTGTAACCACCATTATGGTGGTTATTTCCAGTAAAGTAATGGCTTGTATTATTGGTTAATGTTTTGATAATTAATGGATAAAGCGTTTTTAACTCTGTTCCGGAAATAATTTTGTGTGTTTCTTCGGTTATCATTTTTGTGGTTACATGTAATTAATAGTTCAATCAAAATTATACAATTTGTCGGACAGTAAAATTTTTTTTAACAAAAATATTTGCGTTTAAGGCTAAATATCAGGGTTATCCGGTGGACTCTTAAGCTGATTGAAGCCTTTGGCGGTAAAAAGATAATAAAGCGGTAATGCAATGGCCCAATTCGCGCTGATATCTGATCCGTGCGGATAACAACAATTTCCTCTCATTAAATGAATCAGCTTAAATTTGTTTTAATTTATCCGGCAGTTACTAATACCCCCGGATTGTAAAGCCGGGCAAGCACGGACTTAATGAGAATATTTTATATTCGCCTCGCTTTAAAAGAAGCTTAAAAAGAGACCTCCTTATTAATTATTCCTATAAATTACATGAATCGAAAAAATATTTTCAAAAACGATTGTGCAGTTAATGCTGTTGCAAATCTTTTGCTATTTCCCCTTTTGCCTGATAAATGTGCAATTTTCTTGTTTTAATAAATGCCAACGACCAAACTTTACAATGCCTGATAACTTGACTTTTTGATTTTTTTGATTATATTAGCCCTTTTTTTGTCGATTTTGCTAATACGAAAAGTTGAATGAATGAAAGCAAAAAAGTTTTTAGAGTTATTACCGAAATTATCATTTAAATGAATAATATTATTTACTTTAAATTTTTTGACTATGACAATCATTTACAAAACCATTCCTAAGATTAATCCCCGGGAGCCACAGGTAGCTGCAAAGCATTACGCAAGCGCAGTACCACAATCGAAAACCGACATCAAAAAGATTTCAAAAGCCATCAGCGAGCGAACCTCCTTAGACCATGTTGACACGCAGGCAGTAATCCTGGCAACCGTTGATATGGTAATTGCCGAACTTCAGGAAGGACGTTCGGTACAGCTTGGTAATCCCGGATCTTTTGCCATCTCCTTATCGAGTGAAGGAGCAGTGACAGCCGATAAATTTACGCCTTCAGCCATTAAGAAGGCAAGGATCATTTACAGGCCTGGATCGGAGATAAAAGACATGCTTAAAACGCTAAAATACGAAAAGGAAGCATAGTCCTTTTTCTTCAGACAAAAAGTCTTTGTACTTCCTTTAAAAAGTCTTTGTTGTTCGAATAAAAAGTCTTTGTGTTTTTTTGCTATAGATAAAGGACTTTGCTAAGGAAGAATAAGGAATGTTCGTTTGAATGACAAAACCTAAATGATTTGCCATGAGAAACTTCGTATTTTCACGAGCTAAAAACGTACATCACCTAATTTATCCCGCAGGTGATAATGTGCCCGGATTTCAAATACGGGCAAGTTTGGGAGTAACATACCGAAGAATAAATTCACACAAAACTGAATCTTTTGAACTTCACATTTAGTATTTAAACATTAATAATTCAAAAATATGAAAAGAAAAGTAATTTACTTATGCTGTATTACAGCGTTTACATTATTTGTTGCTTTACCCCCCGAAAAAGTTACAGCACAAAATAAGCTGCCTTACGAGCCCCTGGTAGTTGAAAATGCACATTGGGAAGTTGGATTTTATAGCACTGAAAATCCACCATGGGCGCCATTTCAAATGTATCAATATTTAATTAGTGGGGATTCAGTTCTTAATGGCAAACATTACAAAAAATTGTATTACCGCGATTTGGATGATGTTGACCCGGAGTTTATACTTTCAGAAGGTTTGTACGGACTGATGAGGGAAGATACCTTGAACCGTAAAGTTTACGCGATTACTTACTACAATGCTGGTTGGTGTCCGGTTAATGAAGAATTTCAACTTTACGATTTCGATATTGAAGTTGGTGATACAACAATTTTTTTATGTCTTGTAGGTGATCAATTGTTGATTAACCAGATTGATTATGAATATATATTTAATAAGGAACGAAAACTATTCAGACTAAATGATCCAGAAGAATACTTGATAGAAGGAGTTGGTACAAATTATGGTCTGTTGGAATGGGGGTATTTTGTAAAAAGAAATGAACCTGAAAGTAAGGGGTCATACTATGAATTAGCAAACTTTTGTATTGGAACTGATGAAGAATGTGGTTATTTTTGGGTCGGGATTAAGGATGAGATAAAATTTTCAAATTTTAAAGTTTATCCCAATCCCTTTCATGACAATATTATTCATATTTCGCTAGCCATACCTTATTTTCAAACTGTCGAAATCAGTTTCTATAATTTAATGGGGAGTGAAGTATATCAGACAAGCCTGTCAAATATAATTACTGAGCAGGACATCATATTGCCGGCTTCCCTTTCCGGTAATTCATCACCTTTGCTGCTAATTATCAGAAACCGTCAACAAATTATTTTTAAACAATTAATTTTTAAACAATAATATTAAAATGACATGAAAAAATTATCAACATTACTATTTATCCTGATGATTATAAAAATAGGGTTTGCCCAAATTGAATTGGACAGCGCAAAAAATATTTACGATGTGATTGATGTATATAAAAATGCTTACGATACTTCAATATTGAATGCTGAAGGAGGTATAGGTAAAGATATTAGAAATATGGAAATGATATGGGCACCACGTTTGTTCCCAAGTGGTGATAGCCGAGACGCTGCAAACGCGATTTACAATTATGTAACAAATTATACAGATAATCAAACAATTTATTCTCCAAATTGGTCTTGTTTAGGCCCAATTGGATTACCAGATAAAGGAACTCCAACTGAAAATTTGAGAGGGAATGGACAAATGGGACGTATAACTTTTGCGCCTAACTATGATGATAGTTTGTGCAAAACCATTTATGCTTGTACCTCATTTGGGGGACTATGGCGAACAATTAATAACGGAGACTATTGGGAAAATGTAAATACTGATTTACTTCCTTTTGCCGGGGTAGCAGACATGTGTATTAATCCTGCTGATACAAATCAGTTATTTCTCTGTACTGGTTATGCTGATGGTGCAACAGCACGAACTTATGATCCTAATTGGGGTAGAATTAATCCGCTGTTTACCCATGGATTATTTAGAAGTGATGATTATGGCGCTACATGGCAACCGATTAACAATGATTTTCTGGAAGATTTTGTGAATGGCGGTACTTGTCGAAGGATGGTCGTTAACCCCTTACATCCCGATACAATATTCATTGCTACAACCCAAGGGATTTACCGTACAGAAAATGCTACTGCTACTGATCCTGAAGATGTTGAATGGGAAAATGTTTTCACAGGTCCAGTTGAGAATTGGGATCATGAATTCCGTGGATTAGCATTTCATCCAAATAATCCTAATATTGTGTATTCCAGTGGGACTGACATATACAAATCAATTGATGGAGGAGATGCATGGTATAGCATTACAGGTCCGACAACAGGATTAGATCTTGAAAATATGCCCAACGATTTCCAGCTAAACCGGATAAATATTACTGTAACACCTGCTTCAGGCGCTGCTAATTATATCTATGCCTATATTGAAGGGAGTGAGTTTGTTTATGAAATCAATGTGTGGAAATGGAAAGATTGTATGTATTTATTTGTGTTTGACGGAAGTAATTGGAACCAAATTGAATACAGAAATAATTCTACAGGAGGCCTAAGTAGTGGTTGGATGGGAATAGCAGTTTCACCAGTAAATCAATATGAGGTTTATTATAGTACTACTACTGTATATGGTACAGAAGATTACAGGCAATTAACTCCACCTTCAACTAATCCAAATCGGTTTCCAAATCGCAGTGTATATTGGAGTACTGGTGAATCAAATACTGGTTTTCATCCTGATGTTCATGACCTAAAATTTCAACCATCAGGCAGTTTCCCTGATATCTACGCAGCAACTGATGGTGGTATCAGTGTTAAGAATCTTCCAAATACCGGCTTAGGAAATTGGGAATATAAATACAATGGACTTCAGGCTGCAACTGTCTGGGCTTTTGATGATTCTGATTGGGATAAAGATCAATTTATTATCGGTAATCAGGATTGTGGAACTTATGTAATTTCGGAAAACATTGATAACTGGGAGCATATATATGGAGGGGATGGATATGGAAGTAGAATTAATGATGGAAATAATAATGTTGCGTTTCTATCACTAGGCGAGGCTGTTTTTAAGGGTTATGACTTTCAATCAGAGTTAATAAAGTCTGATGAAAATAATTTAAGACCCATTGACCCCTGGGATAATGTTGGGAGCACACCTATGAGAACTCGCGTTCCAAGAATTATGCCGCTATTTAATAATCCACTTACTAACACAATGTATTTCGGATTTACAGAAATATGGAAAAGGAATTTCGATTGGCCAACTTCTTCAGATTGGACTGATTTATGGGAAATAGATTCTGACATTCGAAATGCACATAATCCAGTACTTGGTGGATGGCAACGACAAATAACCGAATTGGTGATTTGCGAATCTGATACAAATACCATTTATGTTGTTACTGGTGGACAACAAAATGAACCTACCGTATGGCAATTAGAATCACATCTATTCAAAAGTACAACGGGTGGTATTAATGGCTCAATACCTGGTACTCCAAATTTTACTGACCTTAGTTTTCCTGGAGGGGGAACCATTGAGCTTAATTTCCCAATTATTACCGGGATTGTTGTAGATCCTTTAAACAAAGATCGAATTTGGATATGCTACACCGGATATGTTGAAGATTACAAAGTTTGGTACACGGATGATGGAGGAGATGACTTAGAAAACTGGGAAAACTTCGATCCTAATGGAACCTTATACAATCTGCCTGTTAATGCTATAGCTTATCAGTATGGTTCACCGGATAGATTATATATTGGAACGGATGCTGGTGTTTATACGCGTGATGCCAATTCGCTAGATTGGGAAAAATTTGGGGATTTTCCAAATGTAAGAGTTACTGAATTGAAGATTAACTATTGTGCAAATAAATTACGTGTTGCTACCTTCGGGAGAGGTGTTTGGGAAGGAGATTTGGTTAATTATGAAACCCAATATGTAAAAGAGATTGATTCAACTATAACTCTTTATAATGATCTTGCGCTACAGGGTTCTTTACAGGTTAATGAAGGTGCTACTTTAACTGTAAAGAAAACCATAAACATACCTAAAAATCAAAAAATTGTCATCCAACCCGGTGGTAAATTGATTCTTGATGGCGGCATCCTAACCAATTCCTGTGGAGACCAATGGCAAGGCATCGAAGTTTGGGGAGACCCATTGCTCTCCCAAACTCCGTCCAACCAGGGTATGATCGAAATTATTAATGGTGGCACCATCGAAAATGCTGTGTTAGCTGTACGTTTGGGTTCAAAAGATTATACCAACAAAGGTGGGGGTATCATATTTGCTACCGAAGCCGTTTTCCGTAATAATAATACAGGAGTTAAGTTTGAAACGTATAGTTCTGACAATTCAAGCTATTTCGACCGCTGTACCTTCGAAACTACTGCCGGATTGCCTGATAACCAAGTCCCGCAGTACTTTGTTATGATGACTTCGGTGGATGGGATCGACATTAAGGGGTGTACCTTCGAAAACAGCCTTTCTGATGAAGTTTTGTACTCTGATCGTGGAATTGGAATTTATAGTGTTAATTCGGTGTTTACTGTCGATAAAGTCTGTATCAGTGGTACCACGCCATGCACCCTATATCAGTACCCGGAATTTAACAACCTGAACTATGCCATCAAAGCTTTGGCTACTTCTTCAAATACTCCTTGTTATATCAGAGAAGGGCAGTTCACCGATAACCGCCGCGGTGTTTATCTATCAGGTATATCGAGCGCTACCTTTACCAATAATATCATCCACATGTCGCTTGAACAATTTGGGAGTGTTACAAACGACACAATTTATGGCTCCTATTTTGATGCATGTACAGGATATACTTTCCACGAAAATCAGTTCATTTCCGATTATGACCAATACAATTCTAAAATAGCCCTGGGATTGGTTATCAATAATTCAGGGCCGGATAACAATTTAGTTTATGATAATATCTTCGAAAACGTTTTTACTTCCACACTCATACAAGGTGAAAATCGAAATAGTGGTGGTTCTACAGGCCTGGTTATCAAGTGTAACCAATTTTTAAATACCCTTTACGATGAAGTGATTACTTTTCCGGGATTATTTTCGTCAGCATACATGGGTATTGCATTACATCAGGGAGCAAACACGCTAAACAACCCCGATATGGCAGGCAACCTGTTTTATTACAACGCCATATCAAAAGACTACGATGACCTCAATAACAAAGCCAACCTGTTTCATTATTACTACCCAAGAAACACTTCAATTAGCAATCTTGAACCATTAGATATTACATCAAACAAGGTAACGAAAGTAGGAATATTAAATTCTCCATACTGGACAATAGAGAATGGATGCCCTGCAGCTACAAACCCCGGTGGCGGAGAATCCGAGTCGTTGCTAATGCAAATAAATGAAGCAGGGCAGCAGATCGATTCGACACTAAACATTCTTGCAATGCTCATTGATAGTGGAGACACTGAATCCTTGCAGGATGTTGTGGAAACAAGCACCTCCTCATCAAGTATGCAGGTTTATAACGAGTTGATGAGTACTTCCCCATATCTGTCGGATACTGTGGTAAGTACTGCAATCGGTAAGGAAGATGTACTCCCGAACGCAATGCTTCGTGATGTCATGGTGGCAAATCCAAATGCTGCCAAATCGGACGAATTGCTTTCAAAACTCGATTCGCGCTGGGACCCCATGCCGGATTATATGAAAGCTCAAATATTGCAAGGTCGCTGCATTGTCTCTTTAAGAGAAGAAACGGAAGCCAATTTGTCAGCATACCGGCTCAAAAAGTCGATAGCATTCAATCAACTCGTTAATTATTACCTGGCTCAACCGGATTTGGATAGTCTTGCATTGCTATTTTCGTCGGATAATACAATAAGTTCGAAGTACCGTCTTGCATTTCTGTATCTCAGTAAAGGCGAATTTGAAGCTGGGACTACCATTCTTAATGCCATTCCATCACAATTCGAATTAACCTCCGAAGACTTAACATCGCAAGAGGCTATTGTTGATTATTATGATCTGCTCGCTGCAAATCCACATGGCATGATTACGCCTGATAGCACACAATTAGCGCAAATCAGTAACATTTCTTCTTCAGGCACAGGCAATGCTTCAGTATATGCTCGTAATCTTTTACTTGCCATGGATCAAATTACTTACAACGAGCCTATCTTGCTCCCCGATTTGTACAAATCGGCAGAAGCTGTCGAAACTTATGAAAAACTGTTGAATACAGGGCAACCACCCTCATTAAAGGTTTATCCGAATCCTTCCAAAGACTATGTGATCGTTGAGTTTGTAACGGATATCACCAAAAATTCCTTCTTAGTGATCAACGATTCGAATGGACAGCGAATAAAAAGTATGCAACTGAATAGTTG
>Ga0172369_10007097_pt1 | contig 13091 bp, 9 predicted proteins | sample LakKiv25m_FD_114539 | JGI IMG/M metagenome (GOLD analysis project Ga0172369, IMG submission 114539) | Freshwater microbial communities from Kabuno Bay, South-Kivu, Congo - kab_022012_11.25m | ecosystem: Environmental > Aquatic > Freshwater > Lake | place: Democratic Republic of the Congo... | reverse complement strand
TGGCCCTGGCAGATACAAACCCATACTCTCCCGACTCCCTGATATCCTCCCTGAGGATGGCTCAACCTCCCCATTTTTGCGGCGAATCCGTGCCCATGGACAATCCGGAGGTGAGGGAACGCTTTGAGAGGGAATTCCTCCTTTCCCTGTGGAATCAGCCCCAGGTCATTCTGTGGCTGAAACGCTCCAAACGGTACTTCAGCATTATTGAACCGATGTTGAAATCCGCTGACCTGCCGGATGACCTCAAGTATCTGGTGATCGCTGAAAGCTCCCTCAAACCCCATGCAGGATCTAAAAGTGGGGCCATGGGGTTCTGGCAGTTCATTCCGTCCACGGGTCGAAAATACGGCCTGACCATTGACAACTGGAAGGATGAACGGCGCAATATCTTCCGATCCACCGAGGCGGCCACAAAATATTTCAAGGACCTTCATGATAAATTTGGGTCCTGGACCATGGCGGCCGCAGCCTACAACATGGGGGAGAACGGCCTGATGGCCGAGGTACTGGAACAGCAAACCGACAACTATTATCTCCTCTACCTCCCCATTGAGACCCAGTGCTACCTGTTTCGCATCATCGCCATCAAGCTCATATGCACCCGCCCTGAGAATTTCGGCTTCGATTTCAAACCTGGTGACTATTACCCGCCCATGTCATTCGACAGAATCCGCATCGACTGCCCCAGCGAGACCCCCGTCCGTCTGGTGGCCCAGGCAGCAGGGACCCGATTCAAGGTCATCAAGGACCTCAACCCAGAGATCAGAGGATACTATCTGGCCCAGGGGACCCACGAGATTCTGGTTCCAAAAGGGGCCTCTGCCGGATTTCAGACACGCTTTGCAGAGCTTGTCAAACAATCCGCTTCTGGTGAAAACAGCAAGGTCTACATCGTCCAGAAGGGAGACACCCTCTCATCCATTGCCGCCAAATTTGATGTGCCCCTCCCTGCCCTCATTATCTGGAACCGGATTGATCCCCAACACCCCATCCACCCCGGCGACAGGCTGACTATCCATCTCGGCAAATAGGGCCTTATTCCTTAACAGCCTGTCACGAAAAACAACAAAATCTTTGTAAGAAAGGTAACCGTTCACGGGTTCAAAGCCCGCCCTGGCGCGACTTGATGGAGAATTAAAAGATTGATGCTGAGACAGATAGTGTGCTATGATAATCTAAAAAATGCCATTTTAGAAGTGAAGGAGATTCAAAATCCAACATGTTTTTCTTGAAAGTGTCTGTGTTTCTGGCGGGTTATCTCGTCATCCAACTGATCGACGCTGAATTCGTTCTTGCCTGGGGACCCGGTATCCACACCGCCCTGGCCCTCAGCTCACTCGATTCGGCCAAGCTCCTCCTCCCGTCGATCGCTCACGTCATCACCTCATTCCCTATCGAATATATATATGGCTGTCTTTCGGCCGATTTTTTCATCGGCAAGGGGAAGCGAACGTACAAAAAAAATCCGCATACCTGGGAAGGCGGCTTTAGATTCCTTCGTGGGGCCAAAGACGACCGTGAGACGGCCTATGCCCTCGGCTTTCTGTCTCATCTGGCGGCCGACGTCATCGCCCACAATTTCTTTATCCCCAATCTGTTGAGCGCCTACCCGGGGAGAGGAAAAATGGGGCATCTCTTCTGGGAAATTCGTGCGGATTATCTGATCGGCTCTCCCTACACCAGGATCGCCAGGGGCGTGCTGAATATGGACCACCAGATCTGCGATGACCTCCTCAAGCTGATGGGCGGGAGGAGGAAAAACGGTTTCAAGGCGGGGAAGAGCTTTTTTGCCCAGACGGTTAAGTTTTCCGACCGCCTTCACACCACCCGGGATCTTTTTTTTGAAACCAGGGTCGTCCGATGGCGGCATTTCCATGGATTCCTCGCCCTCATGCTGGACCTGTCCCGGGGTCTGGCAAATGACTTTCTGACACATCCTGAAACATCTCCCTGCCTCTTGCACGACCCGATGGGCGCTCACAATCTGCTCCTCGCAAAAAAGAAGCGGGTCTTTTCGAGACTGTCGAGAACCCCCCGTCCTGTTCAACGGTTCGACGTGGATGAAGACCTTCTCTATCTATGAATACCATCAGAATCCTCCCAGAGACCTTGGCCGCTCAGATTGCGGCGGGAGAGGTCGTGGACCGGCCCGCCTCGGTTGTCCGGGAATTAACGGACAACAGTATTGATGCGGGTGCAGACCGAATCGTGGTCAGGATTGAAAGCGGAGGCAAGCGGGGCATCCGGGTCAGCGATAACGGCGCCGGCATGTCCAGGGATGACCTCTTGCTGTGTGTGGAAAGGCATGCCACCAGCAAGATCCGAACGGCGTCCGATCTCTTGAGCGTCCGATCGCTGGGGTTCCGGGGGGAGGCGCTTCCAAGCATCGCCGCTGTATCCCGCATGCAGATTACAACGCTTCCCCGGGGTCAGTTGACAGGGCACAGACTCAGGATTTCGGGCGGAAAACTACTAGAGATAGAGGAAACAGGCGCCCCTCCGGGGACAACCGTCGAGGTCAAAGACCTCTTTTTCAATATCCCGGCAAGACGGAAATTCCTCCGTGCCGTGCGGACGGAGACCGATCACATCGTGGATATCCTCTCCCGGATTGCCATGCCGTTTCCAAAGATCACTTTTAGGCTGGACGACGGCTTGAGGAATATCATCCATCTCCCTGCATCTGAAGACGCCCGTGAGCGTATCTCGGGATTGATGGGACGAAAGACAGCGGAGGCCATGATGACAGGGCAAGAAAAGGGCGTCGAGCTATCCATCATGGCCTATGTTGTCCCTGCGGACTTCGCGAGAAACAGGGGCGATCGTCTCTATGTCTATGTCAACGGCAGGAATATCAGAGACCGGCTCGCGACAAAGGCGATCATGGAGGGATACGGCAGACGCCTTATGAAGGGGCAATACCCCCAGGCGGTTGTATTTATTGACATCGATCCATTAGACATCGACGTCAATGTCCACCCGACCAAGCAGGAAATCCGATTCCGCAACGCCTCCAGGGTGTTTCAGGCGATTGTGTCCGCTGTTGGCAAGGGACTGGACAGGCTGCCTCAGCCCTTTTCGAGGCAGGAACGCATCGACCTCACACCGGTTTCGGGTCAGCGGGGTCCTACGACGGCCGTTTCAGAGCCTCCATGGGAATATGTTCCGAGGGCCACGTTGCGGGAGGCCCAGCCTAAGCCGGCCGGGCTGTCCCCTGATCCGTCCATGGTCCGGACAGGGCCGAGGATCATCGGCCAGTTGGGACATACCTATATTCTCTGCGAAACCTCAAGAGGGCTTATGATGGTAGATCAACATGCGGCCCACGAACGGATTGTATACGAACGCCTTAAAAAATCCCTCGCTGCCGAAAGGATTGAAATCCAGACCCTCCTGATCCCTCACGAGCTGGAACTCTCCACAAAAGAAACCCGGATCATGCTGGAAAGGGGGGAGGAATTGCGCAGGTTCGGGCTCGAATTTAGCCACTTCGGGGGCAATACCTTTCTCTTGACCGCTGTTCCGGCCCTCCTGGAGCGTGTGGACTGGCCGTCCTTCGCGTCCGAGCTGATCCCGGAACTGGCAGAAGGGACGACTGACGAAGGCGCCCTTTTCGACGCCTGCATCATGCTCATGGCCTGCCACGGGGCCATTCGGGCCGGACAGCGGCTGAACCAAGACGAGATGGAGCGGCTCCTGACGGAATTGGGAGAAATGGACCTCCCGACCCACTGCCCTCACGGAAGACCCGTATTCAGGGAGGTTCCCTATCACGAGTTGGAAAAGATGTTTAAACGGGTATTGTAACCATCGAACATCCAACACCGAATGTCCAACATCGAATGTGGGAAACGCAACCACTCAACCCTGAACCTCTGAACTTGTAAACCTCTGAACCTCTTTTCATGTCAGCGGGATACCATGTCCAACGAAAGGCGGCCTAAGATCGTTGTCATTGCAGGCCCGACCGCCAGCGGCAAGAGCGGGTTCGCCGTGGACCTGGCCCATTCTCTGTCAGGAGAAATCGTCAATGCCGATTCCATGCAGGTCTATCGGGGGATGGATATCGGCACGGCCAAGCCGACCCTCGAAGAACAGAAGGGGGTCCCCCACCACCTGTTAGACGTGGTCAATCCTGACGAGCCCTTCAACGCCGCGATCTACCGTCGCAAGGCCATTCCGATTATCGCTGACATTTGTTCAAGAGGGAGGGCATGCATGGTCGTAGGCGGCACAGGGCTTTATATCCGCGCCCTTCTCGGAGGGCTCATGAAGGCCCCCCCGTCGAATCCGGACCTGAGGGAGACGTTGCGGAAGGAATGTGACAGGCACGGACCTTTCAGACTCCATGACAGACTCAGGGATCTCGACCCCCAATCAGGGGCTGCAATCCACCCCAACGACCGGATACGGATCATCAGGGCCCTCGAAATCATTTACCTTTCCAATCGACTTTCCTCGGATCTCATGAAAGGGCATGGATTCAGGGACCCGTCACCCGACGCCCTGAAGATCTGCCTGGACGTGGAGAGGAAGACGCTCTACCATCGCATCAATGAGAGAACCCTGAAGATGGCGGACATGGGCCTCCTGAAAGAGACCCGTAACCTGCTGAACCAGGGGTATTCTTCTGATCTCAAATCCATGAAGGCGATCGGGTACAGACATATGGTCCGTCATTTACAGGGAGAGTTGTCCTTTACAGAGGCCATCGAGGCCCTCAAGAGAGATACCCGGCGATATGCCAAGCGACAGCTCACATGGTTCAGGGCGGAACCCAACGTCATATGGGTTGACCCTGATGCGATCGACATGGTATTAGATAGGGTCACGTCATTTCTCTCTGAAACCGCTTGACTTTCTGATAGGTATCCTCTATGGCAAAATGGAGAGGAAATCTGGGCATTCGACCAGAGACTCGGGAAGCGGTCCGGAATGGCCTTTCACTGGAGGGATCCTGATGGATGTCATCAACTGCAGCATTCTTCGAACCATGGTGGCTGTTTTTTTCCTGGCCCCCTGCTTTTTCGTGGGCTGTTCACCCAAGCCGCGGATCCCTGAGAGCGTGTTGGACACCGCGGAACATCATGTGTCAAGCGGCCTGAAACTGCTCAGCAAGAACTACCTGTCGGATGCCAAGAGGGAATTCGAGCTGGCCCTTCAACTCAATCCCAACGACTCCAATGCGCATCGGGGTTTAGGCCTGACGTACGGCAGGGAGAACCAATTCGAAGCCGCCCTTGAATCCATGCGCAAGGCCAGAGACACAGCCGACACGAACAGGGAGGAGGCCTTGGCTTACGTCGGATTTATGCGCCTGTATACCATGGAGCAGGGAGACCTCTGGTTGGAGAAAGTGAAAGCGCGGTTCTCGGATGCCCTGCACTACCAGCAAGATCTGCCTGATGCTTATCTCTATATGGGCATTGCCTATAAGAAGGCCAATCAGCCATTGGAAGCGGAGACGGCGTTTAAAAAGGTTTTGGAGATCAACAACGGGCTCGTCTCGGAGTCTGAAAATGAGCTCAAGTCATTGCCCTCGTCCAGATAGAATCGTTTTTTTGCCCTTAGCCTTTTTCTGCTCCTCGGCACCCCTTTTTCCCGTGCCTATCGGCAGTAACGCCCCTTTCCATTCCGCCTGGATCAGACCCAGGCCCAAGCGATTGGGTTTAACCTTGAGTGACCCTCTGCCATGACCATCCCCAACCTGATCACCACCCTACGCATCATCCTGGTCCCCATTTTCGTTATCTATCTGATCAATGAGAGGTTCCTGGAGGCGCTGACCGTCTTCATACTGGCGGGCCTGAGCGACGGGGCTGACGGCCTGCTGGCCAGGCTCCTCAACCAGAAGAGCAAACTCGGGTCCTATCTCGATCCCCTGGCGGACAAGTTTCTTCTCATTGCAGCCTTTGTGGTCCTTGCGGCCAGGGGTTTCATCCCCCCCTGGTTGACGGTGACGGTCATTACACGGGATATTCTGATCCTCTTAGGCGTATTGATCCTCTTCTTAACGAAACAGGACATCGTCATCAAGCCCTCGATATTAAGCAAGCTAACCACCTGCCTCCAGCTTGCGACGGTGTTTATGGTGATTGCCGGAAATCATTTTCATCTTTTTTCCGGCATCATTCCCATCTTCTATTTGGCCACCGGGGTATTAACCATTGCATCAGGCCTTCACTATATGCGGTCCTGGTTCCAGATGATGGGCGAAGGATCTCCAGACGATGAAACGTCCTGAAAAGAAATCATTAGGGAGGGCCTCGCATGAGCGTTGTCCACAACAAACGCAAGGGAAACCTGCCCTTGACCATCTTCAACCTTCCCTGTGATGGGTCACGGGGGCCCGCCCCGCGCAGAGGTCTCCCTTGTGCTACCCGGTCCACCCTGTGCATCCTGGCATCAGCTCTCATCTTTCTCTCTCTCATTGCCTGCGGTCCCGGAGGAAAAGAAGCAGACACCTGGAACGATCTGCTGCAAGGACAGCAGCGGGAACTTGACAAGACTTTAAAGAGCGTGGACCAACTGGCTGAGGACCTGCCGGAACGGCTGACGGCCATGCAGAAACGCCTCTACCTGCTGAGATCCAGATTTGACAGACTGATGTTCCACTTCGATCTCAGGTCGGCAAACCCGCTCGTGCTGCGGGACCTCTTAGGCGTGATAAGCTGGTTCGATACCGAGACAGAGCGGCTGGTCGCTCCCTTCAAATCCTTTGACGCGGGGCTGAACCGTCTCATGGCTACCTTGTCAGACCTATCCCTGAAGGTCGAACAGGACTGGGACACTATCGAAGAACTGGCGAAACCCGCCATGAAGTCAGAGGTCCGGGCCTATTGTGATGCCCTCGCGTCACTGCAGGGACGCATTCGATCCCTGCAACTCAGACTGACCAACGGCCTGAAACCGGCTGAATCCTTTGCCCTTCTTCTCAAAAGGGACCATACCCAGGTTGAAGATGCCTATAAGCATGTCCTGGAAACCCATCTACTCAAACGGTCGCAGAGCTACTTTACCGCCGCAGCATGGTCCGAAGGGATGGACAGCGCCCGAAGATGGACATCTCGTTTCGGCATCTATCTACTGGAGCCCGTCGATCTCAAGAAAGTGGCATGGTTGACATTCGGGGCCAAGGCGGTCCTGTTTTCCCTTTTCCTATCATCGATTTCCGTAGTGGCCCTCAGGCGGCTACGGAAGCGGTTTGAAGGCCTTTCCAGCGACATCAGATGTCTACCCTTCTGCCTCTCCTGCTCTATCGGATTCGGCGTTTTATTGGCCATTACCTCCACGGGGTTGTTTCCATCGTCGTTTTTTACCACGGCTGTGACCGTCATCCTTGCCTGGGGCCTCATCTCTCTTTCGAGAAACCTTCGGCGTCTGTTCCTTCCCGAGGCAACATCCCACCCCCATAAGTTGACCCCGCTCTGGGCGTCCGTCTCGGGCACAGTCCTTCTGGAAGGCCTTCATATTCCTCAAGAGATCTTCATCCCGGTGTGGGTGGCCTCTCTGTTGATTCTCTACTGGTACTATGACCGCACGAAACCGCAACAGCAGGGCTGGGCCAATTTACCCGAAATCATCATGGTCTGGGCCATGCCTGTCCTGGCCCTTCTGGCCCTGTTGGGCTGGGGCCATCTGTCTCTCCTCTCAGGGGTCCTCCTCCTCCTTTTCTGGCTGAATGTCCGCCTGGCCCGATGCCTGAGCGCGGGGCTGGCCAGGCTGGGCGCCCGCTGGGAAGGCCCGAAAACGGATGCCGATGCCCCTCCAGTTTTGAATGTACGGGGCCTGGGGTTTCCCCTGATTTTTATCTCCCTGCTCCTGGGGAGCTTCGCCTGGGTCTTCACGTTTGTAGGCGGGGGGGCGCTCTTTCTGGAGGTGATCCGATATCGGGTAGGCTGGGACAACTTCACATTCAGTCTCTACCGTGTTGTCTGCATCTTTTCTCTCCTGTTTGCCGTCCGGGCAGGGATTGCCCTGGCCCGTTCAGCCATTGCCAGGCTGCCGGAACGTTACCGGGACCTGGATCCCGGGTCGGTCCAGTCCCTGGATTCCATTGTCACCTATGTGCTCTGGTCTCTGTTCTTTCTTTCAACCCTCGGTCTTCTGGGCATATCGTTCAGGAATCTGGCCATGATCGCCGGAGGCCTTTCCGTGGGTCTCGGCTTCGGCATGCAGACCATCGTCAACAACTTCATCGGAGGCCTGATTCTCCTCTTCGGGAGGAGCATCCAGCCCGGGGACCTGGTGGAGGTGGACGACACCAGGGGGTATGTCAAAAAGGTAACCATTCGCAACACCCTGATTCAAACCTTTTCCGGGGCCACGATTTTTGTGCCCAATTCCCTCCTGGTCTCTCAGAAGATGATCAACTGGAGCCACGGGGATCATAAATTCCGGCAGGCAATCAAGGTCGGCGTGGCCTACGGCTCGGACGTGGAAAGGGTCACTGAACTCCTCCTGGAGGCCGCAAAGCAGAGCCCCAAGGTATTGTCTATGCCGCCCCCCAGGGTCCGGTTCCTCGATTTCGGCGACAGCACCCTGGTCTTTTCCCTAAGGGTATGGATCAAGGGCTGGGCCGACCGGTATGCCGATTCAGAGGTTCGGTACCACATTACCCGCATTTTCAGGGAAAACGGCATTGAGATATCCTTCCCGCAACTGGACGTTCACCTCAAATCAGCACAAGGCCATAAACCCCTGCCCGAAGATGATTGAGCTCGGCGTAGTTGTCCCTGCGAAAGGATTGCCGGCGTGATGATGGGGGGATGAAAATGTCATGATATTGCTGTGAAGTTCGGTGGGCAATAACATAAGGAGGAACTTCCCATGGCTACTAAAATAACGAGAAACAGAATTAATTTCAAAGGAAAAACAGTTTCAATCGGAATAGACATGCATAAGCGTTCCTGGCACATCACGGCGTTAGCGGACGGGGAAATCGTGTTGACCGTTACCCTCTCGAAGCCAAATTATGACGCCTTCAAGAAGATCCTTTCCCAGTTCAGAGGCAATTGCATACGGATCGTTTACGAGGCTATCCCCGGAGGATTTGACCTATATGACCGGCTGACCGCCGATGGCATTGAGTGTATTGTCACCCCTCCTTCCCTTATTCCCACCCAGAGACGAAATGTAACAGAGACCAAACGTGCCACATCAGGCTAAGAAACCTGTGATATCATCCGGTCCGGGTCGGTCGAGCAACGTTGTGATTCCGTCTATCAACTATAAGAAATACTGATGAATCTTCGGGAAATCACAAAGATTTCTGGGCACCAAAAACCTGAGATATGCCTTACTTATGTTGCGAGACTGGTTATGTCGTGAAAATTTAATTCCCTCCATAGATTCGAAAGGAGATGTTGGAAAAATCCATGTCATTTTTCTGATTCCTCTTCCATCCCTTTCTCAGTTTTTGGATCTCGTCTACCTTTGAGCCAGGATATTTTTGAAATAGGCAATGGTCTTTTCAAGACCTTCCTCCAGCTTGATCCTCGGCTCCCACTCAAGCCGCTTCTTTGCCAGGGAGATATCGGGCCGGCGCTGCAGCGGGTCATCCTGGGGGAGGGGCTTGAAGACGATCTGGGATCGGCTCCCGGTCAGTTGGATGATCTCTTCGGCAAGTTCCAGCATGCTGAATTCAGAGGGGTTTCCCAGATTCACGGGACCCACAAAATCGTCCGGGGCGTTCATCATTCGAATGAGGCCTTCGATCAGGTCATCCACATAGCAGAAGGAGCGTGTCTGGGACCCGTCCCCATAGACGGCGATGTCCTCTCCTGTCAAGGCCTGAACGATAAAGTTGCTCACCACCCGACCGTCGTTGGGGTCCATTCGGGGGCCGTAGGTATTGAAGATCCGGACCACCCGGATGCTGACCCGGTTCTGCCGGTGATAGTCAAAAAAGAGGGTCTCGGCGCAGCGCTTTCCCTCGTCGTAGCACGACCGGGGACCGATGGTATTGACATTGCCCCAGTAGGTCTCCGGTTGCGGATGGATGGTTGGGTTGCCGTAAACCTCGCTGGTGGAGGCCTGAAGGATTCTGGCATGGACCCGCTTGGCAAGGCCCAGCATATGGATGGCCCCCATGACGCTGGTCTTGACGGTCTTGACCGGGTTGTATTGATAATGGATGGGAGACGCGGGACAGGCCAGGTTGTAGATCTCATCCACCTCGAGGAATATGGGATGGACCAGGTCGTGGCGGATGAATTCAAAGTTGGGCAGCCCTATCAAATGCCTGATATTTTTCTTGGTTCCGGTAAAGAAATTATCCAGGCACAAGACGTCGTGCCCCTCCCGGGTCAGACGATCGCACAGGTGCGATCCTAAAAATCCTGCCCCGCCGGTGACAAGGATTCGTCTCTGATGGTGCATCATGTTGGGCCCCCTTTTTAAAAATGCGTCAGGCCGGGCTTGCCGATCGGAAAGACATTGAAGCCGATCTCAAACAGCTTCCGGTGATCCAGGATATTTCGGCCGTCGAAGATAAAGGCCGGTTTGGTCATGGTCCGGTAGATCCTCTCATAATCAAGGGTAGCATAGATCCGCCACTCGGTCATGACGGCAATGGCGCTGCACCCTTCGGCAGCCTCATAGGGGTCTTCAACATAGGCAACGTTGCCGATGGCCCCCTCCATGTCCTTCATGGCATTCTTGAGGGCCTTGGGATCGGTGATGACGACATGCGCCTTTTCCTCGACCAACCGCCTTGCCACAAAGATCGCCGGACTCTCCCGGGTGTCGCCGGTATCGGCCTTGAAGGCAAACCCAAGGAGGCAGACCTTTTTTTCGGCCAGCGTGTTGAACAGGGCGTCCAGCATCTTGAGCATGAAGCGCTCTTTCTGATAATCGTTGATCCGGACAACCCCCTCCCAGTAATCGGCCACCTCCTTGAGATCGTAATAGCGGCAGAGATAGACCAGATTGAGGATGTCCTTCTTGAAGCACGATCCTCCGAATCCGACGCTGGCATTCAGGAACCGGCTCCCCACCCGGCTGTCCATGCCCACGGCCCGGGCGACCTCCTCGATGTCCGCATCGGCCTTCTCACAGAGGGCCGATATGGAATTGATGGAAGAGATCCTCTGGGCCAGAAAGGCGTTGGCCACTAACTTGGACAGCTCGCTGCTCCAGATGTTGGAGGTGATGATCCGGTCTCTATGCACCCAGTTGGCGTAGATCTCCACCAGGACATCCCGTGCCCTGAGCCCGTTGGGCGTCACTGTCGATCCGATGAGGACCCGGTCCGGCGCCTCCAGATCCCTGATGGCCGTGCCCTCGGCCAGAAACTCCGGATTGGAGAGGACATCGAACCGGATGCCGTTATCCTCGCACGTCAGAATCCGTTTCATGGCCTGGGCGGTCTTCACCGGGAGGGTGCTCTTCTCCACGATGATCTTGTTGGATTGGGCGTATGCCCGTATCTGTCTGGCGGTCTTGTCCCAGTACTGAAGGTCGGCCGCCATCCCGGCCCCGGCGCCGAAGGACTTGGTAGGGGTGTTGACGCTGACAAAGATGATTTCAGATTGCCGGATCCCCTCTTCGACCTCCGTGCTGAAGAAGAGGTTCTTTCCCCTTCTGGCCTTGACAATGTCATCGAGGCCGGGCTCATAGATGGGAAGTTGGTCCGAATTCCAGTCGGCGATCCGATCGGGATTGATATCCACGACGGTCACCTTGTACTGGGGGCACTTGAAGGCGATCATAGCCATAGTGGGACCGCCCACATAGCCTGCCCCGATACAGAGGATATGCTTTTCAAAGGTCATATAGGCACCTCATGCAAAGCTGGGTTACTTGAGTTTGCTGGGTTCGTTGGGTTTATTGGGTTGGCGCCCGATCTGCCGCGTAGGCATTCGCAGGGTCAATCGTTGTATCAACCCGGCTCCTGCAGGTATGGTCACCCGCCGTGTGCCCCCGACCGCAGCTTGTGGGTTGGGTAGCGCGGAGCGAAACCCAACAGCACATACCGGTTCTTCTATTACCAAATTAACAGGCGGACGTCACTGAAAAAGTTTGACGGAAGACGCCTGGATGGTCTAATGTCATCCACTTCAGGGAGGAGGGGATATTCGGGAATGGGTCTGCTGTATGGCATCTATGTCGGTCTGACTGGAGTCTTCTTCCTGTTGCTGCTCCCCCTTTTCCTGATATACACCGGCATTACCGGACGATACCGCCGGCATCTCAAGGAACGTCTGGGACTCATCCCCAGTGAGGCACTTCGACGCCTGAATCGCAGACCCACGATCTGGATCCATGCGGTCTCTCTGGGCGAGGTCAGGGTGGCGGAATCGATCATCGGCGCGTTGCGCCAGATCATGCCAACGTGCTCCGTCCTTGTCTCAACCATGACGGAACACGGCCGGGCACTGGCAGAGGAACGTTTCGGGGAAGACATCCCCGTGGTGTACGCCCCGGTGGATTTCATCGCCTGTTTTCGCATCGCCCTTGGCCGCGTGAGACCAAATGTCATGGTCTTTCTCGAAACGGAAATCTGGCCAACCTGGGTCCTGGAGGCGCGGCGTCTAAGAATTCGGACCGCCCTGATCAACGGCAGAATCTCGGTGAGATCCATTGACGGATACCTCAGGCTGCGCCCCTTCTTTAAGGGAGTCCTCAAGAATGTGGATGCGTTCGGCATGATCTCGAAGGAGGATGCAGCGCGCATCCGGTCCATGGGCGCCCCCGCCCATCGCATCGAGGTCAACGGGAATGCCAAGTATGACATCCTCGCCCAGGCGCCGGACCCGCGTCTGGAGACGGAGGTGCGGCAGGCCCTCAATCTGGATGCATCCCACAGGGTGATCCTGGCGGGAAGCACCCGCCAGGGCGAGGAGGAGATTATCCTGGATATGTATCTGAAGGCGCTCGATGCCTTCCCGGAGACGATCCTGATGATCGTGCCGAGGCATATTGACCGGACCGGCGACATCCTGAAGATGGTTCACCGCAGAGGGCTGAGCTGTCAACTGAGGACGGAGATCGGCAAGGGGAAGGCCGGCCGGACCGAAAAGGTCATCATCATCAACACGTTCGGCGAACTGTTCAAGATCTACAGCGTCGCGACCATCGTTTTCTGC
>Ga0172369_10007095_pt1 | contig 13093 bp, 8 predicted proteins | sample LakKiv25m_FD_114539 | JGI IMG/M metagenome (GOLD analysis project Ga0172369, IMG submission 114539) | Freshwater microbial communities from Kabuno Bay, South-Kivu, Congo - kab_022012_11.25m | ecosystem: Environmental > Aquatic > Freshwater > Lake | place: Democratic Republic of the Congo... | reverse complement strand
GTTCTCTTTGTGCTCTTCGTGCCTTTGTGTTGATTTTACCACCAAAACACCAGGCTTCCTATGATAGGTGTAATCTGCGGTGAAATTATTTACGGGCAGACCACGAATCTAGCCGTGACTGCAACAATCCCATCAATCCGGAGCTGATAAAGATATAATCCGGCAGGAAGTTCAGTTCCATCGAAGGGAATCAATTGTTCCCCGCCAGGAAACTCTCCGTTAAAAACCGTTGCAATCTCATACCCGGGCAGACCGAACAATGTCAGTGTGATGTGTCCACTTATTGAACTTTGAACCTTGAACCTTGAACCTGAAACCACAGGGTTCGGGTAAACAGAACACGTGATTCCATCATCAACCGGGGACGGCAAAGGGATTACGCCAGGAACAACCGGCGGAATGTATTTCAATACAGCTCCGTCATTTCCAACAGCGTGTCCGTGAAGGGAATCGGTAAACATGACATCATAGATGGCAGTCGAATCGGGGGTGGGAACTTCTGTCCAGGTGGCGGAAGCATTCATGCTGACGATCATTTTCCGAAGAGGTCCCAGAGGCGCCCACACTTCGTTCGCATTGCGGAAGTCGAGATCAAAAGCCAGCCCCTGTATCCCGATCTCGTCATACTCCCAGTTTACCCCTCCATCCGATGAGCGGATCATCCCTACACCATAGCCGTAATCGGGATCACCCCCTGCCCCCATGATGTTGAGTGCATCGAAGATATGAAGCGCATGCACCTCATCGGCGGGTGCCTGAGAGGCATCCAGGGCATGCCACAGGTCTCCTCCGTTATCTGTTCGCCAGATCACTCCGGCAATGTCGAAGATCCCTCCGCAGGCAAAACCAATCTGTTCATCCAGGAAGGCAAGTTTCAGTACCGGGAAAAAAGCCAGGGTGGAAGTATCTATCGCCGCCTGGGTCCAGATGTTCCCGCCATCGTTTGTTTCTACCAGGGCGTGTGGCTTTCCTCCCATCCATCCGTGAAGGGAGTCGAAATAATGGATGCAGGTGATGAACTTATTCTCCTCAGGATACAGTGAAGAAGTCCAGGTTGTTCCGCCGTTGGTTGTTTTTAACAAGGTGGTGCCGTAAGGAGGAGCGGAGTAGTTGAACGCGGATGCCCATCCCATGTTACGGTTGAGAAAAAAAACTGTAACGATGGAGTTGGTGGTTTGGCTGTCCTGAAGCAGCCAGGTGTTGCCTCCATCAGTTGTCTGAATGATCGTTCCCGAATCTCCCACGGCCCATCCGTAGAGGCTGTCGGTAAAAAAGACTGAATAAAGGTTCTGTGAGGCAGGAACATTCACGCGTTTCCAGCTGCCCTGGGGTAGGGCGAAAAGCGGAATGGAAATAACCAGTATCGATACAAACAGTTTGATAAGCTTCATTACATAAGACAAGAGAACAAAGATACGATTTTCGGATATCCCGGAGCGCTAATCCCGGATCGTTGTTTCTTTTTCCTCCTCCAGCTCCTGCTCGATCGCTTCAGGGGTCAGTAACCCCTCTTTTTTTAGATCGTAAAAGGCGGACGGGAGTAATTGAATGTTCATGCTCAGGAGGACGTGTTCCACGATGATGAGGAGCACGGTTCCCACAAACGGCAGAGGAATGAGCAGAACGGGAACCACAACACCGGTCCCTTTCAGCAGGTCGATCATCTGCTTAACAAACTGTTTTTTCTCTGCTGATGTCAGTTTTTCCCGCTTCATATATCTCGTCAGGATCACGAATGCCTCTTTCGTCTCTCTGGCCTCTTCTTTGATCCCGCCGGTGTATCTGGTGGACTCCTGAAGAAACAGCCTGGCCAGCCTGGCAATCTCCGCTCTCACCCCGGGAAGGGTAAAAAGTACCAGGAGGTCCCGGATCATTTTTCGGCGCAGGATATTCATCTTGAAGAAATTCACCTCTAATATACAAAAAAGGGATAACCATTCGCCTGGGGCCTTGATTCGTAAATCGTAATTCGTTAATTCTGTATAATTCCACCGGTCAAACGCAACAGCTCCGTCTGGCTGTCAATCAGGTCGTAGATGGCGTTGAGTTTTTTTGAGGCAGCGTTGAGGTAGATCAGTTGCACATCGCGGAAGTTAAAGGAACTGATCGTCCCGTTACGGTATTTCTCGGTAGCGATCTGCATGTTGAGCTGGGCGCTCTCGAGATTGATATTGGCCACATCGAGCAGTTGCCGCCTGATACAGTAAAGGTCGAACTGAGTGACCAGCAGGTTTTCAAGGGTCTGCTTCATCTCCTGCATCTGCAGGGTTCCGATCTGCTCGTTGATCCTGGCAGTTTTTATTGCCCGCCAGGTGTTCCCCCCGTTAAACAGGTTGAAGCTCAGGCTGAAATTGGCGTAGTAATCAAACAGGTATGTATTGGCTTCGTTCTTGTTGAAGTCATACCATCCCTGTGTGTAATCGGCGCCGGCATTCATCGAAAGGGTAGGCCACAGGTCACTTCTGGAAATGCTGACATTCTTTTTCAGGATCTCCTGGTTCACATACTGATTCAACAGGTTGGCGTTGCCGGAGAGCATCTGGTCCATCAGGAGGTCCAGGTCATAAACCTGCAATTGTACCTCAAAACTGTCGACCAAAATGAATTTCACGGCAGGAGGTTCTCCCAGCAGCAGGTTGAGGCGCAGCATCGAGTTTTTCACATTCAACTCCTGGAGGAGGTAGTTGGTTGAGTCGCTGAGAAAGGAGTTCTTAGCCTGCAGGACATCAAACGTCACTGAGCTCCCCAGCTCCTTCCGCATCATCTCATATGTATAACGGTCGCCCGAAAGGTCTTTCACTTCGTTCAGCACCCGCAACCGTTCTTTTTCAAGTAACGCGTTATAGTATCCCAGGATGATTGCCTGCAGCGTATTTTCAATGACAATGGTGGAATATCCCGCCGAATACTGTTCCAAAAGGTCCAGCTTCTGTTTGTTCATTGTCACCGACAACCCGTCGAAGAGCAACCAACGCAGGTTTACATATGGTGTCAGAGAATTGGAGTAGATATCGTCACGGTTATAGGTGAATGTCGCGGAGTCGAGCTCAGGGGTGTTGTCGTACCGGTTGATGTTGTTCAGTCCGACCGTGATCGAAGGCCATCTGCCAACAGTCCCCTGGGTATTGTTCAGTTCAGCAATATTAAGGTTCTGTGCAGCAATCCTGATCTGGAAGTTGTTCTCCAGCCCTTTGGCGATCGCTCCGGCTAGTGTTAGCGGCTGTTGTCCCAGTGTAAAAGTAGTAGCCAGGGCAAGCAAGAAGACAAGCAGGTATCTGGGTTTGAGGGTATGAGAGTATCGGTGTGTTTTAATCATGGCTTATCTCCGATCGGTTATTCAATGGTGCGTTTGCTGTATATGATTGCCTTTTCTACGCTTTCGCGGGATGGAACGGTAGAGAGTTTTTCCTTAATTTTGGAAGGGACTTTCCTTTTGGGATCTCCCTGCAACACCCACAGGTTTATCCTGTTGTAAAAATAAACGGAGTAGCGTTTGAAGTCGTTCAGGGCGAGGATCAGTACAGGAAAGAAGACAAGGATGAATCCGGTCCCAACAAATACACCATAAGCAAGGGCTACAGCCATCGGGATCAGAAACTGTGCCTGGAAACTCCTCTCCAGGATGATCGGGTAAAGACCTACGGTTGTGGTGAGTGTGGTAAGGACAATGGCCCTGAAACGGGCCTGTCCGGCTTCAAAGACCGCCTCTTTCACTTTCCATCCTTCAAGAAGCAGGGAATTGTATTTGGAGAGAAAAACCACGGCATCGTTGATGATCACACCCGAAAGAGCCAGCATCCCCCATACGCTGAGCAGGGATACCGGAACCCCTTCAATCCCGTGGCCCCAGATGGCGCCCAGCCAGGCCAGCGGGATCATCGCCACGATGATCAGCCCCTGGGAGAAGGATTTGAAATGGATGAGGATGATGAGGAACATCAGAAGAAAAGCCGGGATGAAGAATATGCGGATCTGCGCCATCGTTTCGTCACTGTCTTTTTTCTGGCCGAGATAAACCACGTCGACTCCCGGATAACGGGCCAGCAGCTGCGGAACGATCCCGGTTTCAATTTTCTCCTGGATAGGTACAACCGGAGTGTCGTAACTCACCACGTTGGCATCCACGCGGATCTCCCGGGAACTGTTGTAGTGTTTGATGCTTACAGGTCCCCGTTCAATCTTGTAAGTTGCCAGCTCAGAAAGAGGAAATTCACCAACGGGGGTTTTGATCTTCATTGTTTCCAGCTGACCCAGGTTGATCCTGTCTGTTTTGGGAAACCTTACCCACACCCGCAACTCATCTTTTCCGTGCTGCAACCGCTGCGCCTGTCCTCCAAAAAAACCCTGGCGTACCTGGTTTGTCAGGGTAGCCTGGTTGAATCCGAGAAAATAAGCCAGGGGTTTGAGTTTAAGCTGAACCTCCCGCATCCCGGTGGGATTCACATCGGCAATGTTGTTCAGCACCTCGATCTGCTTCAGGCTCTGGATCAGGTCTTCTTTGGCCATGTTCAGTTCCGATTCGTTTTTTCCCAGAAGACTCACCGAAATAGGGGTGCCAAAAGTAGCTCTGCCCTGAATGGTAAGTTTCTCCGCATCCGGCATGTCTCCTACCTTTCTCTGAACGCGTTCCACCACCTCGAAACTTGAGGTTCCGCTGTTCTCCAGATCTCTCAGCATCACAAAAATATTTCCCGCATGCGATCCACGCTCCTGCCCGCTGAAGGCGTTCCCCGTAGATAGAAAAGTATAGTTTACAAGGTCGGTGGTGTCGCCGAGTTCCTCCATCAGCTCGTTATTCACTTCCCAGATGGCATTGTCGATCCGGTGAAGGGATTCGAGTGTATGGGCTTCACCCTCTCCCGGCTTGAAAGCAAGATCCACGGTAAACTGGTCGAACGGGATAGCAGGAAAGAAAGTTCCTTTGATCAGGCCTCCCTTGAACAACCCGGCTGTGATCATGATCAGAAAGACGGGAACGAAGATGACCACATATTTCCATCTGATCACGAACTTCAGTGCCGTCCCGTACAATCTGGCCCGCATGAAATCAAGAAACCTGTCAAGTACGTCCCGGATTTTTTTCCCGGTATTCTGGCGGACATTCCGGCGCAACACCCAGTTGCTCGCCAGATGTGCCGGTAATACGAAGAAAGCTTCGAGCAGGGAAAAAGAGAGAGAGAAGATCACCACAAAGGCCATCTCAAACATAAACTCCATCCTGCCTTTGATAAAAAAGAGGGGAAGGAATGCAACGATAGTGGTTGTCACTGATGTGACCACAGCGGGTACCACCTCCATGGTCCCTTCCAGCGCCGCTTTCCGGGGAGAGCTTCCTTTCTGGAAATGGGTATATATGTTTTCGGAGATCACGATGCCGTCATCCACCAGGATACCGATCACAAGGATCATCCCGAAGAGGGAGATCATATTGATGGTGAGTCCGTAAAACATTCCCAGGATAAACATGGCACCGAACGCGGCCGGGATCCCCATGGCAACCCAAAGGGAGAGACGGAGGCTCAGGAAGAGTCCGAGTGAAACAAAGATCAGCAGAAGGCCGATGCCTCCGTTTCTGTAAAGAAGGTTAAGACGTGCCTTGAGAAGCGTCAGGAAGTCGTAGGTAACCGTCATCTCAGTATCGCTGTGCACGTCGTTCCAGGTGTCGACATATTCGTTGCAGAACTCGGAGATGGCCGTCAGGTCTTCTGTCGGAAGCTTGAAGATCTGGATCGTAACAGCCGGATTTCCGTTGAGCAGTGAGGTACTGGCAACATCAGCAAACTGCGTGTGTACGGATCCTGCATCGCCGATACGCAGATAGGAACCATCGGGATTCCCGCGGATGATGATCTGTTCGATCTCTTCCGGTTTGACCGTCCGGTAACGGCTTCGGATCATGATCTCCTCCTTCTCGGAACGGATCTGTCCGCCCGAAATATCCAGGTTGTTCTGCGCGATGGCCCGGGATATTTCATCAAACGTGAGGTTGTAACGCAGCAGGTCCTCTTCGGAGATCTCTACGGAGATCTCCAGTGCAGGAAATCCTCCGATGTTGATCTGGGAAATGACACCCGAATTGTAGAGGTCCTGCTCGATTTCGTTGGCATATTTTTTCAGGGTGAGAAGATCAACCCGGCCCGAAAGGCTCATAAAAATGGCGAAAGTGGTGGCCCGCTGCTTGTTGACAATAGGCTTCTCGGCATCAACCGGAAAAGAGGTGATTCCATCCACGGCGTTTTTCACCTCCATCAGTGTTTCATCAATATCGTACTGACCGGTGATCTCCACCTGGACTGTTGTCATGTTCTCAGACGAAGTGCTGATGACCTCTTTGATCCCGGCGATGCCACGGAGCGCTTCTTCAATGCGCATGGTGATTCCCTCCTCCATCTCTTTGGGAGAGGCCCCCGGGTAGTAGACAGACACGTTGATAAACTTCTCCGAGAATTCGGGGAAGAAAGACCGGTTCATCGAAACGAAGCTGTATGCTCCCAGGAAAAGGATGATAAACAGGATGATGTTGGCGTAGAAGGGATATTTGATGAAGGTCGTGATCAGGCTTCTCATGGCAAGTCAAGTATTTCGGCATTAAATCCCTCTTTGGCATTCACCAGCGGCTCCACAACAATCTCAATCCCGACAGGAAGTCCGGAAAAAATCACGCTTGTCTCATTGGTCTTCAACACCCTGATCTCTTCCTTCTTTAATTTTCCATCCACAACTGCAAACACCTTGTCTGACTCAAAGACGGCGTTTCGCGGGATCTCCATGCTCTCCGGGAGTGTTTTTGCGGCGAATTCAGCCAGCAGGTATTGTCCCTGGAACAAGGGCTTGTCTTTCCCGGGGACCAGAGCAACAAAAACGGTGATCGCCTGAGTAGCCGGATCCATGAAATCGGATTTCCTGGCCACCGTTCCAACCCAGCTGAGGTTGTGGTCCTTGGTACTCACCGTTACCTGGTCCCCAGTGTTGATCCAGTAAGCATCTTCGATCCTTACCGGGACCTCTAGTTCCAGTTTGTCAGTACGGATCATTGACGCGATACGGCTTCCGGGATTAGCTACCGATCCGGGTTCAAGGTAAACCATCGTAAATGATCCGTCGAACGGAGCGTACAGATTGTACTTCGACAACCTGACTTCAGCGCTTTTGATGCTGAAATAGTCGTTTAGAATATTGCGGCTCGCCAGGAAGATCTTTTCGGCCTCTGAATCTGCTTCCGGAAGGGGAGGCAGAGGCTCATTGATCTTAACGCTATTGAAGAAATCTTCATATTTTTTGTAGCTTCCGGGATAATCAATCTTAATATCCGGCAGGATGCCTGCGATCGCATTGAGGAAACGACTTTTGCTGGCTTTCAGATTGTTACGGGCTTCTTCATCGAAAATCCGGACCAGAAGATCTCCTTTCCTGAACTTGGATCCCTCGCGCAGGATCACGTTTCCTGGCAGGATCTCACCCTGGACTTCAGCGCTCAGATCGACTGAATGCTGGGAGGAAAGCCTGCCTGTCTCAACGATCTTTGCCTGGTTGGTTGTGTAACTGACCTTTTCCGTTTTGACAAACAGTTTTATCTCTTCACGCTGTTTGTCCTCCGTCTTCTCTTCCATGCCCGAGAAAACCATGTAAAGGAAGCTGCTCAGAACAAACAAAACCATAAGAATGACAATCGAAACAAGTGATTTTCTCCAGTTCATAGTAAGTCAAATTTTTGCAAAGATAAAGATTCAGGAAAAAGATTTGGATTAACTAAATACGATATACCGGAAATTATTGGATATTTGAAGCTTCAAACAGAAGAATGCATGAAAAAGATCATGATGATTATCGTTGCGGGAATGATCCTTGCCGGTTGCGCACCATCCACTGAATTGAGATATACATGGAAAACGGGTGATTATCCCCCCAAAAAGTATTCAAACATTGGTATCCTGGCTTTGCTGAAATCCAATGAAGCACGCGTGGATGTGGAAACCGGAGTTGCAAATGCACTGGCAGCCAAAGGAATCCATACCACTGTGACCTGGGACATCTGGCCATTTGCCAACAACAAGGAGATCATGGACAAAATGAACCTGACACCGGAACAACTCAGGGAAATAATTAAAAAGAAGGTGGCTGACCAAAAGATGGATGCGCTGCTGGTCATCAGCCTGTTTGATGCATTCAAGGAGTCGCGGTATGTTCCCGGCAAAAGCGTCTCTGTTGGAGTAGGGTTCAGCCCGGGGATGTATCCCGCCTATGGCTACCCCTACTACGGATACGTTGGTTATTCTTTCGAAACGATGTCCACACCCGGGTATTATGAAGATGTTTCCACCTATTTTATCGAATCCAACCTGTATGACATCGCTTCAGAAAACCTGATCTGGACCGGACAGACCAGCACCAAGATGGAGACGGATCTTGAAACTGAAGCCCAGAAGTTCGCCCTCACGATCGTGAGAGGGATGTTCAATGATGGAGTGTTGGCGGGGAAGTGATTCAGTCTTCAGTCCTCAGTCCTCAGTCCTCAGTCCTCAATTGGCAGGGGTCCCGGATCCTGGATGCTCGATGCTGGATAACTAGATGACTAGATGACTGGATGCTGGATTACTGAATGTATTCGTCATTCGTAATTCGCATCATTCGTACTTCACTTGACCCTCACACTCTTACACCCTCATACCCCTTTTCAAGGCGCCTGAATCGTGACATTCCCCCACACAGTAAGCTTCTTGCCGGTGGTGATGGTCAGGTGGCCTGCATCCTGGATGATGAGGTCGTGGCAGGAAGCGCTTTGCGTTGTGATCACCGGCGTCACCGTTGTGTTGGGAATGATAACATCGTACAGTGAAGTCGGTACGGTTGCCGGGGTCCAGTTGTTCGGATTGCCCCAGCTGGAATCAACGCTTCCGTTCCATGTAACCGTTGGGAATACTGTTGGCTCTTCAATCCTGACCTCCAGGGCCGGATCCCCGAGTACGTTGCTGCAGTAAAAACACCAGCGCAGGGCTCCCGGCTCCCATTGGCCCGGGGCGGTCACCCAGGGAGCGGTTTTTATCTTGGAGATCCGGTGAGCGGCTCCCAGGTGACGGTCGGGAGTCGTATCGGTATACATGGCGCTCACAAATTCCCTCTCCAGGTGCTGCGACGGGCCGTCAGAAGATCCTTCGTTGAACCAGCCATAGCGGGAATTGAAGATCCCTCCGGCAAGGAAATTATCGATGGAAACCGCTTTGGAGGCGATGCAGTCCGTGTAATCAAAAGCTCCGCAATAGCACCCCTGGGTGTAAAGGAACGTATAGTTGTGATCCGTGCCGTTCACCATGGAAAAATTGGCGTTGGTGATAGATCCGATCGACAGGCGCATCATGTAGCTGTTGTTGGCATGCCCCAGGTGATGGATGAACGAGGTTCCCTGGTTGATCCTGGTGATCAGTGAACTAGCAGTCCACGACCAGATGCTTCCTCCGGGAGGGATGATGCTGTCATAAAGTTTTGTGATGGTGTTGGTGGCGGAAGGGATCCCATGGGTGAAATAGCCACTGTCGGCATGATCATCAATCAGCAGGTCCATGAAATCACCACCCATGGTGAGTGGGTTGGCCCATAGGTACTCTCCGGCCAGCAGTGGTTTTGTGAACTCTTCCAGCACCGGGTTGGTCTGGTAGGAGATCGATTTGTGGATCATGTTTCTCAGTTCGGCGGTATCTCCCACCGGGAAACGGGCAACCGAAACTTCGGGCAACAGGTCGGGATCATCCGCCACCTCCCCGTAAATGTGATTTCCATTGGCATCGTAGGAGCCATCCATCCCCGAATAATAGAGATCGGCGGGGATGTTCGCATCGGTGTAAACGGAGGAAGACTGCACCTGGCAGTAGAATCCCCGGCACGGTACCAGGGAAGGCTTCCCGGCAAGCAGAACATATACGATGTGGTTGTTCTGGTATTCACCGATGATGTAGTTCCGGATCTTATCCTGCAGGTCCCATCCGGTACCTGTGGCATTGATGGATTCTATGGTTTTGATCGCGGAAGTGATCCCTTTGGCTGTGTACATGTCCGTAAATGACTGAAATTCGTTCTGGAAAAGTTCTGGTGTGATGATAAGCAGCTGGTAATCAGTCAACGGAGCATCGGTCTCAGGATTCTGTGGTCCTGGTTCATAAGGTGGACCCCCATGTTCAGGATCCTGAATAATTCGTGCGGTGTATTGGAGGATTACCTCCGGGTTTTGAGCAAACGATGCAATTCTTGCTGAAGAATGCGCTTCAGGCCTCAGGTTGCTCAGCGCTTCTTCCGATCGTGGGTCTGGTCCTGTTGTAATGCGGATCGTGATTTTCCTGTAATAGGAAAGAGTCCCTGTGGCAGGAATGTACCTAACCGGCGTCACGGTGGTCAATGCCAACGCATATCCGTTCATATACTGGGTGATCAGCGTTCCGGTCTTTTCCCCGGGAAAGTCGCCCGTCAGCCTGTAAGTCTCAGCATCCAGGATAAACTCTCCTGAAGGGGGGAGTGAAGCGGGTTGTACATGTTGCGCCGGGTAGATGTAGAATTTTCCGGGGATGACCACTTCCTCCTCTACTAGGCATTCCATGGAGTAAGCGGCTTCTCCAGGAGGAAGCAGAAGGATCACCTGACGGTAAGGCATCAATGGTTTCCCGGGTAGGCCTGAAAGGGAGGTTTGAGGAAATAACACCGTCTGGTATTCTCCGAAGGCATGGATGACCGGTGCATCAAAATGACAGGTATATTCAATAGTTCCGGAAAAAGAGATGATCCCTGATAATATCCAGCTGGTTAAAAAAACCGTTCGTTTCATCTTCTTTTTGTTCCTGAATACCCGCCAAAGGTACAATTTTGAAGGGAAAAAAAACAACTCTCCGAAATGCGATTTGGGAATTAAAAATGTGAACCGTATAGTCCTTCGCCTTTGCGTTTTCCTTCTTCGCCTTCGTGGTTAGTCTTTCTGAACCGCGGAAAAGTCATTCGTAGTTCGACATTCGAATCATTCGTAGTTCATCCAGAAATTCCTCCTTTTTCCTGGAATCTTTGCAGCTGTTTACGTAAAAAAAGGCGCTGTCGGGCTGGCCGGAAAAATAACAGATGGCCGCCAGGTTGAACTTAGCGTCGTCAAAACAGGAATCAATTCCAACGGCCTGGAGCAGGACTGATCTGGCTTCAGCCGTATCCTGCAATCCAAACAGGGTGATCCCGTAGTCGTTCAGCACGCGTACCTCAAACGGGGTGGTTGCCAGGGCTTCTTCGAAACAGGCCTCCGCCTTCATGAGATCTCCCTGCCGGTAATGCGCCACCCCTTCGAACCACGCTATGGGCAAGGTGTTGGGAGTGAGCTTATACAACCGGTTTGCTGCCATCCGGCTGTACCGGATCACCTCAGTGTCATTGCTTCGTTCATTCCGGAAAACCTTCAATGTATAATACTCCCCTTTCATCCGGGCAGCAACCAATAGTATGACAGCCACCAGGATGCATGCCACAGCGACCCAAACCATTCTTTTGATCAGCCGGGGGATAGCCGGAACCTTCAGTGTGTTTACAGGGACATGATGCAAAAGGAAAGCCAGTGCCGAAAAGAGCAGCACGTTGTGTTCCACCCGTTTCATCGGGAAATCAAACAGGGAGAACAGGTAGAATCCGGTGATGAATGAGGCATAGAAAATGACTTCCGGAGGAGGCCTTCCAGGAGACATCATCATCGCGCGAAACACCGCTACCAGGGGGAAAGCAAACACTACCAGGGCAAGCAGCAGACCGATGATCCCCAGTTCGGCGAGGCAGCTGATCAGCTCATTGTGGGGCTGGCTGTAGGTGTAATTCCGGGCTGTGTGGTCGGGATTGGGCGGGAAGGGGCTTGAGGGCACAGCCAGTTTCCAGTTACCGGCCCCCACACCGGTAAACGGATGAGCAAGGAACAACGGGACCGACTTTCCCCAGAAGATAAGGCGCAGGTTTGCATTTTCATAGTACGCCTCCGCGAAATCAAATTCGGGCATGCCGGTCAAACCGTCTGTCCCCAGGCGCTTCCGCCGCAATGCTTCAAGGTTCGCATCATCATAGGATACAAAATAGTTCCAGACAGGGAGTTTGCTCAGGAAATAGTGTCGGCGGACGGTATCCAGGGAGGCATAAAATACCATCACGGATGCCACCAGGATGGCAAAGGAAGAGGCTGCAACCCTGAGTGAATGCTTCGTCAGCAGGTGCCTGTAACGGAAACGCAGCAGTAAAAAAGCGACCAGAACGCCGGCTGTGACGCCCAGGTAACCTGCCCGGCTCTGGACAATGACGATAAAAAAGAACGAACCGATGGCAACCCCTGCTGCCAAGTACCTCCAGAATCCTCGGAAACGTGAATACCCGGCGAATATAAAGGCGAGCGACAGGACAAGGTACCCCGAATAGAGGTTGTTGTTGCCGGAGATGGCGACAACTTTATAAGGATCATAATAGGTCAGGAGAGCCATCCGCGCAAATGCCAGTCCGAACGAAACCATCACCACGACAATTTGTGTTTTGATGAAAATATCCTCAAACTTCGGATTGCAGGAATTCAGATCATATATGACCAGGAAGGTGATCAGGGAAAGAAACAGGAGTTGGCTTTGCATGATGGCTTCAGATGGTTCGATGGCCCACGCGGCGCTGAGAAGACTCCACAGGTAAAGAAGCCCCAGGGAGATGGTGAACCAGTGGATGACAGAGGGAAGTGTTTTGCGGAACACAATCACCCAGGTGATGAGCAGAACCAGGGAAAGGACTAGGAGTCTGGGGAGAAAGGATTTATCCACCAGCAAATCTGAACGGATCCCGCAGGCTACCAGGAGCAGGAAAAAGGTGAAGAGGTACAGGCGCCAGGAAGACAGGCCGCACATGATGGAAGAAGTTATTATTCGAAGAAGGTGATGATGGCGCACCCTCCCTCTCCGGCTTTGGGCGGGTTATTGATAGAGTAAGCCGTAACGATGGACCCGCCTTTTCCGGGCCGGGATGTCAGCACCCGGTCGTTAATGTAAGAACGTTCCAATCCCTGGTACACATCCAGGATGTTGCTGTAAGGTTCGTCACTGTGGCCTGTGATCTC
>Ga0172369_10007091_pt1 | contig 13105 bp, 8 predicted proteins | sample LakKiv25m_FD_114539 | JGI IMG/M metagenome (GOLD analysis project Ga0172369, IMG submission 114539) | Freshwater microbial communities from Kabuno Bay, South-Kivu, Congo - kab_022012_11.25m | ecosystem: Environmental > Aquatic > Freshwater > Lake | place: Democratic Republic of the Congo... | reverse complement strand
TCTGCTCGGATTATCTCCTGCTCATGTGATGGGCGTTGCTTCTTTTTATACGATGTATTTCAAAAAGCAAATGGGAAGAAATCACATTCAAGTATGTACAAACGTTTCTTGTATGCTTCGAAACGGTGAGATGATTTTCAGACATGTTTCCGAAAAATTAGGAATCGGACATAACGAAATAACTGACGATGGAAAATTTTCTCTTGAAGAAGTTGAGTGTATGGGAGCCTGCGGTGGAGCACCCATGATAGCAATAAATGAAGATTTTTACGAAAATATTGATATTAATGAAGTTGATAAATTAATCGAGTCTCTTTCTTAAATCTATTAATTTTTTGGGAAGAAGTTATGAATCATAAACTGTTCAAATTCGAAAAACAAAGATATTTCCTTCTGGTCTTTATTGTTATTTTCTCTTTCCTACTGCTCAATAATTGTGCAGATAAAAGCAACCCAACCGGAAATGATAATAAGATAACTATTAATGTGACACCTTCCTCTGCTGATTACGGATTGGTTTTGGTTAATCAGTCTAAAAAGCTGGATATTACAATAGAAAATACGTCTTCGGCATCAGGCAAAGTTAGTCTTGCTATTACAGGACCGGATAAATCGAGTTTTAATATCGTCGGGTCACTGGAATATACAATTGATGGAAAAAAATCTGCAGTTATTACTATTGAATTTTTACCGAATGCCGAAAAGAAATATCAGGCAGGACTTACGATTTCTTATAATACTTCCGATGCCAAAACTCTTAATCTCACAGGAGAAGCATCTTCGAGCATTGCTTTGGATTTGAATCCTAATCCGATGGAATATGGCAAAGTAACCGTGGGTCAGTCAAAAACTATCAAACTTGCTATAAGAAACGTGTCGCTGACAGAGTTTTTAGTAACTCCGTCTCTTACCGGAACCGATTCTTCAGTATTTTCTATTATTTACCAGCCAACTGCAGCACTTGCCACCGGAAAAATTGACAGTGTTGTCATTAAATTCACTCCCCCATCGGTCAAAACTTACAAAGCTTTGCTCATTCTTGACCCTAACAAGAAATACTCGGTTCAGACAAACGGTGAAGGGGTGTTATTGAATGACCTCGATGTCAGCCAAAGTACCTTGGATTTCGGAACAATAAATATAGGCAGTTCAAAAGATATAGAATTCACGGTAACAAACAAACTGACAACAAACATAACTCTATCATTAGAAACACCGGCAGGGTTCAGCATCACTAACCAGCCGGCAGGAGATTTGCTGCCGGGTGTTCCTGCAAAAATTGCTGTCAGATTCAGCCCATCCGAGCAAAAAGTTTATGCTGTAAATCTGATAATAACTACTTCTTCAAACAACAAGTATAATATACTCTTAAAAGGTACCGGCGATGCTGCTGGCAACGACCTTGAACTCAGTCAAACAATCCTTGATTTTGCAATAGTTAGCAATGGAACTTCCAAAGATATTGAGTTTACTGTGAAAAACAAATTGTCAACGAATATTACAATCACTTGTGTTGCAACCACCGGATTCACTTTGTCAAATCAGCCGGCAGGAGATTTGCTGCCCGGGGTACCTTCTAAAATTGCCGTAAGATTTTCTCCTACCGAAATGAGAACCTATTCCGGTAATCTGACAATAACTACTTCAAATAATAATAAATATTATGTTCAGCTAAAAGGAGTAGGCGGAACACCAACGAATCTCGACCTTAATTCCAAATTCTCAGCCACTGCTCCTGTTATTGACGGTGAGGAAGACCCGATTTGGTCAACAGCTCAGGAGTTAAGTCTTGTTTTGTCTCAAGTGGAAGCAACTTATTCTGACAAGAGAAACATCAACGCTACCATAAAAACGATGTATGATAATGAATATATTTATTTTCTGGTCAAAGTAGCTGATGATACCCGAGATGACATTCCCAATAAATTTATTTTCAAAGGCGGCGATGCTAAGGAGGATAAAAACTGGCTGCTTCAGACCAACGGTCAGGACGGAATAAGTTTTATATTTCCAACAACAACAAATGTGATTGGCGATGACGCTTCCAAGACATTTGAAAAATTCGGATGCTATACTACCTGCCACACTACAAGAAATTATGCAAATTATGAAGGCGGTTCTTATCCAAGTCAGGGAACGGTTGATATCTGGTATTGGAAAGCCGGTTCGACCAATCAACAGGGCTATGCGGACGATTACTTTGCATCCGGCACAGACGGAAAATACCCTAATGAAAAAAGAGGAGATGAACCGGGTAATGCTTATGCCGACCCAAACTACAGACCACTCGGAACAGGACAAATATTGCCAATTAGTGTACCCGACGGAGATAACAACGGATTAGACAAAACAAGATTTATCTGGGACGGTACCTCTTCTCCTTTCGATGCAGCTAAAAATCCAATTACCGGAGTTGCTTGGGTTGCCGGTGATTACGTTCCCGGTTGGAAATTGAATATTCAGACTAATCCTTTTACTGAAAGAGCCGATATTTCAGCTAAGGGAAAATATGTTTCTGGCTCGTGGATTGTTGAGTTCAAAAGAAAACTCGACACTCAGAACAGTAATAATGCAGATGTAATATTCAAAGCAGGCTCATCTTTTCTGTTTTCATTTGCTTATTTTGACAATACAAGATATTATGCAGAATTTGAATATTTGACACTATCATCTTCGCCAAGACCTGGACACTGGGGAACAAATCCTGCTGCCATTTCACTAAATTTGAAATGATGAACAAAAGAAAAACATATAATTTTTCGAAATTATTCTGTCTTACCGTGATAGCTGCACTGTCATTTAATTATGTTTTTGACGGGTTGCTAAGGAATTATTTTGTATTAAATCCAGGTCTTATTTCATCGCATTTTGAACTCTGGCGATTAGTGACTTTTCCGCTCACAGGAAATACGATTGCGGGTACTTTTCTGTTTATCTTTACATTCTGGCTCGTTAGCCCGAAGATTGAGGATTTACTGCAGAAAGGTATTTACCCATTTGTAATATTTTTGCTGATTTTGATGCAGGGTATTGTTACTACTCTTTCTTTCTGGACGAAAAACATACCTTTTGCAGGAGCAGAGGGAATTACCTTTTTTGTATTAACCCTTTACACTTTGATTCAAAGAAGAAAAAGAGTGATCGTTTGGGGGCTTAATCCGATGAAATTGGAACTACTCTTCATTTTGCTGCTTTCTGTCTGGGTTACATTTGTCGGCTTACAATCATTATTCACAAAAAGCATTAATCTTTTATTGACAAATGGAACATCAGCGACTTACGGTATAGTTTCAGGTCTTTTAGTATTTTTTCAGATAAAAATAATTCAGAATTTTAAAACTGTAAAACCTCAAGAGGATGCAAATTTACCATTAACTGAAGATGAAAATTTCAGTCATGCCCTCGTTGAAAAAACCGAAATCAAAAAACAGGCAAATCAAGCTTCCGATGAACTTACTAATTATTTTACCGATTATTACAGTGAGGACAGATTGAATGAAATTCTGGACAAAATGATAGCAGGAGGCAAGGAATCCTTATCAGAAGAAGAACTCAGATACCTTAAAGATTACTCGGATTTTTTAAACACTTGATAAGTTGATGAATATTACAATTCGTGAAGCAACGCTTACAGACAGTATAAAAATAATCGAATTTAACAAATTAATGGCTTTCGAGACTGAAAACCTTATTCTTGCAGATGACAAAATTACACAGGGAGTGATTTCAGTTTTAGAAAATCCGGAGCTTGGATTTTATCTCGTTGCCGAATTAAATGGGAATGTGGTCGGTTCTCTTATGATTACATACGAATGGTCAGATTGGCGGAATGGATTGCTTTGGTGGATTCAAAGTGTTTATGTGGTTAAAGAATTTCGCAGGAAGGGCATTTTCTCTTCACTTTATCACTATGTGAGAGAATTGATAAAGAATAAGGAAAATGTAAAAGGCTTGAGACTATACGTTGAGCACGAAAACTTTAAAGCTCAGAAAACATATCGGAAGTTAGGTATGACAGAAACACACTACCGACTTTACGAAGAAATTTTTAAATAAAAAAAATCCCCATTGGCCAGTTGGGGATTTTTTATATAATCTGATAATGCAGCTTTTTTATTGATTGTTTGTTGTTATTTTTTTTGTTGTTATTTTTTTTTTATTAAAGTTGATTTATTTTGCTAACAATAATTTCTGTGTGAAGACAGATGTACCGATTTTTGAATGTACAAAGTACAAACCGTTCGGTAAACTTGCGGTATTAAAACTAACTTCGTGATTACCATAGCTTCTGTCAGCATCCAGTAAAGTTGCAACGTTCATACCAGCCTGATTGTAAACGTTAATAGTAACTCTGTTTTGCTCAGATACACTGAAATAGAATTTAACGTTTGAAGTATTAGGGTCTGGTAATAAAGCAACATTCGAGCTTGTTCCCCCAAACTGATTGTCGTTGATTGAAATTCTTGGATTTGCAACTGGAAGATTTAACACAACGAAATCGTCAATATCATTTTTCTCCCACCACCATGAAGTCAATCCTGTTGAATCTTCATATACAACTTCCTTGAAAGCACCGGTTAATGGATTTGACATAACGATTTTGGCTTTTTTCTTTGGTTTTTGCTTAGGAAGCGGTTTGTCATACGGTCTGGGACCAATTTCATCTTCGAGTGCATCAATATCAAGACCTTTGAATCCGTACTGAACAGGATATGTTTTTTGAGGATAAGGCGGGCACCAGTTAACGATGTATGTGTCATAATGTCCGTCGCCGTCTGTGTCAACTTGCATTGTAGATTCGATAAGGCTGGTATCGCAGCCATAAAAGTTAACATTTGGTTCGGCAGTGATTGCATATACAAGCGAAACAAAGCCGCTAACCATTAAAACTACAACAAGCGATAATGTTAATATATTCTTACGCATTTTATTTCTCCCGGGATTATTAATTTAAAAATCTTTATTAAAACTTCAATCAATTTCTGGCCGCATCATCAATTTCTGATATATCTGAAATGGATAAATCTCAAAAATTATATTCATTTGCTTTATGAACAAATTGAACATTGCTGCTGCTGAATTAACAGCTACAGTGAGGTAAAAATACTTCCATGAAAAATTTTGAGTCTCGTTCTTACTATCCTTTTAATACCAAAGTTAGCAAAGAAATAATAGCCTTTATTTCTGAAAAGACGAAAACTCAAAGTATGAAGAGTTAATCCCTTAATGGGAGCGAAAAGAGCAAAATCCATTTGCTTATCATGTTCAATCCTTGAAATTGTGGTAAAAATTTTTTCTGTGTGAGCAAAATCAATTGAATTTACTCACACAAAAGCACGTGAATTATTAATAATATCAATTTATGTGCCGAAATGATTTTCACCACTTACAATATCAAGCCTGCATGAGTGGAACTGTTGCCAAAACATTGACACATTCAGATGCCGGTCTTATCATAATGGTACTGATTCCCAATTTTAAGGTTTCATTTATCAACAATGAAGAATAATTACCATAACATTTCATTTGCATTTACAGAAGGTTAACTAATTGATTCTGATAAAAAAAATATATATTTCAATGTTAAGAAAAATTGCTTTATGCCGATATATAATTTGTTAATTATAAATTAATTAAAAAGGAAGTGAAATTTACTGATTCAGGTGGATTTGATAGGTTTATCATTAAGGTACAAAAGTACAGGCTTAAAAATTAATTAATTTGAAACCATGAACTGTCGCACTTCATAAAAAATAGTTCATGGCTTGACTATTTGGGAAATTCAAAAATTGTCTAAAATTGTAAGTTTTAGACATCATGGCGAATATTGTCCAAAATTTTTTAATTTTATGTTCCGATACATATACAAACGAAAGACGAACAAAAAATCACTTCAGAAGAATAAGAGGCAAAGAATATGTCAAAGAACGCTTTTGCTCAGTATTCAAGAAATACTGAATGACCGTTAAAATTTTGCTTATTTTTCAAAAAATTACAAATATTTGAATACAGTAATAATTGATAAAATATCCGAAAAATTATAAAAAAATAAACTTAAAAACAAAATAAATATCATTAATTAAAAAAAATTCCATAATTTTTAGTGAGCTAAATCAAATAACTTGGAATAAATGAAATTTTACTTTAAAAAAATCACATTACTTCTCTTTGTATTATTGACTACTCAGGCTTTTGCCGGAAGTACGATTGACGAATTGGAAAGCAAGCTCAAAACTTCAAGCGAAGATGCAAGGATGCAGATTCTTATCGAATTGTCCAGAGCTAACCGAAATAGTTCTCCTTACAAAAGCATAGAATACGCAAAGCAAGCTTACGAAATTGCAAAAAGAATGAATGACCTCTCTGTTCAGGCTGTTGCAACCACGATTATCGGTGATGTGTACTGTTATAGCAGCAATGATTTCATTCAGGCACTCAAATTCTACCAGCTTTCTCTTGGTCTTTATATAAGAATCGGGAACAAACTCGAAGAAGCATACAGGGATATAGACATCGGAGTAGTTTATAGGAGTCTGGGCAATCTGGACAAATCCATCGAATCTCATTTCAGTGCATTGAAGATTTTTCAGGATATTGGTGATAAACCAAGTATATCAAAAACACTTAACAATATTGGTAATGCCTATCTCCAGCAGTCCAGCCTTGAAAAAGCTTTGGAATATTATCTTAAAGCTTTGAAGGTGAAAGAAGATATTGGCGATAAAAAAGGTATGTCTGCCACATTGAATAACATCGGTGTTATTTACAAAATGATGAAGAAATACAACCTCGCTCTTGAGTACAACCTAAAAAATCTGAAATTAAAAGAAGACTTAAATGATAAAAAAGGGGTAGCAAATTCTCTCAATAATATCGGAAACATTTACCAGTCTTTTGATAACTACGACAAAGCTATTTACTACCATAACAGAGCACTTGCAATCAATCAGAAACTCGGAGAGGTTTCCGGTGTTGCCCGCTCTCTGAATAATATCGGCAATTGTCTCAACAGCAAAGGAGATTATCGTCAGGCTCTGAATTATTATGTCAAATCTATGAAGGAATATGATGATATCAATGATACATCAGGTATTTCCACTTCACTTCTGAATATTGCGAACATTTATATCAAGTTAGCCGATTATAAACAGGCTCTGCTTTATCTTGAAAAAAGTTTGAAATTTGCTTTTGAAAATGGAAAAAAGGACGTCGTTGCTTTAAGTTATTACAGCTACTCAATACTCTATTCGAATATGGGTGACCACAAAAAATCCGATTACTATTACAAGCTTTACACTTCGATGAATGATTCGATTTTGAATGAAGAGAATCGGAAAAAAATGGCTGAAATGCAAGTCAAATATGATGTTCAGAAAAAAATCACTGAAAATGAACTTCTTAAAAAGGAAAACGAGAAGAAGGAACTCCAGATTGCCGAGCAAAAAAGAGTGCGTGCTTTCTGGGTAACTCTAACGATAATGGTTCTTATCACATCAGTGGCTCTTTTCAGACTCTATATGCTTAAAAAAAGAACTTCCGTTCTATTGGAAGAAAAGAATTTATTGCTGAACGACAAGAATAACCAGTTGGAAGAGAAAAACGATGAGTTGGAAGTAGCTAACCAGAAATTACGCGAATCAGAAGAAAGACTCACCGATTTAAACCATACGAAAGACAAATTCTTTTCAATTATTGCTCATGACCTGAGAAATCCTTTCTCATCACTTTCAATTACTCTTGACCTGCTTAGAATCCATAATGATAGAATAAATAGGGAACAATACGAAAACCTGATTTATGGGATGAAAAACACAGTTGAAAAGGCAAATGACCTGCTCGAAAACCTGCTTGACTGGTCTCGTTCAAAAACAGGGAATCTGAGCTATGAACCAGAAGTACTTTCCCTGACAAAATTAGTGGGTGAAAGCATAATGCTGCTTAATGGTGTTGCCATTACTAAAAACATTCTGTTCAAAGTTGACCTTGAAAATGATATAAGTATTCATGCAGATAAAAACATGCTTTCCACCATATTAAGAAACCTGATAAGCAACGCAATCAAATTCAGTCACCCGGGTGAATCCGTTTCGATTTCTTACAATCAGGTTAACGCTCATCTTGCACAAGTTATAGTAAAAGATAACGGTGTCGGAATATCGGCAGAAAACCTTAACAACCTCTTCAGAATAGATTCCAGCCTAAAAGCCAGAGGAACAGCAAACGAAAAGGGAACCGGTCTGGGACTCATTCTCTGTAAAGAATTTATCGAACGGCACGGCTGTCAGATATGGGCTGACAGCGAAATTAACAAGGGAAGTACTTTCTCCTTCACAATACCAATCGCCGAATAAATATACCTAAATCACGGTCAAAGTAAAATAATTGAAGCAATCAAACTTCTAAACAACATGAATGCACAGCAATTTTGTTTGGATTAAAAAATGAATTTTTTCGATGTATTGATAGATATTTTAAAAGCAATTTTTACGTTATATATTGACATGTCGCCTTATTTAATGCTCGGATTGCTTTTCGTTGCTCTTCTCAATTTCTTCTTCACGAAGGAAATAATTATCAAACATGTCGGCAAAGATAATGTTTGGTCTGTACTCAAATCAGCATTATTCGGTGTTCCGCTCCCGTTGTGTTCGTGTGGTGTGATCCCTTCCGCCGTCTATATGGCAAAAAACGGGGCTTCCAAAGGAGCCGTAGTTTCATTTTTGATTTCCACGCCCCAAACCGGAGTTGACAGCATAATAGCCACTTGGGGTATGCTCGGTCCGGTATTCGGAATTTTCAGACCTTTTGCTGCATTTATAATGGGTATTTTCGGTGGGACGGTAACTAGATTTTTAAAGAATGATACTGAGGAAATTCCGGAAAAATCAACTTTTATAAATATTGAAAACTATACACAAAAAAGCAATCCTTCTGCCAAACCTGAAATGCGTGAGAAACTAATTAATACTTTAAGATATGCTTTCATTGAATTTATTGATGATATTGCACCTCAATTCATTGTTGGACTGATAGTAGGCGGACTGATATCATATTTTATTCCGGACGGGTTTTTTTCGAATCTTGGACTCAGCAGCGGGATATTAGCGATGATGCTCATGGTTGCAATCGGGATACCGATGTACGTTTGTGCCACAGCTTCCATTCCTATAGCCATTACTCTTATGATGAAAGGATTCTCTCCCGGTGTAGCTTTTGTTTTTCTGGCTGCCGGACCTGCAACAAATGCCGCTTCTCTTTCAATTATGCTCAAAGTATTAGGGAAAAAAGTGACATTCACATTTTTAGGAACAATAATTATTTCTTCAATGGCAGCCGGACTTCTGCTGGACTGGATTTATACGACATTTGCAATAGACCCGCACAGCACAATGAACCACCTGCACCATCATCACGGCGATAGTTTGGATTTATTCGGAATTATCATTATCATCCTTTTCACTGCCATCCTTTCAGCATCTCTATTCAGAAAATATGTTTATTATAAATTTCTTAAAAAAGACAGTACAATGCACTCACACGACGGACAAAAAATTCAAATCGAGGGAATGACCTGCAATCATTGCGTAATGAACGTTCAAAAAGCTATTTCATCCACTAAGGGAGTTACTGAATCAAAAGTTAGTCTGACTGACAATGCTGCTTACGTGAAAGGCACTTTCCAGCTTGGCGATATAAAAAAAGCAGTTGAAGGAATCGGTTATAAGGTAGTTTGACAAGCAAATAATTTAAATTTTCCATATTTCCGTATTTTTCATTATTTTTGTAGCTTGACGAATATCATTTTTTTAAAATAGTCCACGTTCTTAAAAGTTCGGAATAATTTTTAAAAAAAAATTTAAAAATAATGGATAGATAAAATGGCTAAATCTTTAAGTATTCTGTATGTTACAAGCGAGATATACCCCTACGCAAAAATTAATCCGTTAGCTGATGTTGCTTATTCTCTCCCGCTTGCAGTTAGAGAATTGGGACATGATATAAGAGTGATGCTTCCGAAATACGGAACGGTTTCCGAAAGAAAAAACCGGATTCACGAAATTAACCGGTTAAAAGATATGCCCATTTTAATCGGTGGCTCAACAGATTTGGCAACAGTTAAATCATCTTCAATTGCTAATCCGAGAGTTAAGGTTCAGGCTTACATTGCAACCAATGTCAGTTACTTGGACATGAAGAAAGGTATTTATGCAGATTTTAAAACAGGAAAAGAATTTGCAAATAACGATGAAAGATTTATCTTTTTCAATAAAACAGTAATCGAAACCTGTCTTTTATTAGGCTGGTTCCCTGATATTATTCACATCAATAACTGGCACACAGCAATGATTGCAGCCTTTGCCAGAATACTTTTTCCGCATAAGTTTAAAAAAACAAAAATGATGCTTACTATCCACGATTTTCAAAATCAGGGGGTGTTTCCAGAAGCTTCTTTCGAAAAATCGGGTCTCCCGGAAAGCGAAAAAGAACATTTTATGCATAACGGCAAATTCAATTTCCTGAAAGCTGCCATTCATTATTCCGATGCTATTAATACGGTTAGCCCTACTTACTCGAAACAAATTCTTCAAGACAGCGATTATTCCGGTGGTCTTAATCAGGTGCTGTTACAAAGGTCAGACAAAATCACAGGTATCACACATGGGTTGGACAATTGGGCATGGAATCCAAAAAATGATAATGAAATTTCATACAAATATTCAGGAGATTTTCCGAATTATAAGAAGCAAAACAAAACAGACCTTTTAAAAATACTTTCAATGCTTGACGATTCGGATAATCCGGTTATTTCTATCATAACAAACTTTGATGAACAGAGCGGCATGAAAATGTTTGCCGAAACCGTTGAAAAATTAGTAAAAGAAAATGTAAAAATCATCGTAATGGGAGAAGGTGATTTTGAAAAAAAAGCACAGCTTAAAAAATTAGCAAGAAAATTCCCAGGCAAATTTGTCATAAAAATCGGATACGACGAACCGCTTTCCCATAAAATGATTGCAGGTTCTGATTTTGTACTTCTTCCTTCTTTGTACGAACCAAGCGGCTTGAATGCTATCTTCGGTTTAGCCTACGGAACAATCCCGATTGCCAGAAATACCGGTGCATCAGTTGATTTATTAAATGAATACAATGCCGAAACCGGTGATGGGAATAGTTTTTTATTCTCCGATTATAATGCAGACGCTCTGATTTCGTCTATAATACAAGCTGTAAAAGTTTATAATGATAAACCTTTATGGCATAAATTGTGTCAGAAAACCATTGCAGGTGATTATTCATGGGATGAATCTGCAAAAAGATACGACGAGATTTATCGTGGGCTAATGAGAGATTAACCAAGTCTATTTTTATATTTTAAAAATAAAATTTATGCTTTTTAGTAAATTTAAAAAAATTTATCTCAATATTTTTTTTCTGCTTTTTCTTTGTTTTTTGGCCGGATTGATATCGGGCTGCAATGAAAAACCTACCGGTATTGGTATGCCCCTCCTTTTTGATACTATTACAGTACTTCCTTTTGGTGCTAATGACACTGGAATTTTTACCCGTCAAAGGTCATTTTACAATAATCTTCATATTTTCAATGTTGGTGTGATTTATGTCGGCAATACCAAAGATACAAAAGCTGCGACTTTATTAAGATTTTCCGAAAGCAATATGCCGGACTCATTAAGTTATCTTGATGCCAGCCAGATTATTTCGGTCACCTTAACCGTTCATCCGAATAAATATACTTACGGCGACTTGAACAGTAACTTTCTTTCTTTCAAAATTTTCAAAGTCAAACAGGGAAATTACTGGTCTAATCTTGCAACATGGGATTCGCTCTATAATAAGGATGACTCGCCGAAAATTTTTGAGCCAAACAGTATCGCTCAATGGTCAGGAACCATACCAATGATTGATACCATACCTGCTATTAGCATCCCGATAACAGATTTCAATTTTGTTAAAGAATGGATAGCTGCTGTAAATAATAAAACCGATACTATCCCGGTATGGGGATTGGGTCTTCTTCCGGATGATAATTCCACAGTAATCCATCAATTTATTGGTTTAACTCTAAACAACATTGACTTAAGTCCAATATTAAAAATCATTTATAAAAATAAAAATACAGGTTTGCAGGACAGCTTGTTTATGAAATCAGGTATTAACGCTTCATTTATTAAATCGCCTGAAGCAGATACAACATCAATAACCGTTCAGGGTACAACAAGCTGGCGTTCACAATTATTTTTTGATGTTTCGAGACTTCCTAAAAATGCAAGCGTTTACAAGGCACAACTTGAACTCACTTATAATTCCGAAAAAAGTCTGATTGGAAATCTTCCTGTTGATTCCGTTCTTGATGCAGGATTGTTTCTGAATGATTCTATATGGATTTCGCCAACCGTTCCTTATTATGCTTCCCTATCGGGAAATAAATACACTTTTCCGAGAATAAATTCATCTGTTGAATATTGGCTTCGTCATAATGGAATAGGGAACTTAGTTTTTATCTCTCCGGGATGGAGCGAATATTATAAATTGGACAGAGTGAGCTTTTACGGAATAAACGAAGCTGACGTAACCAAACGACCAAAACTAATTATTATTTATTCAAAACGCCCTTACTAACATGAAAATCCGAAAAATAGTATTTTTCATTATTCTTTTATCAAGTTCCTGTTATTTAACTTATGGTCAGGGTGGTTCAAACTATTCCATATTCGGAATAGGCGACATTCAGCCGGCAGTTACCGCTCAAAGCAGCGGTCTTGCCGGAACAGGCATTGCTATGCCTGTTGAATCCTCTATAAATACTAAAAATCCTGCTTTGTGGAGTTTTATGACTTCCACGCGACTTCAGGCTGGTTACAATTTTAATCAGAACCAAGTAAAAAGTGACAAATTTACTTTATATCAAAACAATGGTAAAGTAAACGGTATCATGGCTCTCTTTTCTGTTGATACTTCATTAGGATTGTCTTTTAGTCTGGGTGTCCATCCCTATACAACTGTTAATTATCTGCTTACAAGTCCTGTTGCTGTGGAAGTTGAAGGCAGTACGGTATCAGGTTTGACCACTTATCAGGGAAGTGGA